>Ga0172380_10003628_pt1 | contig 20895 bp, 21 predicted proteins | sample Leawe162metaG_FD_119747 | JGI IMG/M metagenome (GOLD analysis project Ga0172380, IMG submission 119747) | Leachate microbial communities from a municipal landfill in Southern Ontario, Canada - Leachate well 162 metaG | ecosystem: Engineered > Solid waste > Landfill > Unclassified | place... | reverse complement strand
CGGTATTTCGCGATAAAACCTTCCGGCCCGAAGCGATCCACCAGGAACTTGCTGCGCGAACGGGCGCGCTTGCTGCCGTCGGAATAGCGGTTGTGCAAGGCAATCGCGGCTTCCAGCACCGGCAGCAAATCCTTTTCGGCTATGAACGGCTCGATAACGAGCGCTTCGCGCGGCTTGTGGCCCAGCCCGCCAGCCGCCAGCACCTTGAAGCCGAAGCGGCCGTCATCGCTGCGCACGGCGATCACCCCGATGTCGTGGATCAAGCCCTGGGCGCAATCCGCCTCGCAACCCGAAAAGCTGATCTTGAATTTGCGCGGCATGCTCTGGGTGGCGGGGTGGCGCAAAAAATGGCGCGCCACGCCCTGCACGAACGGCTTGATGTCCGCGTGCTCGCGCCAGCAGACGCCCGCCAGAGGGCAGGAGGTGACGTTGCGCACCGTGTTGTTGCACGCCTGCCGCGTGGTCAGGCCGTCCCGGGACAGGCGGCGCAGCGCTTGCGGCGTGTCCGCCAGTGGCACGAAATGAACCTGGATGTCCTGGCGGGTGGTGATATGGGCGAAGCCGTGTTCGGAATGCTGCTCGACCACATCGGCAATCGCCCTCAGTTGACGCGGCGGAACCCGCCCGCCTGGCAGCTTGACGCGCACCATGTGCACCCCCGCCTGACGCTGGCCATAGAGCCCCAACTGCAGGCGCACGCCCTGGAAGCGGTCGGCATCCATTGCGCCTGCCTGAAAATCCTTCAGCGCCTGCTCGTAGCGGGTAATTTCGTCTTCGTTCGCCAAACTTTGTGCTGCTTGAATCATGGTTTTCTCCTCCAGGTTTAATCCAAATAATTCATTAAATCGTAGGTCGGGCTTCAGCCCGAAATTTCGGGCTGAAGCCCGACCTACAAGCTGTTGATTTCCTTCATGTCAAATCTCTAACGGATAATATGGATTTGATGTTTTAATTCGTTTACCAGACCAGCCTGCCGCCGATCAGGAGCAGCATTCCGGCCAGCACCGGCCGCAGCACCTGCTCCGGGATGCGTGTTCCCAGGTGGCTGCCGAGGTAAATGCCCGGTAGCGAGCCCAGCAACAGGCTCAGCAGCAATGCCACATCCACCGTGCCAAGAAAAAAATGCCCCAGCCCTGCAACCGCGGTAAGCGGCACCGCGTGGAAGAGATCGGTGCCGACGATCTGTACCGTGGACAGTCTCGGGTAGAGAAAAAACAGGGCAACCGCGCCCAGAGCCCCGGCGCCGATGGAAGAGATGGTCACCAGCACGCCCAGTACCGCGCCGGTCGCGATGGTGGCGGCATCGAGCCACTTTCCCTTGCCGCCGGATTGGATTGCTGGGCCATTCCGGCGCGCGAAATTTCTCAGCCGCTCCTTGAACAGCAAGGCCAGCGCCGTCAGAATCAGCGCCACGCCCAGGGTGCCGGTAATCACTGCTTCGAAATGGCGGGTGTTCACGGCAAAAGCCTTGAGCAGGGCTATGGTCGTCAATGCTGCGGGCAAGCTGCCAAGCGCAAGCAGGCCCGCGATCTTCCAGTCCACGCTGCCGCGCCTCCCATGGACCCACACCCCGCCCAGTTTGGTGATGGAGGCATAGAGCAAATCGGTGCCGACGGCGACCGATGGCGCAATGCCGAAAAACAGCACCAGGAGGGGGGTCATCAGCGCCCCGCCGCCCACGCCGGTAAGGCCGACGATGAAGCCGACGCCCAACCCCGCTGCCGTGTGCATCCATTCCATGGTCTATCCCCGTTGTTGCCTTGATCACCGGGGCCATGTTAGCAATGCGTGTATAGATTTAAAAAGAATAAGAAGTTACTATTAAATAACTGTAAGTTATAAACGGTGGATTGCGATGAAACTGCAACAACTGCGCTATATGCTGGAGGTCTATCGGCAAGGGCTGAATGTCTCGGCAGCGGCTGAAACGCTCTTCACATCTCAGCCAGGGGTCAGCAAACAGATCCGCCTGCTGGAAGATGAGCTCGGCGTCGAAGTATTCGTGCGCAGCGGCAAGCGGGTGACGGGCGTCACCCAGCCCGGACGCATCATTCTGGAAATAGCGGAACGCATCCTGCGCGATGCGGAAAATCTGAAACAGGCGTGTCAGGAATTCAGCAACGAAGCTGTTGGCAAGCTATCGATCGCCACGACCCATACCCAGGCGCGCTATGCGCTTCCGGAGGTGGTCAGGGCATTTATCCGGCGCTATCCCCTGGTCCGGCTCAGCCTGCATCAGGGCAATCCGACCCAGGTTGCGGAAATGGTCATCAGCGGCGAGGCCGACATCGCCATCGCCACGGAATCCATCGATATGTACAAGGAACTGCTTACCTTGCCCTGCCGCCAGTGGAACCGCGGCGTAATCACGCCGCCCGGCCATCCCCTGCTGGAGCAGCAGCCATTGAGCCTGAATGCCATTGCAAAGTACCCCTTGATCACCTACGACTTTGCGTTTGCCGGGCGCTCCAAGATCAACAAGGCGTTCGAGGCGCGCGGGCTTGCGCCCAATATCGTCCTGACGGCGCTGGATTCGGATGTGATCAAGACCTATGTGGAGCTGGGCCTGGGGGTGGGCATTGTTGCCAGGATGGCGTTTGATCCCATGCGCGACCTCAACTTGCGGGAAATGGATGCCAGCCACCTGTTCGACTTCAGCACCACCAAGATCGGTCTGCGCCGCGGTGCTTATTTACGCGCCTACGAATACGATTTCATCGAGCTTTTCGCCCCGCATCTTCCGCGCAAAACCGTGGAAGCTGCCATCAATACCAGGGACCAGCGGCCGACTGAGATACCCACGGAAATCTGATCAAGCCGCAGCGTGATTTTGTGTGCGGCGAATGGTTGCGGAAACATGAACCTAGAAACCTCAGTTCGATAACCACGGAGTTCACGGAGAAGCGGGGTAGGCAGGGATGGGCGACTTGTCGCCCAACTCGCAAAGGCAGTTTGCGGTCATTTATGGCCTCACCCAAGGGGTGAATGCCAAACATCATGCAATCTTTGGTTTTTACTCCGTGTTCTCCGTGAACTCCGTGGTTAACCGCTTTTTATAGGATGAAATGAGTTGCTTATGATTTAGACTAAGTTTAATATCCGCGCCATGAGATATGGTCGCAGCCGCTTTCTTGTCCTGTTTTTTCTTGCGCTTTTGCAGTGCTTCGCGCCGCTGCTCCACGCGCACGCCCATGGCATCACGGTTGAGGGCAAGGTTCACATGCATGGCGAGGGCAAGGTGCATGCCCAGCCCTTGCCCGGCCATGAACATCCGGGTCTGCCATCGTTTGCGGCCGATCGCGATGAGGCCCCGGTTATTGCCATGGCACAGGAATTTCGCCACGAAATAACCATTGCATTGTCCGATGCGCCACAGCCGGCAGTGACGATATCTCTTCCGGAATTTTCTCCCGCCCGGCCGGCCCGTGCCCAGCCTGTCTGCCCTGCGCCTCCCGGAGGCCATTGCAGCTATCTTTCGCCTTTCTCCCAGGCACCTCCTCCTGTCCTGATTTAACCTTTGTTGTTGGGCTGGGTTTTCGTACGCGAAACCCCGGTATCGGTTGTGCTTGACAGTGTTTCTCCTGCCGCGGCGGGGAGAATGGGGAGTTGAATAATGTTTATGATCCGGTCTTTTCTTACCGTGAGTTTATGCTGGGCAGGGGCGCTTTTCGCCGCCAGCGATGTTCCTGTGACAGCCAAACAATCCCAGGCTTTGGGTATCGAAACCCGTCCTCTTGCCTCTTCATCCGTAGTTGCGGGTAACGCGCTGCCAGCACAGGTGGTGATTCCCAATCAGCAGATGCGCGTCATCAGCGCACCGCTGCCGGGGATGGTCGAAAGCATGGAGGTTGCCGTCAATCAGGCGGTCAAAAAAGGGCAAGTGCTGGCCCGCATTCAGAGTCCCGGGCTGGCCGAATTGCAGCGTGATTTCTTGCAGGCGGTGTTGCAATCTCAACTGGCGAAAAATTCATTGAGCCGACGAAAAGCTGTTCAAGGATGGCATCGTGGCTGAAAGCCGCTATCTCGCGACACGCAGCGGGGCGCTGACCTCGGCTGCGGCAGCCAGCGAAAAGCGCCAGGCCTTGCGTCTGGCGGGATTGGGTGATGCGGCGATCCAGAAACTCCAGTCCGGCCAGGCCATAGGCAGCGCGCTGGATGTTGCTTCTCCCATTGACGGTGTCGTCATGGAGCAGATGATTGCCCCCGGCCAGCGCGTGGAGGCGGCGGCACCCCTGTTCAAGGTGGCCCGCCTTTCCCCGCTGTGGCTCGAAATCCAGGCGCCGCTTGCACAGGCCGGCACGCTGCAGGCGGGTGCCTCGGTGCGTGTGTCCTCGGCCCAGGCCAGTGGCAAGGTAATTTCCATCGGGCGGGCTGTCGCCGAGGCCAATCAGACTGTCATGGTGCGCGCCGAAATCACCGATGGCGCGGTCAATCTGCGCCCGGGACAATATGTCGAGGTGGTGCTGGGCATGTCCACGGGAACGAAGCAATGGATCGTGGCCAATGGGGCCTTGATGCGGGATGGAAACCAGACCTTTGTATTTGTTCAGACCCCGTCCGGCTATCGTCTGCAAGTGGTTCAGGTGCCGGCTCAGACCGCTGCCCTGGCGACCATCACGGGTGACTTCAAGGGCGACGAGAAGGTGGTGGTAAAAGGGACGGTAGCACTCAAGGCGGCGTGGCAAGGCCTGGGAGGCGAGTGATGCTCACCCGGATAATTGAATTTTCGCTGACCCAGCGTTTGCTGGTGGTGCTTCTGACGCTGCTGCTGATAGGCGGCGGTGTCTACGCATACAAGAACCTGCCGATTGATGCGTTTCCCGATGTTTCCTCGACCCAGGTCAAGGTGATCATCAAGGCGCCTGGCATGACACCGGAAGAAGTTGAGGCGCGCATTACCGCGCCGATCGAGGTGGAACTGCTCGGCATTCCGAACAAGAAGATATTGCGTTCGGTATCGAAATACGCCCTCACCGACATCACCCTGGACTTCGAGGAAGGCACCGACATCTACTGGGCGCGCAACCAGGTGGGCGAGCGTCTGGCCAATGTGATGAAAGACCTGCCGGCCAATATCAGTGGCGGTCTGGCGCCCATCACCACGCCACTGGGCGAGATGCTGATGTTCACCATCGAAGGCGGCGATCTTTCGCTGGCGGAGCGGCGTACCCTGCTGGACTGGGTGATCCGCCCGGCCTTGCGCACTCTCCCGGGCGTGGCGGATGTCAACTCGCTGGGTGGTCTGGTGCGCAGTTTCGAGGTGGCGCCTGACAGCGCGGCGCTGCAGGCACGCAATATTTCGCTGGAACAGTTGCAGGGCGCGCTCGAAAGTAACAACCGCAACGATGGCGCCGGGCGTCTGGGCGATGGCGAAGAGGTGCTGCTGGTGCGCGCCGAGGGCGCCATCCAGAAGCTGGAAGACGTCAGCGCCATTGTCGTTGCCAGTCGCGACGGCATGACGGTGCGCGTGGGTGATGTGGCCAAGGTGCGCATCGGGTCGCTGACCCGCTACGGCGCGGTGACCAAGGACGGCAAGGGCGAAGCGGTACAGGGGCTGGTGCTGGGCTTGCGTGGCGCCAATGCGCAGCAGGTGGTGGGCGGCGTTCGCGCCAAGCTCAAGGAGCTGGCTCCGGCATTGCCCAAAGGCGTGACCACCGAGATGTTCTATGACCGGGGCAATCTGGTCGAGCGCGCGGTGGGCACCGTCACTAAGGCGCTGATGGAAGCGATCGTGCTGGTGGTGATCCTGCTGCTGCTGTTCCTCGGCAATTTGCGCGCCGCGCTGGTGGTGGCCGCGGTGCTGCCGCTGGCGGCACTGATCACCTTCATCCTGATGAGCCGTTTCGGCATGTCGGCCAACCTGATGAGCCTGGGCGGGCTGGCAATTGCCATCGGCATGCTGGTGGATGCCGCGGTGGTGGTGGTGGAGAACATCGTTTCCCATCTCGCCCACGACAATTCGGTCAAGAAGCTTCCCTATCTGCATGTGGTCTATCGTGCCGTGCGCGAGGTCGCAGCGCCGGTGTTGTCGGGCATTCTGGTCATCATCGTGGTGTTCCTGCCGCTGCTCACGCTGCAAGGACTGGAGGGCAAGCTGTTCATCCCGGTGGCGCTGACCATCGTGTTTGCCCTGTCAGGTTCGCTGCTGTTGTCGCTTACCGTGATCCCGGTGCTGGCTTCCTTCATGCTCAAGCAGGCCAGTCATGACGACCCCTGGCTGGTCCGGAAGTCGCTGGCGATTTACGAGCCGTCCCTGCGCTGGGCGCTGGTCAACCAGCGCAAGGTGGTGGTTGCCGCGCTGTTGGCAATGGCCGTCACGGCCGGGGTTTATACCCAGATCGGCAAGACCTTCATGCCGACCATGGATGAGGGCGACCTGATCATCGGCGTGGAGAAACTGCCTTCCATCAGCCTGGAACAATCGGTGGCGCTGGATTTGCGTCTGCAGCAGGCCATCATGGCGCGGGTGCCAGAAGTGAAGGGCGTTGTTGCGCGGGTAGGCTCCGACGAACTCGGGCTCGACCCGATGGGGCTGAACCAGACCGATACCTTCCTGGTGCTCAAGCCGCGTGATGAATGGCGCAAGCCGGACAAGGAGTGGCTCATGGACGAGCTGCGCGCGGTGCTGAAGGATTTTCCCGGCATCGCCTACAGCTTCACCCAGCCGATCGATATGCGGGTGTCCGAAATGATCATCGGCGTGCGCGGTGATGTCGCGGTAAAGCTGTTTGGCCCGGATCTGGAGGCGCTAAACCGCATGTCGGAGCAGATCGAAACGACGCTCAAGGGCGTCAAGGGGAGCGAGGATGTGTACCGGGTCATGAACGATGGCGTGCAGTACCTGAAAATCGAAATCGACCGGCTTGCCGCCGGGCGCCTGGGGCTTTCCGTGGACAAGATCGAAAACGCCTTGCGCACCCAGCTGGAAGGCACGCAGGTGGGCACGGTGCTGGAAGGCAACCGGCGCACGCCGGTGCTGTTGCGCGGTGATGACGAGTTGCGCCTGTCGCCCGCCCGCTTTGCCGAAATCCGGCTCACGCTGGATGATGGCCAAAGCATTCCGCTGTCCGCCGTGGCGCATCTGAAACGGGTCGGCGGTCCGGTCAAGATCGACCGCGAAAATGCCAGCCGCTACGTCGTGGTGCAGGCCAATGTGCGCGGGCGCGATCTGGTCGGCTTCGTGGAAGAAGCCAAGCAGGCCGTGGCTCAGCAGGTGCAGCTGCCAACCGGATACAGCACGATCTGGGGCGGCCAGTTCGAGAACCAGCAGCGCGCGGCGGCACGCCTTACCGTAGTGGTGCCGGTGGCGTTGGGGCTGATCTACATGCTGCTGTTTTCCACCTTTGGTTCCCTGCGCCAGGCGGCGCTGGTGTTCGCCAACATTCCGTTTGCCCTGATCGGCGGCGTGTTCGCGCTGTGGCTATCACGCGAGTACCTTTCCGTGCCGGCTTCAGTGGGATTCATCGCCCTGCTGGGTATCGCGGTGCTCAATGGCGTGGTGATGGTGAGCTACTTCAACCAGCTGCGGGCCCAGGGCATGGCACTGGCCGAGGTGGTGGTGGAGGGCTCCAAGAGGCGGCTGAGGCCGGTGCTGATGACCGCCGGCATCACCGCCTTTGGCCTGGTGCCCCTGCTGTTCGCCAGCGGACCGGGGTCGGAGATACAGAAACCCCTGGCGATCGTGGTGATCGGCGGGCTGGTGACGTCCACCTTGTTGACCCTGATTTTGTTGCCGATGCTGTATCAGCGCTTCGGTTTCAGCGTGGAGGATAAGTAATCATGAAATCCCTGGATTGTTGTTTGACCATCATTTTCCCCCGTGCGCTGGAGGAAAATCTGGTGGATAAGCTCTTGACCCATCCCGACCTGGCGTCGGGTTTTACCACCAGCCATGTCGAGGGGCATGGTGCCGGCGCGGCCTTTCACAGTGTGCAGGAGCAGGTGCGGGGCCGGGCGCATCGCTCGCAGATGCAGATTGTCATGAATCGGGAAGATGCGGCCACGCTGGTGGCGCACTTGAAAGCGGAACTGCCAAACCGTGAGGTGGCGTACTGGATTACACCGGTAATGGAATTCGGGAGACTCGCATGAAATTGAGATTAATCACTGCCGCACTGGCAGTTATGGCGGCCCAATCCGCCTGGGCAGCCGAGTTCAGGGAATATTCCGATTTGCCGCCGCAGGACATGGTGCAACAGGTGCTGCAAAACTATCCTTTGGTCATGGCGGCGCGCTCCGGCATCAAGGCAGGCGAAGCGGCGCGCGACCGGCTAGAAGCAGGCAGCCATGAATTCAATGTGACTGCGGGCGCGGCGCGCCGTCGTGTAGCCGATAGCGGCGAGCGCTTGCGCGACTGGAATGTTGGCCTTGAACGCGCCGTGCGCCTGCCGCGCAAGGCCGAACTGGACAGAGCCCTCGGCCAGCAGGGTCTGGTGCTGACGCAGAATGCCTATGGTGACGCCATGCACGAGGCGGGGCTCGGTTTGCTCTCTGGCTGGTTTGTCTGGCTGCGTGAACGTGCCCAGCTTGAACAGTGGCAGCAGCAGGCGGGTGTGCTCAAACAGCAGCTCGATGTCGTGGCGCGCCGCGTCAAGGCAGGTCATGCCGCACGGCTGGAGGAGGAGCTGGCACAGGCCGCGTTGATGCAGACAGAAATTTCGCTGCAGCAGGCACAGTTGCGCGCTGACAATGCAAGAGGGAATTTGTCCCGCTATTTTCCCACGCTGGCATTACCGGCGCAGCCGGTCGCAATGGAACAGATGCCGCCCCTGAACCAGGATCTTGCCTACTGGCTGAATCTGGGGCTGGACCACAACCATGAGCTGATGCTTGCACGTGCTCAGTCCAGGGTGGCCCAGCTCACGGCCCAGCGCGCCGATGCCGATCGTGTTCCCGACCCCAGCGTGGGTCTGAACTACCTTTCCGAGCGCAACGGCAGCGAGAATGTGACCGGCGTGTATGTCACTCTGCCCCTGCCGGGCGGGGCACGCCGTGCGGCCAGTGCTGAATCCCAGGCCCACGCGGAGATGGCCGCCCAGCGCGAAGCGCTGGTGTTGCGCCGGATCGAGGCTGAAATCAGCGCTACCTACAACAGTGCAAAAGCGGCCCACGCCAGCTGGCAGAGCGCGAGTGCCGCGAGTGAGCTGATGCAGCGCAACGAAACGAAAATGGCGCGCGCCTACGAGCTGGGTGAGATGGGTTTGAACGACGTGCTGCTGGCGCGGCGCCAGGGCATGGAAGCCCGCCTGTCAGCTACCCTGGCCCGCTTCGAGGCGGCGGAAACGCACTATCGCCTGCTGCTGGATACGCACCAGCTGTGGCCGCTGGGGAATGAAGAAGGGGAGGGGCATCATTAGGGGGTGGACTGTTTGTTGATGGGTATCGCTGCGCTCCACCCATCCTACAGCCAACCGATACCAACGTAGGATGGGTGGAGCGCAGCGATACCCATCACTCCCGTTCACCGCACTCCAATTCCAGTTCCATGTCCCCGGCCCAATCGATCGGCAGGACTCCGGCCTTCACGTAGCGGTGAAACGACGAAAACTCCCAATCGGCCACCCGCCCAACCAGGCCGTGTTTAACCGGATTGATGTGAATGTAATCGACGTGGCGGGAAAAATCCTCCTCGTCGCGGATCGTATGCTCCCAGTAACGCCGTTGCCAGATGCCGCGTTCCCCCTTTTCTTGACGGCTTGCGGAACGCGGCTCGGTGCCGGGGATGGTGCGGGAGAACATGGTCTTGATCAGCCGCCAGCGCAGGGCGAAATCATTGTCACCTTCGGGCAGGGTCCAGACAGCATGCAGGTGCTCGGGTAACACCACTATGGCATCGACCGTAAAGGGATGGCGATCGCGTGTATAGCGGAAAGCGGATCGCAGCGAATTGATGTGATCGACCAGCAAGGATTGCGAACGCCCGGCGAGATTTACGGTAAAGAAGTAGCAGGCGCCAGGAACGCGGTTGCGGCGATAGTTGGTCATGGGACTCGTTGTTGATGGGTATCGCTGCGCTCAACCCATCCTACGTTGGTGCAGGTTGGCTGTAGGATGGGTTGAGCGCAGCGATACCCATCGCCTCCCTCACGCAATAGTCACATCCCGCGCCAGATACACGTCCTGAATCGCATTGAGCAGCGTCACCCCGTCCGCCATCGGCTTCTGGAAGGCCTTGCGTCCGGAGATCAGGCCCATGCCGCCGGCGCGCTTGTTGATCACGGCTGTGCGCACGGCCTGGGCCAGGTCGTTTTCTCCGCCGGCGGCGCCGCCGGAATTGATCATGCCGGCGCGGCCCAGGTAGCAGTTCGCCACCTGGTAGCGGGTGAGGTCGATGGGGTGCTCGCTGGTGAGTTCGCTGTAGACTTTGGGATGGGTCTTGCCGAACTTGATGGCGTTGTAGCCGCCGTTGTTCTCGGCCTGCTTCTGCTTGATGATGTCGGCCTGGATGGTGGCGGCGAGGTGGTTGGCCTGGCCGGAGAGGTCGGCGCTGACGTGGTAGTCCACCCCGTCTTTCTTGAAGGCCGGATTGCGCAGGTAGGCCCACAGCACCGTGGCCATGCCCAGTTCATGGGCGTGCTGGAAGGCCTCGGAGATCTCCTGTATCTGGCGCCGCGACTCCAGGGAGCCGTAATACACCGTCGCCCCCACGGCCACCGCGCCCATGTCGAAGGCCTGATCGACGCTGGCGAACAGGGTCTGGTCGTAGAGGGTCGGGTAGGTGAGCATTTCGTTGTGGTTGATCTTGACGATGAAGGGGATGCGGTGCGCGTATTTGCGCGCCACCGAACCCAGCACACCCACTGTCGAGGCCACGGCATTGGCGCCGCCCTCGATGGCCAGCCGGACGATGTTTTCCGGGTCGAAATAGATCGGGTTGGGGGCGAAGGAGGCGCCACCGGAATGCTCCACGCCCTGGTCCACCGGCAGGATGGAGAGGTAGCCGCTACCGGCCAGGCGGCCATGGCCGAACAGGCATTGCAGGGAGCGCATGACGCCGGGTTTGACATCCTTGTGGGAAACCACCCGGTCCACGTAGTCCGGCCCGGGAAGATGCAGCATGGCAGCGGGGATGCCGCGGCACTGGTGGTTCAGCAGGCTCTCGGCTTCGGCGCCGAGCAGGGCGGTGATATCGGTCATTCTGTTCTCCTTCGCGGGCGTTGGAATTAGCCTAGAAAAAGCAGTTAACCACGGAGTTCACGGAGAACACGGAGTAAAAACAATAGATAGCATGATATTTGCCATTCACCCGTTGGGGGAGACCATGAATTTCCGCAAACTGCCTTTGCGAGTTGGGCGACAAGTCGCCCATCCCTGCCTACCCCGCTTCTCCGTGTTCTCCGTGCCCTCCGTGGTTATCGAACTGAGGTTTTTAGGATCAGTCAAATATAGGCCCATGTCTGCTATCCTTCAAGCCGTTTTGCATAATGAGCAACCGGGTGGATGATGAGTTCGAAAAATCTGGCAGACGATGTCCGCCCCCGCGAGGTATGGGCCTGGGCGATGTACGATTTCGCCAATTCCGGCTACACCACGGTGGTGATTACCGCCATTTTCAATGCCTATTTCGTGGCGGTGGTGGCGGAAGGCAAGGACTGGGGCACGCTGGCCTGGTCGGGGGCGCTGGCGCTGTCCTATTTTCTGGTCATGCTGGCGGCCCCGGCCCTGGGCGCCTACGCCGATGCCTATGCCAGCAAGAAGCGCCTGCTGCTGGCCAGCACCATCGGTTGCGTGCTGTTCACCGCCGGGCTGGCGCTGGTGGGCAGGGGCGATCTTTATCTGGCCATTCCGCTGATCATTCTCAGTAATTTCTTCTTTGGCGTGGGTGAAAACCTGATCGCCGCCTTCCTGCCGGAACTGGCGAAGGGCGAGGCCATGGGCAGGGTTTCCGGCTGGGGCTGGAGCATCGGCTTCGTCGGCGGCCTGCTCAGCCTCAGTGCCTCGCTGGCCTATGTGACCTGGGCTGAAGGGCAGGGGCAGGCCGCGGCCCAGTTCGTGCCCGTCACCATGCTGATCACGGCAGTGCTGTTCGCGTTTGCCGCGCTGCCCACCTTTCTGATCCTGCGGGAGCGCGCTGTTCCCCAGCCGCATTTGCAGGGGCGCGGCGTGGCGGGCGAGGCATTCGCCCGGCTCGGCGATACGCTGCATCATGCCCGGCGCTACCGCGATCTGGGGCGCTTCCTGCTTTCCCTGGTGTTCTATCAGGCCGGCATCCAGGCAGTGATCGCGCTGGCGGCCATCTATGCCCAGCAGGCCATGCATTTCGGCACGCGTGAAACCATCATGCTGGTGCTGCTGGTGAACGTGACCGCGGCCGTGGGCGCCTTCCTGTTCGGCCAGATCCAGGACCGGCTGGGGCATATCCGTACCATTGCCCTGACGCTGCTGGGCTGGATACTCATGATCCTGATTGCCTATGGCGCCGACACGCCCGGCCAGTTCTGGCTTGCCGCCAACATTACCGGCCTGTGCCTCGGCGCCTCCCAGTCGGCCGGGCGGGCGCTGGTCGGCTTTCTGAGCCCGCCAGGCCGCAGCGCGGAGTTTTTTGGTTTGTGGGGGCTGGCAGTGAAATTATCTTCCATACTCGGCCCGCTTACCTATGGCCTGGTGAGCTGGATATCAAGCGGAGACCACCGCCTGGCCATGTTGCTGACCGGCAGCTATTTTCTTGTCGGGCTACTGCTGCTCATGGGCGTGAATGCCGAGCGTGGGCGGCGCACAGCTTTAATTAATATCAATTAATCAGTCTGTTGTAGGCGACTCTTTAAGTTTTCTATAAAGAGTTCGCTCGCTGGTGCCCAGCTTTTCGGCCAGGGCTTTGCGGTCGCCGTGGAAGTTTGCTGCCGCCCATGCGAGGTAGCGCTTTTCCATTTGTTCAAGAGAAACCAGTTTTTCAAAAGGCGGGGAAGGGGAAGCTTCGCTCCTGGCTTTTTTCATGTTGCCGATGTGGAGATGCTGGGGCAGGATGATATTGCCATCCACCATGATCAGCGCACGCTCCAGGATGTTGCGCAATTCGCGCACATTCCCGGGAAAATCGTGGCGCATCAGTGCCGCCATGGTTTCCCCGGCGAGCGTGATATTCCTCCCGGGATCCAGCCGGGACAGCAGGCGTTCAACCAGCATCGGCAGGTCTTCCAGCCGTTCCCGCAGCGGCGGCAGCTGAATGGGGAAAACATTGAGACGGAAGTAAAGATCCTGCCGGAAACTGCCTTCCAGCACCATTTCAGCCAGATCGCGGTGGGTGGCGGCAACCAGCCGGAAATCCGCGCTCAGCGGCTCGACGCCGCCGATGCGGCGATAGGTGCCCGCTTCCAGCAGACGCAGCAGCTTGACCTGTAGCGACAGGGGGATGTCTCCCACCTCGTCGAGGAAAAGGGTGCCGCCGTGCGCCGCCTCCACCAGCCCGGCCTTGCGGCCAATGGCGCCGGTAAAGGCGCCTTTTTCGTAACCGAACATCTCGCTTTCGAACAGGGTTTCGGTCAGGCCTGAGCATTCCACCGCCACGAATGGCGCCGCCGCGCGCGGGCTCATGTCGTGGATGGCCTGCGCCACCAGCTCCTTGCCCGTGCCTGATTCTCCCAGCAACAACACCGAGCTTTCATGCGCGGCGACTCGCCTGGCAAGATCGAGCATGCGGTTGAACGAGGGGGAGTAACCGACCAGGTCGCGATCATGGGCGCCGCCATGGGCATGGCGCAGGACATGCATGGTTTCCATGAAATAAGTCGTTTTTCCGGCTTTATCCTTGACCGGCACCACCTCAACTTCCACATGCTCCCTTCCCGCCGAAGTGTGGTGTACATGGAGCACGCGATTGGGCTCGCCACTTTCAATTGAACCCCGCAGCGGGCAAGTCTCGCCTGCCTGGTCGCAGGGTTTGTCGTAATGATGGGAGAGTTCGTAGCAGAAGCAGCCGTCAATTTTCAGATGGGCGCCAAATTCGCGCCGGTAGGCTGCATTGGCGGCAAGGATGCGATAGTGCTCGTCCAGGAGAATCCTGGGTTCCGGGAAGCTGTCGAGAAACGTGATCAGTCCGGCAGGAAGCTTGGCGTTTGTCATGGCAATGTCAAAAATGGCAGTCAATATTGGCAAAGTATGCCACCAATGGCGCAGTAGGTCTACTCGACAGATTGTGCGTTTCCCTTGAAAACATACATATCGTATTGATAATAAGGCTAATTAATTGAATTCGCGAAAGGTGGCACAGGGCTTGCTATGTAATAACTGCCGATTAACCGGGGCGAAGTTGGTGCCGGTTATCTCCTCCCTGACGAGCCCCCCGCTCGTCAGACTAGACCTGTGGCGCTATGCGTCACAGGATTTTTTTTGTGCGATCCTGTCCGGTTTCATCAACTGGGGCGAAAATGCTGGTCATGGCCATTTTTGATGAAATTTCCGTGATAAATCTTTTACTGCAAGTGGCGTTTTTCTGGCTGGTCCTTATGGTTTTCCACATTCTGATTCGCTGGAGCCTGCGTGCGCCGAGAGTGGTGGAGCAATCAACACCCGAAGGGATGGGGCTTGAATATTCGGAAATGCATTTTTTAACCGCCAACGGGAAACAGCTTTTTGCCTGGTTTATCCCGGCTCCAGGGCCGGGTCCGGCGCCTGCGCTGGCAGTTTTGCATGGGTGGGGAGGCAACGCGGAGACGATGCTTCCGCTTGCCGCGCCACTGCATCGCGCCGGCTACGCGCTGCTGCTTTTCGATGCCCGCAGCCATGGTCAGAGCGATCTGGACACCTTCGCTTCCATGCCCCGTTTTGCCGAGGACATCGAGCATGCCGTGAGCTGGCTCAAATGTCAGCCAGGGGTGGACCCAGAGCGGGTAGGGCTGGTCGGCCATTCCGTGGGGGCCGCCGCAGCCCTGCTTGCCGCCTCGCGCCGGGACGATCTGGCGGCCGTGGTCAGCATTGCCGCCTTTGCGCACCCCAGGACGGTCATGCGCCGTATGCTTGCCGCCTGGTGGGTGCCCTATATTCCATTCGGCTGGTATATCCTGCAGTACGTTCAGCATGTGATCGGCCACCGCTTCGATGATATCGCGCCGCTCAACACCATAGGGCGCCTGCGCTGCCCGGTCTTGCTGGTTCACGGCAGCGAGGATGCAACGGTTCCCGTGGCGGAAGCGCAAGCCCTGTATGCCAGGCATCGTGGCACAGCGGACAGGTTGCTGGTGGTGAAGGGAAGCCATGACAGTTACCAGGATCTGGAGCGCCAGATCGGCGACCTGACCGGTTTTCTTGACGCAGTCATGAAGCCAGGGGGCTGCGCGGCCCGGCCTGATTTGCCAAATTGAGGACTACCGCATGACGGACGACACTTCACGCCTGAAAAATTTCCCCATCGCCTGGTTTTCCACGGTCATGGGCATGGCCGGATTCAGTATTGCCTGGAACCGTGCCGAGCATGTTTTTGATACCGGCTTCTGTCTCAGCTCGGTTCTGCTGGCGTTTACCACGCTGCTGTTCGTGGTGTTGCTGCTGCTGCTCGCCGCCAAGCTGGTGAAGTATCCGGGCGACGTGCTGGGCGAGGTCATGCATCCGGTCAAGCTGGTCTTCGTGCCCACTATATCCATCGGCATGCTGCTGCTTTCCATCGCCTACCTGCAGATCGCACCGGGCCTCTCGTTCTGGCTGTGGAGCGCGGGTGCCGTCCTGCATCTCGCCATCACGCTGTATGTGCTGTCTTCCTGGGTTCACCACAGCAAGTATGAAATCGCCCACCTCAACCCGGCCTGGTTCATCCCGGTGGTGGGCAATATCCTGGTGCCGATTGCCGGAATGCAGCATGCCCCGGCAGACATTTCCTGGTTCTTCTTCAGCCTGGGATTGTTCTTCTGGCCGGTGCTCACCGCCATCCTGTTCTATCGCCTGATCTTCCATGGCAGCCTGCCGGAACGCCTCATGCCCACCCTGTTCATTTTCATCGCCCCGCCGGCGGTGGGTTTCATTTCCTGGTACAAGCTGGTGGGTGGCGTGGATGACTTTGGCCGCGTGCTGTATTTCACCGGCCTGTTCTTCACCCTGCTGTTGCTGAGCCAGTTCAACTATTTCCGCCGCATCCGGTTTTTTCTCTCCTGGTGGGCCTATTCCTTCCCCCTGGCCGCCATCACCATCGCCACCTTGATCATGTCAAAAGAGACCGGCCTCGTGTTCTATACCTGGCTCGCCGCCGGCTTGCTGGGTGCGCTCAGTGTGCTGATCCTCATGTTGCTGGCGCGCACCGCGCTAGCCGTAATGCGGCGCGAGATCTGTGTGGAGGGGCACTGATGGTCGAACTGCACCAGTTCCGCCCCTTCTGGGGCCTGCCCAATGCCAGCCCTTTCTGCATGAAGGCGGAAACCTACCTGCGCTTTCGCCGTATTCCGTACCAGGTGGTGCCGAGCGGGCCGCGCAAGTCGCCGACCGGCAGGATTCCCTTCATCGTGGAGGACGGCCGGACCATTTCCGATTCCGAGGCCATCATCACCCACTTCGAGAGCCGGGAAGCGGTGCGCCTGGACGAGGGTCTGAGCGAGGCCGAGCGGGCGCTCGCCTTTTTCGTGCGTGAAGGGGTGGAGGAGCGGCTCTATTGGCAGATCACCTACATGCGCTGGGGCGATCCAGCCGGCTGGGCGGTGTTCAAGCCGGATCTGGTGAAGTACCTGCCCCTGGGCATGCGCGGCCCGGCGCTGTTCCTGCTGCGCCGCATGCTGCTGCGGCAGATGCGCCAGCAGGGGCTGACCCCCGCCGACCCGCAGGGCGCCTACGCCAGGGGCAGGGCAGTGCTGGATGCGCTGGCGGGACTGCTGGGCGACAAGCCCTATTTTCTAGGCGCCGCGCCGCGCAGCCTGGACATGAGCCTGTATGCCTTTCTCGCCAACATCCTCGATCAGCCCCACGGCAATCCGCTGCAGGAACACGGCAGGATGCTCGTCAACCTGGTTGCCTACTGCGCGCGCATGAAGGCGCTGTGCTGGCAGGGCTGGTCGGATGTATCCTGAAATCGGCCCGGGGGCGGGCCTCCTACATATCCAAGGTGTTTATGGGCCGGGTTGATGGCCTCGTGCACACCGATGACCAGAAATGAAAACGGCGACCGGAGCCGCCGTTTTTGCGCTTCCGAAAAGACGCTCAGATTTTGCGACGGCGACTCAAGCCCAGACCAGCCAAGCCGATGCCAAGCAGGGCCAGCGATGCAGGTTCCGGTACTTGACCTCCCTGTTCGCCCAAAATGCGAACACCGATATTAAGGGTGTCATACGCATTGTATGCGCCGCCGTAGGTAAATGCCTCGTTAAGCAACGGCGATGACGAGGAGTATGACATGCCGCCGTTAAGGGTTTGCCCGGCTCGTACTTCGTAGGCTACCCAGTAGGTTCCGGCACCAAGCAACCAGCTTAATCCGCTCGCTCCATCCCAGTCATTAACAGAATCCGCAGTGAACGCGGCCGAGAATAATTCCGTTCCGGGTACGTCTCCTCCATCCGTATAGATCGCCGCCGTCGCTGTGCCATTGCCGTAGCCGATCCAGCCGTACACGTCGGTAATCGTGGTGGCGGTGCCCAGCGAAAATTCACCCGCCAGCCACTGGTTACTGTCAAGCGCCCACCCGCTGGTACTATTAGGACCGGCACCTGTATCGACGATCGTGGCGGCATTTACTGCTCCCGCCGTGAATAATTGGCACAGGGCGAAGGCGATTAGTGCTTTTTTCATGTTAATTCTCCATGATCTGGATTGGCAAAAAGTAATAGGGAAAGGATGAAAAGGAGTTAAGCACTTTTCATTCCATGGTGATGGTTTATATAAAAATCAATAGGATGGAATTTAATTCCATGCCATGTCTTGTCCAGGGTGTAAAAATATTCGACATGCCCTGCCTTTGGCTAAGCGGCACAGGCCGCCCAATCTTCTGAATTCCTTTGCGTTCCCTTGCGCCCTTGGCGGTTCGGCGGCTTTTTCTGGGATAATGGCCGAATCCCCTCACATTCAAATCCCATGATCTCCTGGCTCCACCCTGGCGACGCTTTCCCGCCTGTTACGCAAGCACTGCAGGAGCCCAACGGCCTGCTCGCCGCCGGGGGGGATCTGTCGCCGCAGCGGCTGATCGAAGCCTATCGTCGCGGCATCTTTCCCTGGTTCAATCCCGTCGAGCCGATCCTGTGGTGGAGCCCCGATCCGCGCATGGTGCTGTTTCCCGCCGAACTCAAGGTGTCGCGTTCCCTGCGCAAGACGTTGAACAAGCACGATTGCGAGGTGCGCGTGGATACGGCCTTCAAGGAGGTCATGCGCAACTGCGCCGCACCGCGCGATGGGCAGCCCGGAACCTGGATCAGCGAGGAGATGGTTGCGGCATACGGCAGCCTGCATGCAATGGGACTGGCCCATTCGGTCGAAACCTGGCGCGGCGGCGAAATGGTTGGCGGGCTTTACGGCATCGCGCTGGGGAAGATGTTCTATGGGGAGTCGATGTTTTCCCGTGCCACCGATGCCTCCAAGATCGCTTTTGTGCATCTGGTCCGGCAACTGGAGCGTTGGGGTTTTGGCATGATCGATTGCCAGATGAAGACCGCGCATCTCGCCAGCCTGGGCGCGCGCGAGATCCCACGCAAGCTGTTTGTGCTGCGCCTTGCCCTGCTGATAGAATTACCGCTTGAATCCGGCCGCTGGCAGTTTGACGATGACCTCGTATCATAAAGGCACGCAGCGCCACAGCGTCCCCCTCTCCCCCCGGGAGAGGGCAGGGGTGAGGGGGAACGGTCGTGCACGCGAAGGAAACCTGATTAGCCATGACCGTTCTGAATGACTTCGCCCCGCGCCGGCTCCAGATGTATCTCACGGCGCCTTATCCCTGCAGCTACCTTCCCGGCCGGGAAGCACGCTCCCAGGTGGTGACCCCCCATGAACGGGTGGACGATGCGGCTTACAGCGAGCTGATTCAGGCTGGATTTCGCCGCAGCGGGCTTTACACTTATCGCCCGCAATGCGAGCAGTGCCAGTCCTGTGTGCCGGTGCGGCTGGTGGTTGACGAATTCAGCCCCAGGCGCACCCAGCGCCGTGCCTGGGCACGCAACCAGCATCTCAAAGCTGATTTGCGCGAACAGGTTTTTGATCGGGATCATTACGATCTCTACCGGCGCTATCAGGCGAGCCGCCACGCGGGCGGGGGCATGGATCAGGGTGACGAGGAGCAGTATCGTTCGTTTCTGTTGCAGAGCGGCGTGACCACCTTGCTGGTGGAATTTCGCGATGAAACAGCGCTGCGCATGGTGAGTCTGGTGGACGTGGTGGAGAACGGCCTGTCCTGTGTTTACACTTTTTTCGATCCGGAATTGCCGCAGGCCGGTTTCGGTACTTACAACATCATATGGCAGGTGGAATTGTGCCGCCGGCTGGGTTTGCCCTATCTCTATCTGGGCTACTGGATTGCCGAAAGCGGGAAAATGGCTTACAAAGCCGATTTTCGTCCCTTGCAGGGGTTAGTGAATGGCGTCTGGCAAATTATTGCGGGTAAGCAAGCATGAGTGAGTCTGACCGCATGTTTTACGTTGCGCCGGAGCAACTTTGTGCCGGTCTGTATATCCATCTCGACCTGAGCTGGATGGATCATCCGTTTTCCTTCAGCAGTTTCAAGATCAAAAACGCCGAGCAGGTCGAAACCATACGTCAGCTCGGTTTGACGCGCATACGCATCGAACCGGGCAAAAGCACATGCAACCCGCTGCCCGCTGTTTCAGCGGATGAGAAAACCACTCCGCCCCCTGTTGTGGCTGTGCCCGTGGATTCCGAAGCGGCAAGGGAAAAAAGGGCGCGTATCGAACAACTGAACCGCATCAAGCGCGATATTGCCGAGGTGGAAAAAGAATTTCTGCAGGCGGCGGATACAGTCAGAAACATCACCCGCAATATTTACTCCCGTCCTCAGGAGGTCAGGCAGGAAGCTGAAAACCTGGTGGGAAAAATGGTCGAAGCCATTCTTTCCAGGGGCGATGTGATGATCCATGCGATGAATGAAAAATTGGGCGAGGATGCCTATTTTCATTCCCTGAACGTGACGGTGCTTTCCCTGATTCTGGCAAAGGCGCTTGACCTGGGAGAAGAGGAAAGCCGGGATCTCGGGATGGGCGCGGTTTTCCACGATATTGGCAAGATCGAGATCCCGCCGAAAATTCTCATGAAAACCGATCCGCTGACCAGGTCGGAGCAGTCGTTTCTGGAGATGCATTGCGAATATGGCCTGGATATTGCCAGCAAGGCCGGATTGTCGAAGCGGGCGGCAGATATTGTGCTGCAGCATCACGAATATATCGATGGAAGCGGTTATCCGGGCAAACTCAAGGCCGGTAAAATTTCCCCGTTGAGCAAAATCGTCAGCATCGTCAATGTGTACGACAACCTGTGTAATCCGCACCGTCTGGCCGAAGCGCTGACGCCGCACGAGGCCTTGTCGCATATGTTCACGGCGAAGCGCAACAAGTTCGATACGGTTGCGTTGCAGGCCTTTATCCATTGCATGGGCGTCTATCCTCCCGGCACCATCGTGCAGCTCTCCAATGACATGCTGGGCATGGTGGTCTCGGCGAATTCGTCCAGGCCGCTCAAACCCAATGTCCTGGTTTATGATCCGTGCATTCCCAAGGATGAGGCGGTGATCATCACGCTGGAACGGGAAAGTGAGCTCAACATCAGCAAGAGCCTGAGGCCGGGCCTGCTGCCACGAGAAGTGCACGAATACCTGAACCCGCGCAAGCGAACAACCTACTATTACGACCCGAAGCAGCACAATGACGCTGTCTGAAGCAAATGGCCTGTTCTCAAAAAATAATGATATTGAATAAACCGGGATTGTTCATTAGAGCCCAAACACCGCTCCTACACGGATGCGCCTTTCAATGGATAATCCGGCGCCTTTAT
>Ga0172380_10003627_pt1 | contig 20903 bp, 24 predicted proteins | sample Leawe162metaG_FD_119747 | JGI IMG/M metagenome (GOLD analysis project Ga0172380, IMG submission 119747) | Leachate microbial communities from a municipal landfill in Southern Ontario, Canada - Leachate well 162 metaG | ecosystem: Engineered > Solid waste > Landfill > Unclassified | place... | reverse complement strand
CGCTCTACCACTCGTAGCCCTCGGGCTGCTTGGACGGTATTTAGATCAGTATTTCGGCACCGCCCCTTATTTGTTTTTGACCGGTTTGTTAATTGCGACCATCCTCGTCTACTTCATCCTGAGAAGGATTGTCAAAGACGCGATGAAAAAATTTGAAAATATTACTAAGAGACAGAAGTAAGTTGAGTATCAACAATGGAAATTAGCTTAGCTGCGGAAAAAATCGGACATCTCGGAAGCTTTCCGATAACAAACTCAATACTGACGAGTTGGATCGCCACGATCATCCTGGTATTGGTCGCTTTTATCGCGACTCGAAACCTGAAACTTGTTCCCAAGGGGATTCAGAACTTTTTTGAGTTGGTTGTTGAGATGCTGCTCAATCTGGTCAACAGTGTCATGAATGACATGGCCGCCACCAAAAAATACTTCCCTCTCCTGGCAACGATCTTTCTCTTTATTATCACCAACAACTGGCTTGGGCTTTTTCCGGGTATCGGCAGCATTGGTTTCCATGAAGAGCTGCACGGCAAAGAGGTCTTTGTCCCGATCTTTCGTGGTGGTAATGCTGACCTAAACACAACTCTGGCTTTAGCAATCATCGCAGTTGTTGCAATTCAAATTTTTGGTGTCATTGCTATAGGCGCCGGAAAATATATCAGCAAATTTCTAAATTTTAAAAGCCCGATCCTTTTCTTCGTCGGAATACTGGAGTTTATTTCAGAGCTCTCCAGAATCATCTCATTTTCCTTTCGACTTTTCGGCAATATCTTTGCCGGAGAGGTTTTGCTCGCTGTCATCACAATGCTTCTTCCCTTCGTCGGTCCTCTTCCCTTCTACGGCTTAGAGATTTTCGTTGGCTTTATTCAAGCCCTGGTTTTTACAATGTTAGCTTTGGTTTTTATCAAGTCTGCCATCACCGACCACAGCGAACATGAAGAGACAGCACATTAAAATTTAATTTTGATTTCGAATGACCAAATCAATTCCCAATTGATTTAAAAGTTAGGGATTGATCAGAAATTAGAAATTAAAAAATTAGAAATTATGTAAGGAGTTCTTATGAGTCCAGAATCAATCTCATCGCTCGCTGCTGCAGGAGCAATTGCAATCGGTGCTATCGCTCCAGCTCTTGCTATCGGCATGATCGGTGCAAAAGGTGCAGAAGCAATCGGCCGAAATCCAGAAGCAGCAGGTAAAGTACAGGGTCCGATGATCTTGGCTATCGCCTTCGCCGAGGCTATTTCGATTTACGCTTTGGTTATCGCTCTTATCATCAAGTTCGTCTAGTCGAAAGCGACTACGTAGCAGGCGAAGTTTTCGCCGCTACTAGGTGCTTTTACAAAATTTTCAATTTAACAATTTTCAATTTTGCAATCAATTTAATAATTGTAAAATTAGAAATTCACTGAAAATCGCAAAATTAATAATTAAAAATTTCAAACGGAGTTTGTTATATGGAAGCTTTAGGAATAGATATTAAATTGTTAATCGCTCAGATTGTAAATTTTGGCATCCTTTTTTTCCTTCTTTCAAAATTTCTCTACAAACCAATCACGGGAATGCTTGATGAGAGAAGAAAAAAGGTTGAGCAGAGCTTGAAAGATAGCGATGCAGCCACCCTTCAATTAGAAAAAGCGCAAAGCGAAGCTGAAAAGATACGAGAGAAGGCCTACGGTGAAGCCAATGAAATACTGAAAAACGGCAAAATAGCTGCATCCTCTGAAGCAACTGAGATCGTCAAGAAAGCTAGCGATCAGGCTGACCGAATACTCGCCAACGCAAAAAGTGAAGCGGAGAATTTGAAGAAGAACGCTCTCATGGAAGCACGAAGCGAGATCACCAGCGTCGTCGGTTTGGCCCTTGATAAAATTGTCGAGAGCAAATTGAGCACTGATGAGAAAAGTAAATTAGCCAAAAGCTCACTGGCCGAATTATAAAGATTTGAAAGTTTAAGGTAAACGTTAAATGAAAATAAAACCAGAAATTTATGCTGAAGCACTGATCGCAGGCACAAAAGAAAAGCAAAAAGATATTGCTGCAAAATTTTGGCATGTTCTTCAAAAAAACAAGCAGTACAAGGATCTCCCACGAATTCTCGACGCTCTTGATCAGGTCTACGCCGATCAAAACCAATCGGTTTTAGCCAAAGTTTATTCCGAAAACAATCTCTCTGACGGAGAACTAAGCGAGATAAAAAGCAAGCTTAAGGCTAAATTTAAAAAAGAGATCATGGTCAAAAATATTCTGAAAAAAAATCTGGTCGGCTATACCGTCAAGATTAATGATAATCTGATCGATCTGTCGCTCAACGGCAAGGTTGAGAGTTTAAAAAAATTATTAAGTACAAACCCGTAATTCGGGATTCATAATTCAAGGAATTATATGTCCACAAACATTATTGATGAGTTAAAGAAAGAGATTCTGTCCTTCGATGCCTCTGCCAAAGAACAGGAGAGCGGAGAAGTTGCTGAGATTAGCGACGGTATCGCCAAAATCTACGGCCTAAGAGACGCCCAAAGTGGCGAGCTTTTGACAGTAGTTACCCCCACAGGAGAGGTCACCGCTATGGCGCTCAACCTCGAGGAATCCTCGATTGGTGCCATTGTTCTTGGCGATTATCGATCTATTGAGGCCGGCAATAAAGTTAGAACGACCGGAAAGGTTGCCACTATTCCTGTTGGCGATGAGATTGTCGGAAGAGTTGTCAACCCGCTTGGCGTTCCGCTCGACGGCAAGGCACCCATCAAAAAAAGTAAAGACATGCCGATTGAGAAGATCGCTCCTGGCGTTATCACAAGACAAGGCGTCACCGTCCCCCTCCAGACCGGTATTAAGGCCATTGACGCTCTCATCCCGATTGGACGAGGCCAACGTGAACTTATCATCGGTGACCGAGGTACTGGTAAGACTGCTATCGCGGTTGATACAATCCTCAATCAAAAAGACTTACCAAAAGAAAAGAGACCGATCTGTATTTATGTTGCTATCGGCCAAAAAAGTTCACGGGTGGCTCGAATTGTCGCGAGACTGGAAGAAGCCGGAGCAATGGAATATACCACCGTTGTCTTAGCTGGTGCTTCTGATCCCGCTCCTCTTTCCTATATTGCACAATATGCCGGTTGCGCTATCGGCGAGTACTTCATGGAGCAGGGCAAAGATGTTCTTATCGTTTATGATGACCTCACCAAACATGCCTGGGCTTATCGCCAAGTTTCTCTGCTTCTCCGCCGTCCGCCAGGACGCGAGGCTTATCCGGGTGATGTTTTCTACCTTCATTCCAGACTTCTCGAAAGATCAGCTCGCTTAAATAAAGACTTTGGCGGCGGTTCGATCACGGCCCTCCCGATCATCGAAACTCAGGCCGGCGATGTTTCAGCTTACATTCCGACTAATGTTATTTCTATCACTGACGGCCAAATCTTCCTCGAATCAGATCTTTTCTATCAGGGCATTCGACCGGCACTTAACATCGGTATCTCTGTCTCTCGTGTTGGCGGCGCCGCTCAGATCAAAGCAATGAAAAAGGTTGCCGGCAAATTGAAGCTGATGATGGCCCAATACCGGGAGCTCGCTGCCTTTGCCCAATTCGCCTCGGATCTTGATGCTGATACCAAAAAGACAATCGAGCGCGGCAAGAGAATTCAGGAAGTTCTGAAACAGCCACAGTACCGACCAATGCCAATCGAAGAACAGGTTGTTGTCCTCTACGCTGTTAACAACGGCTATCTCGATAGCTACGAAGTCGCCGAAATAACTGAGATCGAGAAGGAGCTTCTGCAAAAAGCCAAGTCGGGCATCAAAGAGATCATGAATAATGTCAGAGAAAAGGGTGAGCTCTCCGAGGACGATGAGAAGAAGTTGCAGGATTTCTTGGAGAAAAATACTAAAAAAATCGAAGAGGCTGTTAAGGAAAAATAAATTGATACTCCATACGCTTGGGCTTTAGCCCAAGCTATGGGCGATCAAACGCCTGGTTGTTAAAAGATAAATGAAAAGGGCCCGGAGCACTGCTCCGAGACCCAGTCCAACACTTTGCCGTGCCAGTTATTTCACCCTGACAAGAGCCGGTTTCAACTCGGTAAAGGTGAACCAATGGTGGTTCAACCTGCCACGAGCAAAGGAAACCGTCGACACGACAAGGAGGGCAAAAAGAAAGCCCTCAGAGGTTTGCTCTGTCGTTACCTGCGGTAACATGTGGCTGAGCGCCATGATAGCACCAGTCATGATGACGAGAAGCCAGAACGTGGCCTCGCCGACAACACAAAGCAAGTGGAGGAAAAACCGAAGTACAGTTTTCATATTAGATTTACCTTCCTTACCTTTATTATAACATTTAAACGCTTACAAGTCAAATAATTAGACACTAGACCAAATATCATGCCAAGCACACAAGAATTTAGACGCCGAATAAAATCGGTTAACAATACAAAGCAAATTACCAAAGCAATGGAGATGATCGCGTCTATTAAGATGCAAAAAGCGGTCAGAACGGCTGCATCCGGTCGCAGCTATGTTCAGAACTCCTGGAATATGCTGGAAACGCTTGCCAAGCTCACCTCGCCAGAGTCCCATCCCCTTCTCAACCAGCGAGAGATTAAGAGAACTGCTGTTGTTCTGCTCACCTCAGATCGTGGGCTTTGCGGCTCTTACAATTCAGAGGTTTTGAAGAAGCTCCTTAATTTCCAAAAAAACGAAGCTGGCAGCTTTGACGTCATCACTCTCGGCAAAAAAGGCGCTGAATTTGTGAAACGATATGCTGTTGGCGACCTGGCAGCAGAATTCCCAGCTCTTGAAAGCAATATCGGCTTTGATGATATTCGACCGATCGCCAAGCTGACGATTGATGAGTATTTAAGTGGAAAATATGATCGCGTTGTTGTGATCTATTCGCACTTTGAGTCTTCTCTGAAACAAACCCCGGTCACCAAACAGATTCTGCCGATTACCAGCGAACATATCGATATTCCGGAGCTCTGGCAGAAAAAAGAGGAAACGGTCCAATCGGAATATAAATTTGAGCCAGATCCTGACACGGTGCTGGATGCCATTCTGCCTCAGTTCGTCCGCTTGCAGATTTTTGGTGCAATCCTCGAAGCAAATGCCTCCGAACACTCCGCTCGAATGGTCGCCATGAAAAATGCCACTGACAATGCCGGTAATCTTATTGATGAATTGCGCTTGATTTATAACACTGTTCGCCAGGGCAATATTACCAGAGAAATTGCCGAGATTTCAGGCGCGGCCGAAGCGATGAAATAAACATAAATGGATAGCTAATACCCGAATGACTAATAAAATACACTTACATTCATTCGCCATTAGAAAATCCGCTATTCGTTCCTGACTAAAATAATAATTAATTGAATAAATATTTAAGGAATAAGATGACAAAAGGAAAAATTACCCAGATTATCGGTGCCGTAATAGATGCAAGATTTGATGAGAAGATACCGGAAATCTATAATGCGCTTGAGTGCCAACTCGGCGACAAAAAACTCGTCTTTGAGGTGCAGCAGCACTTGGACGAAAAGACTGTCCGTGCCGTTGCCATGGGCTCAACAGATGGTTTGAGGCGTGGTACTGAAATCGCAGACACTGGCGGCCCTATCACCGTCCCTGTCGGTAATGAGTCTCTTGGACGCATGTACAATGTCACGGGTGATCCGATCGACGGCAAAGGGGATCCAAAGGCCAAGACCAGATATCCGATCCATCGCCCCTCTCCTACTTTTTCCGAACAGAGCTCAAAAACAGAGGTTTTTGAAACTGGTATCAAGGTTATTGACCTCATCGCGCCGATTATCAAAGGTGGTAAAGTCGGACTCTTCGGCGGCGCTGGTGTTGGCAAGACTGTTTTGATCCAGGAGCTTATCCGCAATATCGCTGCCGAGCACTCCGGCCTCTCTGTTTTCGCCGGAGTTGGCGAACGGACTCGTGAAGGCAATGACCTCTACAATGAAATGAAAGACTCCGGTGTACTTGAAAAAACCGCTCTCGTTTTTGGCCAGATGAATGAGCCACCTGGAGCTCGTATGCGTGTTGCCCTCTCCGGCTTGGCACAGGCTGAGTACTTCAGAGATGAGGGTAAAGACGTTCTTCTTTTTATCGATAATATCTTTCGTTTTACACAAGCAGGTTCTGAAGTATCAACGCTTCTGGGACGAATGCCTTCAGCAGTAGGCTATCAGCCGACACTCGCCGAAGAGATGGGCAATCTTCAGGAAAGAATCACCTCGACAAAAAAGGGTTCCATCACCTCTGTCCAAGCTGTCTATGTCCCTGCTGACGACCTGACCGACCCTGCTCCGGCCACAACCTTTGCTCATCTTGATTCGACTATCGTTCTTGATCGCTCCCTATCTGAGCTTGGTATTTACCCGGCAGTCGATCCGCTCTCTTCTACTTCCAATATTTTGGATCCCAACGTTGTCGGCGAAGAGCACTACAAAGTTGCCCGTGAGGTCCAAAGAATTTTACAGCGCTATAAAGATCTTCAGGATATTATTGCTATTCTCGGCATGGAGGAGTTATCTGATGACGACAAGAAATTAGTCACCCGTGCCCGAAAGATTCAGCGATTCCTCTCTCAGCCTTTCCATGTTGCTGAAGTTTTCTCAGGTATCCCCGGTGTTTATGTCCCGCTCAGCGAGACCATCAAAGGCTTCACTGAAATTATCGAGGGTAAACACGACGACCAGCCCGAGACTGAGTTCTACATGAAGGGCGATATTTCACAAGTTGGGAAAAAGTAAAACCCGGAATGCCAAGCACTTTCCTAGAATACGTAGTGACTATCCTGCCCTTTCTCGCACTTCTAGTCGGTGTCATCATGACAACACTCGGATTCATCAGAAAGAAAAGAGCTTTAAAGATCGTCGGGTTTACACTTTTCTTCGGAATTATTGCGTATCTTGGTTATATTACTTGGATCGTCTTGCAAATAGATAAAATGGATTAAAATGGATAAATTTAAACTAAAACTTATCGCCCCTGACGGGGTCAAATATGAAGAGGATGCAGAATCAGCGACGCTACCAACCGTGGACGGTCAGATCACTATTCTGCCCAATCACATGCCGGTGATCGCCCTCCTGAAGCCGGGAGAAATTATTTTGAAGATCAACGGTAAAGAAAATATCCTGGTGACAGAGGGCGGAGTTGTCGAAGTTAATGCAACCGAAGTGAAAATTCTCGCTGATACCGCCGAAGACGTTGATTCTCTTGACGAGTTGAAGATTACTGAAGCCAAAAAATCCGCCGAGGAAAGAATGGCCAAAGCTACAAATGATGTCGAATTTACCGATGCCGCTGCTGCCCTGGAAAAACAGCTGGCCAAGCTGAGCATCCTGACAAAAAGAAAAAAGAAATACCGATAATAGATTTTGGCAATGAAAAAGGGCGTCTGCATTCGCAGGTGCCCTTTTGTTGTTCGGATGGTCCACTTAGAACTTTTGGATCACCGAAAGCACGGTTTGCTCAGGATAAACGATCACTCAAGGGCCCCTAGTGAGTCCGAGCCCTTTGCGCTTGTCATTAAATCCAACGCCTTCGCTAGAAGCGAGAGACAACATTTTGAGATGCTCTGGCAGATTGCCAAAGCATAATATTAACAGATGGGCTTTAGTTATTAACTGAGAAATTGTAGAATTAGAATAATAATAGGTATTGGAGGAGTTTATGGAAGAAAGAACTGAGAGGCCGCCAGAGATCGATGGCGCCGCTATCCTAGCACTAATTAGAACTTTGCAAAGAAACGGCCATGCCAATTTCTTTATGGATGGTCATATGGATCTTGACCCAAATTTTCGTGAGTCTTTGACTACGCTTCTACAACTGCAGGATTATGGCGAACTCGATCCTACAGGCAAGATGACCTTTAGACCGGAGGCCGTCACGGCCCTGCAAAGAGCAAGCACTGAAGAACAGACACAAAGCAGGCAGCGTTTTGCTGATAACGAGCTGGAAAGATACGACAGACTGGCCGCAGGATATGTCAATCCTCAATTTGATGAACATACAACCAAAATTGAGGAATCCAGGATTCCTAATGCGATCCACAGGGTACTTGAAAATATTGGCGCTGAGATCCCTGATGGCGAAGAGGCTCAAAAAGCCGCTTTGCAGGCTATTCTGAGTGATCCGGAAAAACGAGAGGCTCTAAGGCAGCGTCTGATCGAAAATAATTCTTAATTGTTGGCAAATTTGTTTTAGATAAGACTACTAGCTCTCAATCTTATGGTCTTTTTTCATATCAAAAATATTACTACCAGAAGGCAATATCTATTTTGAGACTCCAAAGCCTTGTTTGGCCATCAACATGTGGATAAACTGTGGATAAATGAGATCACCAAAATATGGATCAGCAGATATAAATACAACGATTAAACAGAGATTTCTGCTATCCCCTCACTTAGATGCGATGTTTAAAGTATAGCCCAAAATATTAGCATCTAAAAGATGGCAGGCTCGTTATAAAATATTGTGGATTATTTTACAGTTACTGATTTGGCTAGATTTCGGGGCTTATCCGGATCCAGATCCTTTTCGAGTGCGATATAATATGCCATCAACTGACCATACAAAATTGCGGATATTGGCGAATAGATACCATTTTTGGCGATCGGAAGATGAATATGAAAAGCTGGATTATCCTCAAAAGAGATCCCAATAACCTTCGCGCCCCTAGATCTTACCTCCATCGAATTGGAGATTATCTCTCGCTCCGAACCATCGTTAGCAACAAAGACGAGAGTTGGGACATCTTTTTCGATCAGTGCGATCGGTCCGTGCTTCAAATCTCCGCCAGCAAAACCTTCTGCATGAATATAGGATACTTCCTTGATCTTAAGGCAAGCTTCCAGGGCAATGGCGTAGTTGAATCCTCGACCGATTGCATAGATATTATCTGCTTTTGACAGCTCCTTTGAGAGCTTTTTAACTTTAGCCAGACTTTCCTTTGCTGTAATCCTCTCAATATCACGCTTGATGAGGTGAAGAATCCGTTTTCCTTCACTCATATCCCCTATCAGCGCAAAGGAGAGCATAACGAACATCGCAACTTGTGAGGTAAATGCTTTTGTTGAGAGAACACAGATCTCCGGTCCGGCTTTGGTCAGAATGGAAAAATCGGACATTCGCATCAAAGTTGACCCCATGACGTTGACCAGAGAGAGAATTTTGGCCCCGGCCAATTTGGCTGTTTTGACTGCCTCAAGAACATCGGCTGTCTCGCCGCTCTGAGATACTGCCAGCACCAAATCATTTTTATTTATCAAATGAGCAAAATAGGGAAATTCTCCGGCAGAGATCGGCCGCAAATTTATTTTGTTGTTCCGCCCAAGCAGATAACTTCCATAGATTCCCGCATGAAGAGCAGTCCCACAGGCGATTACATAAATATTCTCGGCCTTATTGATCATCCGGGCGGCTTTCTCCAGCTCATCGGGCGAAGTCAAAGTAGTTTTTTCGAGCACATGGGGTTGTTCCAGCATCTCCTTGATCATAAAATGAGGATGGCCACCCTTTTCAGCCTCTTCGAATGACCATTCGATCTTCGTCGGTTTCTTGACTAATTTTTTTCCGTCCCTGATATTGATTATCGAATAATCATTATCCTTGATTTTTACCAAATCATAATCATCAAGAAAGACAACATTGTCTGTGTATTTTAGAAAAGCAGGAACATCGGAAGCAAGATAGAATTCCCCCTCGGCCACTCCAAGCACCAATGGGCTTCCCTTGCGTGCACCGATCAGCACCTTGCTCTCATTATCCAGGATAGCGACGGCATAATTACCCTCTAGTTTTTTGAGTGCTTTTATGACAGCTTTCTCGAAATTAATTCCCCGATCTAATTCCGCTTCGATCAGATTGGGAATAACTTCAGTATCCGTCTCAGAGATAAACTTGACGCCCTTCTTCTCCAACTGACTTCTCAGCTCCTGGTAGTTCTCGATAATGCCATTATGAACTACGGCGATCCGCTTGGATTTTGAAAGGTGTGGATGGGCGTTCGCCTTCGTCACACCGCCATGTGTCGCCCATCTGGTATGGCCGATCGCAATATCGCCAAAAAGATCAGGCAGCTCCTTCTTGAGGTTAAATTCGCCAATCTTGCCGATCTCTTTGTAAACTTTGAGATGATCAGCTGATTTGACCGCAATGCCCCATGAATCATAGCCTCGATATTCAAGTTTCTTTAAGCCGTCTACAACAACAGTTGCGCCCTTCTCTTTGCCAAAATAACCAACAATTCCGCACATATTTCCTCCTAAATATTATGTATTACAGTTTAGCAGCCACTCGACCTTCCGTAAACAAGTTTACAGGCCAGATCATTCCTGTTATATCTGAGTGAAGGAGGACTGACGATGAGTAGAGTGCAGATCGTCGACGTTCACCAGGTAGGCGAGGGCATTCTTCCCGTCTACCTCCCCTGCGAGCGCTTGGCCTGGCATGGGCTAAAGCTGCGCCTGGATCCGCACGCGCTCACTGAGGATCCTATGAGGGATGACTACTATATTGTCACTCGTGCCGAGGCACTCAATGCCATGGCACAGCTTGACAACGAGCTTTCTCTCCGGTGGAAGTATCACCTGGAATTGGAAAATCCGCTGGAATGGCTCATCTACTTCAACAAGAGGTCCTGCCGACCGATCCGGACGCTCACCATCCAAATAACTGGTGATCCCTGCGCTGACGATGGCCCCGAATGCCGGATTCCACTCTGGGTTCGCCTGGCCTGGGTCGGCTGCCGGTTAGAGCCGGCTTACGACTCTCTCCAGCCCAGAAAAGCCGAGCTCTTTCATGTCGGCAGTGAAGTCCAGGGTCCCCCAACCCTGATTCTGTTCCCCAACCTCCCGCTAGACGAAAAGGGAATGCCGCCACACATTATCCTCCCAGGAGAGGTTACCGTCGAGAAGGCCGAATCAAAGGTCTGCTATACGGTTAACGGCTACGAAGCCCTGTTGGCTTTGTCGCAACACAACGAGGCGGCCTTCCAGTGGTGGATGAAAAACCACGACGAGTACTGGATTAACTGGGAACGCAATCTCATGTTCTCCGTCGACTGCTGCGAAGTGGTCGAAAGAGATGAAGAGGACTACCCGCGGACATGATGTTCGCTCGACAATCAACTTTGAGCCTGGTCGCGGAGCGACCAGGCTCAGGTTATTTAATTCGACCCTCTCCACAATTTCCATTTTTCACCACTTCTTGTTATCATTTTCTTACTATGCAATTTAGCGAACACGGAATCAGAGCAACTTATGACCCTACAGCCAGGGATGCAATTGTCGAACACGAGTCTAAGACTCTTGATTATCATGTTGAAGCCCTCCTGGGGGAAAATGGCATCATTCCGGCTTTTGATAGTTTGACAGTCCAAAATGTGATGGAGATATCCTCTCTGGATTGGTCTGCCAAAACTCCTGAAGACATTTCCCGAGCCACACACTCATTTGATCACCTCAGTGAGCATGAAGAACTCTACCGAGACAATGAAGCTATGCGAGTCGAATGGCTGCTCTCAGCACTGCTGGCAGAAATCCCTAGTCTCATTGCTAGAATCAAAGAAAGAACTCGGTTGCGAGCGGAAAGAAACGCGATTCATGCTGCCCTGCGCTCGCCCCAAGGCAAATATAATGACCAGCAGAGAAACAAACTCCGAGATGAGCTCCAGAAGAGAACATCACAACTGATCAAACTGAATGACGGCGACTCTGTCTGGCAGATCCATATGTCTGAATTGATGGGCTATCTCCCCTTCCTTGAAGCAAAATCTCCTGGCATTACCCAGAACGTTTGCCAGACAATTTTTGAGGTATTAAAAAATTATACTACCGCCATTAGCCCGACAGAAGAGGAAGACCTCTCGACTCTCCGAGAGGTTGAGAACCTTCGCCTCGGTGTCATTGGACTCAGGGTCTTGATCCAGACACTGGAGAAAGCTGGACTCTCCGCTTTTTATCCGAAGACCGAGATTAGCACTAAAACTGGCAGGGAAAGCTCTACCCAAGATGTACTCGAGGGTATAGATCTTTGGGTTGTGGATTCCAGTCAGGCCCGCGCCGTTGCCATTCAACTCAAGAGTCATGGCCCTAGCCAAATTCCCGGAGTAACAGGCTATCGTTTCACGGTTGTCGACGAAAATCAAATTTACCGCCTAAAACAGTTTGGCAGCCGATCAGAGAAGGCAATGGCAGACGAGATGGAGAAGGCATACGTAAGGTTGACAAACAACGGAAAATATTATACTATGGGCAACGCCAGTCCGGGTCTTATTTGGGTTGAACTCTCCGGTTTGACCGAGGGAGAACCCCGAGTAGACCTGATTACCGGCGAAACAGAAGGCAGTATTCCTGCCTTTAAATTCACTTCTGCAATAAAGAGTCAGTTAGAGGAGGGAGAAAAGCATGTCGACTGACGGTTTACGGCGGGCCACCAATCCTGGTCTGCCACAGGGTGAATCACAGTGTCAGGTGGTTCAGGAATTTATCCGAAGCCACACTGACCCGACCACGAATAGTGTGGTCATGAATCATATCGAGCACTGCTCCGCCTGCCGGGCGCTGCTCAACGCGAAGAGAGGGGGCAACCCCAATGGCGTCGTTTAGTAAATCTTACTACCGGCGCCATTTTACATTTCTAGGAACTCTTTAGTTAGCTCTTCAGCATCTTTCGGGTTTTTAACCCAATGTATCTCAGGAAACCTGCGAAACCAGGTCAACTGTCTCCGAGCGTATTGATGAATCTTCCACTTCAGAGCTTGCTTCATTGCCGCTAACTCTAAAGAATTCTCAATTTTTGGTTTTAAATTTTTATTCAATTTTAAATTATTAATCTCTGAATTGTTTTGAAAATTTGGATTTGTAATTTGTTTAGAAATTGGAAATTGGAAATTAGATATTAAGAAGTCTGTTATAACTCTATATTCCAATCCTAAACTCATTAGCCATTCAGGACTAACCCCTGATTTTAATAAGCCTACGACTTCTTCCAACATTCCCTGGTCAAATCGCTCATCAACCCTCCGGTCAATCCGTCGATGCAGCTCTTCGCGTGGTAGATCAATACCTATTTGCAGAGTTTCGAAATCGGGCTTAACTTTTATTGGCCGCTCGCCGCTCTCTGCCTGCTCAATCGCCCGGATTAGGCGATGAGGGTTATTGCGATCAATCGTCTCATATCTCTCCGGGTCGATCTCCTGAAGGATATTACGCAATTGTTCAACTGTTGAGCTGTTGAGCTGTTCCCGGCTACAAGTTATTAATTTTGACTTTTGGCTTTGTTCGAGTTGAAAACCCTCGGTCAAAGCCTGAACATACAATCCCGTTCCACCGACAATCACCGGTACCTTGCCACGCGAAAAAATATCCTCAATTGCCACCCGAGCAAGCTTTAAGTAATCAAAGAGAGAGAACTTCTGGCCGGGTTCAGCAATGTCGATCAAATGATATTTTATGCCATCATACTCATCGAGATCTTTGCCTGTGCCAAGATCAAGCCCTCGGTAGACCTGGCGCGAGTCGGCTGAGACAATCTCGCCGTTAAATTTTTTAGCAATCAGAACACCAAGCCTCGTCTTTCCTGAGGCAGTCGGACCAATTATAACGATAGCACTTCTATTTTTCATACTTGTTTTAGACCTTGAGGGTGCTTTCGCACCCTCGGGGTTCCGCACGTTAAACGGTATCTTTTGGTGGCCATTTTGCGGCAGCCATCATCCGATCAACCGTTTCTTCGATAGTCTTTCGCACCATCCCATCATCAGCGTCAACCGCGATAGTCACGGCCTTCCAGCAGGTTTCTGACCGCCCATCAAGGTCAGAGATCCCTTTTTCGACTGCGACATTGCGACAGATGCACACATGGTAAACATCCGGAAATTCTGCCGGATGTAACAGGACACGAATGCCACGTTCGCTACCCAATTGGGCGGCGATCTTCTTTCTTTGAGTCAGCGGCATCGACAGCCCTCATTTTCCGCGCTTATTAAAGCAAAAAAAGCCAACAATGTAAAATCGATCAGTAAATTTACTACCAAAAGGTCGATTGGTTATTCATCTTGATCGCGAATTTGGCTAACATGATGATTGCCGCTATAATAAGCGGCAGGAGGGGATTTTAATCTTAGAGTCCTTTGTTTTTTTATGAAAAAGATCTGGCAAATTGCACAATATACTTTGAAGGAGATCTTCAGGGATCGGATATTCTTTGTAATTATCGGCTTTTCCCTTCTTTATTTATTGGCAATCATTCTTCTTAGCTCTCTATCTCTCGGTCAGGATATCAAGATGATCAAGGATTTGGGGTTAGCTGGTATCTATCTTTTCACTCTAATCACCACGATTTTTTTTGGTTCTTTGACACTAAACCGAGAATTTGAGAGTAGAACCTATGACCAGCTCTCGATAAGACCAGTTTCCTCACATATTTTTATCTTGGGCAAATTTATCGGACTTTTTATGGCGATGGCACTAAATATCATCGTTCTCTATCTTATCTATCTGATCGTTATCCTGGCGAAGGGCGGAGGCTTCGACGCCCTTTCGCTCATTCAAACACTTTTTCTTTTTGAAGAGATCACGATTGTCATCAGTCTAAATTTTCTTATTTCAACTCGCTTTCCCCATTTGGGAACAATCACTCTTGGCGCGATCATGGTCGTCCTTGGACATTCAACAATACTTTTTAAGACCGTCGGGATCGGCTTTACAAAGTTCATCGGCCTTCTCGTGTATTATCTTCTCCCAAACCTTGAAAAGTTTAATTACCGCAACTCAATTGTCTACGGCCAGCACCCCGGCTTCGAGAATCTCTTACTGGCTGCATTTTATGCCTTGGCTTACTCTGCAATCCTTCTGATTCTGACAACCGAAATCATTAAGAAAAGAACCAGGTGAAACGGTTTTTCCTCATTGGCTCCGTCCTCGCACTTGCCGCCATCTCGATATTTTCTCTTTATATTTCTGATGCCGAAGCAGAGATTAGTCCGAAGCCTCAGCCTTTTATTCTTGACTCAAAGATTATAGATAAGATTGATCTCGGGCTCCACAACGCTGCAAGCGATATGATCTGGATCTCGACAATTCAATATTTCGGCGATAATACCCGAAAAGAGTACCCGAAACTTCTTGATTATCTCAGTACCGTCGTCAGTCTGGATCCGCTCTTCTCTCGGGCTTATAGCTTCGGGCTTCTGAATCTGCCAGGTGAAGGCAATATCGATCAGGCAATTTTTCTGGGACAAACAGGGTTGGATAGATCCGTCACCGACTGGGAAGTTCCCTACTATCTAGCGACAACCTACCATATTTTCAAACGTGATCAACAGGCAGCTGCCAAATATCTGCAAATTGCTGCCGATACCAAAGGAGCACCCTCAAATATCAGCTACATTGCAGCAAACTACGGTTCGTCAGGTGATGACCGCAATAAGACTATCTTGATTTGGCAGGGTATATACGAAAATAGCAATGATCTGGACGCAAAAGACAAAGCAGAAAAGTATCTTAGCCATTTTCTGATTATGAACATTCTTGATGATGCCGCCATCAAATATTTTGGCAAGACCGGCAACTTCCCTAAGACTCCTGATGAACTTTTATTCCTAAATATCCTCAGGGAAATACCGAGTGATCCGCTTGGTTTTAAGTTCATTTTTAATGAAAAGGGGCAGGCGGTTCTTTCCGAATAAATTTGCTGCCAATTTGACGCAGCTGATACTTTTTGAAACAATTAGTAAGTATTAACTAGGAGGATTATGTTTGAAGGATTAAAAAGATTTATGCATTTGAGTCCGGGAGAGCCAACCGGCGGGCCGAATCAAGCGCCAGTGGTAACGCCAGAAGAACAAATAACGATCAGACCACCTGAAACAGCAGTACCAGCCGGAGTAATTCCGACTGCCCCTGCTGCACCTAATGTAGCTCCCCCTGTTTTGGAGACAGCTATACCAGCTCAACCGCAAGCTACCGGACAAGAACTGGATCGAACAACTAGCCCAATTCCAATGCCCGCACAATCACCTGCACCAGAGATTCCCGCAGGAGCTATCGTCTATCCGGAAAGCGTTCAAGCAGATGCTCCTGCCCCCGAGCAGACACCTCCTCCTCCTTTCCCACAGCAAGGACCTGAGAACCAGGGAAACCCGCAATAACATTGTGAAATTAATAAAAAAGGCTATTTCAACAATAGTCTTTTTTATTTGGTGAAAGAAAAGAGACTTTCACGTCGCTCCGACAAAGTCGAAGCTCCCTAAAAACCCACGGTTTTTAGTATTTTCCTCTCACAGAAAACTCCCGTTTTCCAACCCCTTCCCAGGCTTACTCCCCTCACAAGAAAAGATTAGGAAAAATCCTAATCTTTTCTTGGTGGGCGAGAAGGGACTTGAACCCCCACGCCTTGCGGCACTAGCTCCTAAGGCTAGCGTGTCTACCATTCCACCACTCGCCCGAAATCAGAATTAAGAGTCAGAAGTTAAATACTTCTCTTTCGCATAATTCATGATATTTAACTCTTCATTTATAGCTGAAAATTAGTCTTCTTTCAACCTATTTGCATTTGTTTTTCGAAAACATTAAAATAATAATAGATAATCTGGAGGGAAAGATGAACTTAGTAGATATGCGACTGAAAAAATTTGGTGTGGGTGGCCTTTTTGACCACTCTCATGGCCTTCCGCAGGAAGATCAGACTACAAAAAAGGCAACGGCTCTTGATGATATTGAGGATAGCTCAACTAGAGAGGATGAGGATGATCTTGTGACTGTCTCCCCTGACACCGGGAATGACTATGTCGCCGCCGACCCTCGCGTTGAACCGGCAGATGACGAAGCGCTGGAGAATCAAGAGTTCGCTTCTGACCTGCCGCTATCATCTGAACCTGCTGAAAATGGTCCCATCTTCTCACCGCTTAACAATCCGATTGCTCCGGCGCCCGTTCTCTCGCCCCGGGACAACATTTCCCCTCCTGAACAAACGATGAAAACGACGACCCAATCCGCAGACGACGAGTCTGATCTCCTTTTGGCGGAGTTGCAAAAAAAAATAGATGAAGCAATAGCGCGCATTGATCAGGAGGAAGCAGCTGCCAAAGAACAGCTAGCGGAGCAGTATCAAGCACGACGCGATGAAATATTAGCAGCCGCAAATGATATAAAAAGTGCAGCGGAAAAAATTGCTCAGGGATTTGAAAAAATCGACAAGCTGGCCTCTTAGCAGCCTACTCTACAAAAATTTTGTCCTGAATTTTACTATAGACACTCTCGCCAATGCCTTTGACGTTTTTTATCTGTTCGCGACTTTGAAATAAACCGCTAGTGCTTCGATAGTCTATTATCCTTTGCGACAACACCGGTCCGATCCCAGGCAAAGCATCAAGCTGAGATGCTGAGGCAGTATTGATATTTATCGTTCCCGAAACTGCTGGCGAGTCTTTCTTCTCCGTTTGATCCGGCAATTTCTGCGGGGCAAGAGGGTCATTCGCCTCTGACGTCTGATTATCCGATGTTGTGCCGGCCACTATTCCGGCGCTATCAGAAGCCACTATCTCCACGCCTTCTTTCTTGTTCTCTGAAATCTGAGACTGCTCTTCTAACAATTTAACTTTTGATTCCAGATCCTCAATCCTTCGAGTCGTCGACGGCTTCCAGTAGCTTTCCCGCCAAATTAGGTATCCGCCGCTAGCCAAGACGAAAAGAAAGAGAACAAGGCCAATTACAACTTTTTTTTCCTCTATCCATTCGCCCGCATTTGTCACTTGACTTTTCCTGTCCATAGAAATAAATACCCTTAGACTATGTAAAGTATACATAAATCGTCACTTTGGCGCTATAATTAACAAAAGGAGTATATGTCTATATTAACGAAAAATGAGATCAAAAAAGCTATTCAAACCGGTGATATTAAGATCGAGCCGTTTGATGAGACAGCCATCGGTGCCGGCTCGATCGATCTGCGGCTCGGCAATAAATTCCGGGTTTTCAAAAGGGCGGAACAAGTTTATGACGTGACTGAGGAGATTGATTACCATGATATCAGTGAAGCGATCGAGGCAGACGAGATCGTCATCTCGCCAGGTGAGACAATTCTTGGTATCACTGAGGAGAAAATTACCCTCGCTCCGAATATCTGCGGCTGGCTGGAAGGACGATCAAGATTTGCCCGCCTTGGCCTCATGATCCATATTTCCGCCTCTTTTATGCAGCCAGGCATAAGTAACCACCAGGTGCTCGAGATCAGCAACATGGGCCATGTCCCCTTCCGCTTGCACGCCGGGACACGCTTCTGCCAGTTCGTCTTTGAGCAAACGGTCGGCGAAGCAAGATATGAGGGTAAGTTTAAGGGCCAAACAGCACCATAGCCAAGTCAAAAAGTTATAAAGTTAGTAAAGTTATAAAGTTGCCACAAACTCTCTACTTGATGATCTTGCTACTTTGCAAACTCTGTAACTACCTTAGCTGCTTCTTCTCTCGCCCATTTCTCAGTAGCAAAGATATCATCTAGTGAAAAATCATTTTTAACCTGATGCAATTTTGTTGTCTCTTCTACTATTTTTGGAATATCGGTAAATCTGATGCGATGATTTAAGAAAGCATCAACGGCTACCTCGTTAGCAGTGTTAAGAACACAGGGCATCGTTCCCCCAAGTTTTGCTGCAGAGAAGGCAAGCTCCAAACAGGGAAAGTTTTCGAATTTTGGTTTTTCGAAAGTCAGGGAGGCTAGCGCTGGAAAGTCGATCGGCTCAACATTCGTCGGGAGTTTCTCTGGATACGAAAGCGCGTATTGAATAGGTATTCTCATATCCGTCGTTCCAAGCTGAGCCATGATTGTCCCGTCAATATATTCAACCATCGAATGGATAATTGATTGGGGATGGACTAAAACCTCGATCTGCTCGAATTTAAGGTTAAATAAATTCATTGCCTCGATTAATTCCAGCCCCTTATTCATCAGCGTGCCGGAATCAACCGTAATCTTTTTGCCCATCTTCCAGCGCGGATGATGGATCGCCTGCTCTGGCGTAACCTTGTCTAACTCATCTTTGGATAAATTACGGAAAGATCCGCCCGAAGCGGTCAGATGAACTTTTTTGACTGTCTTTACCTCGTTATCATTTAGGCACTGCCAGATTGCCGAATGTTCACTGTCGACAGGCAAGATCTTCGCTCCGTATTCTTCTGCCAGCTCCAAAACGAGTCGCCCGGTTGAAACGACCGCTTCTTTGTTCGCAGAAGCGATATTCTTCTTGGCTTTGATGGCGCTAATGAGCGGTTTCAGTGCCGCAACTCCGCTGATAGCCATCATTACAAGCTCAACCGACGGATCAACAAATGTCTCGTCTATCTCCTCCATTCCAGAGACAACTTTTACCGAATTCGGCGCTTGTTTTTTGAGCAACTCGCAAGCCGACAGGTCGGTCAGACAGACTACCTTAGGCGAAAACTCTGCGATCTGAGCAAGAAGCGAATCAACATCACGATGTGCTGACAAGCCAAAGACTTTAAACTTATCCGGATAACGCCGGACAATATCAAGAGTACTCTGACCAATTGAACCTGTTGAACCTAAAATGGAAATTGTTTTCATAGATTTTTGATTAGTTTTCTTAATGATAATACTGTTTTTACTCCCTGTCATCAGATTAGTCAAAAAAAAGCGATTTTGCGCGAATCAGCCTTTTGTTTTATAATTGATACTAAATGGTTTATCTTATAATAACTTATATCCTGTTTTTAACCGCTTTCTTTTTTTTAAGCTCGATTGGCATCTATTATTTGAGAGCCAGCGGCAGGGGCAATTCTTTCAGTCAGCAGATAGTAAGAAGCTATCAAACTGCCGCTGTCATAATTATCGGAATTACTCTAATCTTTTTGGTGGTCGAATCACTATGACCAAACTCTTTCCCAATCAAAAGCCCAACGAGACTGTACTTTATGTTATCAGAAAACATTGGGTCTCGTATGTCCCTCATCTAATTTTTGCTGTTGCTGTCCTGATATTATTTATCTCTGTTACCTCTTCCATTTTTTTGAACTTATTTGATACATCGAAATTGGCCATCGAAGGCGCGACTGTTCTGTTCAGTATTGTGCTTTTATCAGCGCTTTTCTTGATGCTTTACGGTTTCGTTGACCATTATCTGGATGTCCTGATCATCACTAACGAAAGATTGATCGATATGAAGCAGCACGGTTTCTTTCACCAAGAAACAAAAGAGATCCATCTTCTGGATATTGAAAACGTGAATGCGAATGTCGAAGGGCCTTTTGGCGTTTACTTAAAATATGGCGACCTGACTATCAAAACAGGGCATGACGAGATCCAGACGATCACCATAAATTCGATTCCGCGTGCCTCCAAGGTCGCCAGAATGATCATGGAATTGCATACTCAACATATCGCTCATCCCAATCTGGCCCCTATCCTGACAGACCAAAATCTTGATTCTGGCCTTGGAGGAGGGATCATCGAAGATAAACCGGAACACAGTAAAGACCGAGAATCATCGTCCTATTGGGCCAACCTCTATAAAAAATAATTATTCCAAGTGCTTGCTAATCATGAACTGATTGAGTTTAGCCTCGAGTAATGGATATTTTGTTATTTCTTCCGCGATATTTTTAGCTGCCCCGGCTGCTTCTCTGATCAATTTCTGATCAGAAAGTGAGGCCATCTTCAGATCTAAGAGTCCCGACTGTTCTGTCCCAAAAATCACGCCGGGCCCACGAGTTTCTAAATCTACTTCCGCCAATTTGAAACCGTCTGAAACCTCCTCCAGGCTCTTCAGCCGGTTTAATGCCTTCTGACTATTGGTATTTGAAAAAAGAAAACAAAAAGATTGGTGCTCACCGCGACCAACCCGACCTCTGAATTGATGTATCTGCGCCAACCAGAAT
>Ga0172380_10003626_pt1 | contig 20907 bp, 20 predicted proteins | sample Leawe162metaG_FD_119747 | JGI IMG/M metagenome (GOLD analysis project Ga0172380, IMG submission 119747) | Leachate microbial communities from a municipal landfill in Southern Ontario, Canada - Leachate well 162 metaG | ecosystem: Engineered > Solid waste > Landfill > Unclassified | place... | reverse complement strand
TCTCAGTTACGATGTCAGGCATAGCTCAGGCCGCGCCAATGCGGCGCAGGCGACAAGTCAAGGGCAAGGCACAACAGCCACGCCATTGGCCTACGGCTTAGCGAAAGGCCGCGCCAATGCGGCACAACGGATATGGGGCGGCAATCATTTATCACCGGCTGTTATTCCGGGCTTACCGGTTATTTTTTCGGTGGATTACGCGCTATCCATTAGCCAGTTTCCGGCATTATCGTTACCGCCCGGAACGCCGACGCTATTGATTCCGTCATCAGCTTTGTCTATTAGCCAGTTCCCTGAGTTAGCATTGCCATCAGGCGTGATAACGCCACAAGTTTTGTTATCGCCGTCATCGGCATTGGCGATTGGTTTTGCGCCTAGCGTTTGTCTGACGCAATTCACTGGCTTATCAGGCTTGTCAGTTAATGATGCCGTGGCGGCCAGTCATTTTAATGCGCCGTCGGTCGTGCAGGAACTCACGCTGGTAGCCTCGGCTATGGACAGCGCGGCGACGCTGAATAATCCGGCTATTTATGTGCCGCAAATCTTATCAGTCAATTCGGCGGTCAGCGCCGGGCAGGCAGAAACCGTAACCATGCTATTCCCTACCGTCATGATCGCAGACTCATTGACGGCGAATGGCTTGACGACACAACCCGGCGTATCGGAACTTGGTTATTTATTCCCGTTTAACACCGTAGCCGATACGTCGTTTGACCCGCTATCGGTATATCCGGTTGAGCCGGTTGATGTTGACGCGGCATTGGCGGCAACGGCTATTGATAGCATTATCCTGACCATTGAGGGTGTGATGGCGATTCAAATCGCTAAATCAGGCGCTTATGTAGGCAGCGTTGCGGTCACTAAACCTCAGCCTTACCAGCCTGTGCAACCGATACCGGCAGACAGCGCCAGCATTGATTTCGCCAACAGAAAATATAGGCGCACAGGCGTCACCCGTTATTATTCCTAAGCAAAAGGCAAGTTTATGGCTAAAAGTTTTAATCAATTATTATTCGACAGTGGCTTGAGCACCATTGTCAGCGAGGCGACAGCAGGCAATCTGCGCATGATCATGACCTCGGCGGCCCCGACCTTCGCGACGCTGAACAGCCTAAAGCTGATCGATGCTATCACACTGTCGGCGGCGGACGTGACCCTGGGCAACGACGGTGCCGGCGGACGCCATGTTACTATCGCCAGCAAGACGGCTGTGGCGACCGGCACCGTGGCGGCGGGCCAGCCCTTGCATATCGTGCTATATAACGCCACGGTGATTTTAGCGCAGACAACCGAGGCCACCGGGCAGGCGGTGACGCTGGGCAATAATTTACTGTTCCCGTCCTTTGTGTTCGGCTTCTCCGCGCCGGTGTAACCATGTCGGTCTTCGCTAATCAGGCGCTAGCCCTTGCTGATTTACGAGCAGGTCAATTGACTCTAGCGGCGGCCAGCTTTCCACAAGTGGCCGGTTTGCCTGATGATTACCTGTGGCAAAAGCTGCTGGAAGCCGAGCAGGAAGTCGGCAGGCGGCTAGGCATTCCATTGGAACCCACGGAAATATTCATTGACCCGCCGACAGCGGCTGAATTGGCCGAGTTGAGCGGCGCGCCTTACCGGGTTGAGCCAGGCTATGATTTGGAGCAAGGTTTTTTTTCGCCAGACCGTTGGGGACAATTGCGGCTGCGTTACCGACCTATTATTTCGGTGTCGTCCATTCAATTGATTTACCCGCTATTTGGCCTAAACCCTATCGACATCCCGCTGGATTGGTTGCGCATAGATCATCAATATGGCGCGATTAATCTGTTTCCCTATAATGTCTCCAGCCTGTCCACGCAAACCTTGTTCCTAACCACGCTGTATAGCGGCGGCAGTTTTCCTACCGCGATTAGGCTACGCTATCGCGCCGGGCTGGATAATGTGGAAGCGAATTACCCCGACGTGCTGGGCATTATCCGGCGTATGGCGGTGCTGCGGTTGCTACACGACGCTTTTCTGCCGCAATCCGGCAGCATTACCTCCGACGGCTTGTCACAGTCCACGTCAATCAACCTGGCAGTTATGCAAGATAGCCTCGACAAGCAATTGGACACGCTCAAATTGCAATTGACCGGGCTGGTGTTCGCGGTGGCTTAATGCGCCTGAACGCCGCTGCTTTTAACTCATTTTTAGGGGCAATGGGCCAGCGTTTTGCCTGGCGCAAAGCGTCCGTCTGCCCGTGCCTAAATCCCCATTCAGGCCAAACCAACCCGACCTGCGCCTATTGTTCCGGCAAGGGCTATCGCTGGGCTGATGCGATAGTGGGCTTGTCTGGCGTGGTAGGCCGTAACCAGGCCAAGAAAGCCGCAGACTTCGGCTTGTGGGACGATGGCAACATGATGCTCAGCATTCCCTCTGATTCCGCGCTGTACGCAATGGGTTTGTTTGATCGGATAGCGGCGCTGGATCGCACCGAATCTTTTAGTCTCAACCTGCTGTCCGGCGTTAACACCCCGTTGCGTTTCGCTATCGTGTCCGTGGCTAGCGTAACATGGCTGGATAGCAATCAAGCGCTGGTAATGGGCGATCTGCCATTAATAGACGCCAATGGCGGTCTGGTATGGATAGGCAATGTTCCGCCCCCCGGCGTTACCTTCGCACTGACCGGACGCCGCGCGCCGGAATACTATTGTTATCAGGATTTACCGCTGGACAGGCCGCATCATGCCGGTGAACCCTTGCCAAGGAGGGTAGTGATGCGGCGGTTTGATTTGTTAGCGCTTTGAAAAATCCGCTTATTTCGACAGCCTACTCTTGCCCCATCGTGACGCTAAACTAAAGTCTCAATCACCACAGAGGCTAGCTATGCGCCCACCTAAAAACACTGACCATACCATTGACCTGCCCGATATAGGCGTTTTCATTTTTGGCCGGGAGACGTTCGGCGACCGAGCCGCCATTCGCGCCCGTTACCTGTCCATTGTCAAGGAACATCAGGACAATGACATCAATCTATCTATTTATGCCGGCATGATAGCAGAGTACGCAGTGCTGTGCGTATCCGCGCCTGGCGGCTGGGAATCCTTGGCGGAAATGGAGTTTTCGCGGCCAACCGAGGATAAAGTCTTTGAGCTGTTCGCGTTATTGCGTCAGCAACAACACGGGTTTCGTGGCAGCGCGGCACAAGGCGGCCAAGCGCAGGGGCAAGGACTTAGCCCGCAGTTATGAGTTTTGGTTCCGGCAAAAATACAGCCTGCCGCCGACTGACCCGCGTTTTTTAGCGATGACGCCGGAAGATGTCGAGGCGGAATATTGGGCCTGCCATTACGAAAAAAATGGCGCTCAGGAAGAATACGAAGATGATGATTTTGACGCGGCTATCGCAAGCCTCGACGACGACCACGCAGATGATTGGGAGCATCTAATCAATGACCATTAGGACGAGGATTGAGGTCGATGTCACCGGCCTGTCCGCGCAAATCGACGCGATTAAAAACAAGCTGGGCGAGTTGACAACATCGGCGCGCGGTGGTGAATACAAGCTCAACACGCAACAGGCCGAGCGCGATGTTGGTCATTTATTGCGGCAATTGGACAAACTTGAGGTGTTGCGTGACAACGCCGCCCGACATGATGAACTATTGCCGGGCCAGTCCCAGGACATGGCGAGGGTTTACCGGCAAGCGGCTAACGCGGTTAATCGCGTCAACCGGCAATCCGGCACAGATGAACCTGTGGACTGGCTACGCACGGCGGCGGATGAGCAAGCCCAAGCCGCAGAAGCGGCAGAGCCGGGTCATGGCACCCGGCAACGGCGGCAAAGCCAATATAAATTGATTGCGGACGGTGCCGACCAACCTTTTAGCCCGGTTCCGCCTACTCCAGATAAGCCAGGTGAGCCATCTGATCATATTGAAGATGAGCGGACTTCGGCTGCGCCTACATCCACTCATGTTGAGAGCGGACAGCCGCCCACCCTATCGCCGGTTGAAGAACAGCTTGATGAAAGCCGTAAGCGAGTCGCCCATGTGCAAAACGCGGCGAACAGCTACGGTGATTTTCGCTTTTATCGAATGGACAACGGCTTTAAATCGGACAATCAACAGGCGCAACGTGGTATAGACGAACTGGCGGCGCAATATGACGCGCTGGAAAAGGCCAAAAAACGCCAGGGCGACCTGTCCATCGAACAGGCCAAGCGCTTGGCGGCCATTTACCGCGACATCGCTAAAACGATTGACGCCATCAATAAGAACCACGGCCTGACGCAAACGGCGGCAGAACCTATCCGCAAGGCCGCAACAGAAGCCCAGGCGGAGGCTAACCGGTTGGCGTTAAACCCCGCGCAAGGCCAACAGCCTCCTGATCAGCATGGCAATAACTCACGATTAAACCTGCTGGCGCGTGGCGCTGGCGTTATTGCCGGTGCGGCCATTGGCGGCGGCGGCGCGGGCAGCGCTATCGGCTCATTGTTGGGCAGCCGGTTGCCCGGCCCGTGGAGTCTCGCTGGTAGCGCGGTAGGCGGGGCCATCGGCGGGCAAATTGACAAAGGCCTGTCCGGCGCTGAAACCGAAGCCATCAGTTATCATGACCTGCGCAACCAGTTGGGCAACGCCGCCGTTGATTTTGACGGCTTGCGCGACGGCGTTAGGAAATTGACTGAGGGCTTGGGTGTCGGTTACAACGAAACCGTCAAACTGGCTCAGCAATTCACCCGTACCGCAGCCGCTACGCCAGACGCCGCCAAGTTGGGCCGGGATTTACAAGATGCTATCGGCTTTGGCCGTAGTTATGGCGTGGAGCCGTCCGCCGCCGTCGATTTCTTCGCCCAGCAACGCTTGACGGGCGTAACCACCGGCGAGGCCGACAACAAGCGTTTAGCCGTGCAAATCGCCGAGGCGATAGGCCGTGGCGGCGGTAACGCCAAGATGACGGAAATGCTCTCTGTCATCACTAATTTTACTCAAAAAACCGCTTATGACAGCCTGATAACGCCGGACGTATCTAGGTTCACATCGCTTATCGGCACGATGATGAACAGCGGCACGCCGGGGCTTGCGGGTAATCCTGCCAACGCCGCCAACTTGCTGGGTCAGGCTAATGCGGGCTTTGCGGGTAGCGGCGGCGACGTCCAGGATATGTTCATGATGCTGGCGCTGCAACGCACCAATCAAAACTTTACCGGCTTTGATTTGCCGATAGCAAGAAGCGCAGGACTATTGGCCAGTCCGTCACAATATTTAGGCCGTGACAGCCAGCCCTACCAATTGGCTGAGGCGTACCACGACTGGCAAACACTAGGCCGTTACAATAAATTAAGCCAATCGACTGACAAAAACCTCGCGATGATTATCAAGGAGGGCGAGCGAGAGAGTGTCCGTTCCGATGGTTCGGTGGACACCAATCTATTGAGCCATTATGTGCAAGGTCAGACTAAACTTGACATAAGCCAAGCCAAAGCTCTGATTTTGAGCTACCAGCAAAATAAGGGTTTTGGCGACCTTGAAACCAGGCTGAAAGATTTCGGCCTTGATGAAAAAAACCTGGGTAACCAAAAACTTGGGGCCATTACGCCGTTATTATTGTCCCAGGGTTCCGGCGCATACATTGAGCAATACCAACAGCTACAGGCCAATAATAAGGTGACCCGGACAGACCGGGAGCGCATTGCGGCGATCAAGGACACCGGCAGCAAAGAGTTTAAGCAGGAAGTGCTTAAATTAGTGATGGACAACGCGACCGATGAAGGCGATAAGTTGCTTAAGGTCAATACCAACATGGCTGATAACCTGCAAAAACTGGCGGCTGATTTGATACCGGCGACGCTTGTGATTAAGCAAGGCATTCTTGAGGTCGTTAGGTGGGTTGCTAAATTATCTGGCAATGACAATGCCAAGGCGTTTGTGGCTAGCGAAGATTTAAAAGCAATGGGCGAACGCTATGGCATAGACATTTCAGGTAAAAACGGAAATGACCAACCCTTGATTGACAAAGATGCGGCATTACAGAAATTCCTGAATTTTGAGAAAAATTATGCTCAGGATTTGCCGGGCTGGAAAGACGACGCCTATAAAATGCTTCACAATGCCGGGGAAGACTTTAACCAACTGCAAGCCGATTATCAGGCCAACCAAGGCGCATTTCCAAAAGAAACGCCGCAATTATTGGAAAAAATGCGCAAATATGCAGGGCTTGATCACTCTGTCCCTACCGAGCATAACGGCCAATATTATGCGCTTCCCTTGGCCGGCCTCAACGCTGCGGGTGAGGCAATACGCGACAACAGTAAATCCGATAACATTATTCAACGCTTATTGCCGCGTCAATATAAGGGCAGGCCCTTCATTGCGCCTCAAGATTTGCGTAAATATAAGGAGGATTATGCAAATAACAAAACGGAATATGACACGGCGGTAGGTGGTTTTCTTGATCGTCTAACCCCATTGGTAGAAAAAGCGCCGGTTGACGAAAAAACAGGTTACCGGTTAGTTGACCAAGAGGCGGTATATGGCCTACTGGAAAAAAAACCCCAAGCCGAAGATTTCAGGCAACCCATCGCGCCACCAACCGAGCCGCCGCCCGTTTATGCGCCATCTGAAAGCCAGCCTTCCCGCCTACCCGCCAGCGGCAAAGGTTTATCAGACCCGCCCGCCCAAGGCCGTGGCCTGACGGAGGCCCAGCTTAGCGAAGCGTTTAACCATCCGCACACGATTGCCAACCCGACCGCCTGGTTAGGCCGGGCGGATACCTTGCCGTCCGGCGCGGACATCCGCGATAGCCGAGGCTACCAAAGACTCAAACCAAACCAGCGCCGCGTAGCCGACAAGATAGCCGCCGAAAGCGCCAAACAAAGCCACCCTGAATTAGCGAATTTCATTACCGCGACCGCGCTGAGTGAATCCAGTCTACGTCAGTCGGCCGCCGCGCAATCAAACTCTGGCGAAGCCAAAGGCGTGTTCCAGTTTATTCCAGGCACCGCTAAAAAACGAGGCGTTAATCAGTACGATGAAGACGACAATATCCGTGGAGGCGTGGAACTGTTCATCGATAACCTCAAGAAATTCAACAGTATTGATAAAGCCATCGCCGCGCACCTGACCGGGCTGGATTATACCGATCGCGAACTTAAGCCGGGCGGCTCTGAAGACCCGCTAGGCACCAACGGCATGGAAAAAGCCGCCGCCGTCGAGCGGCTGGCTTTGGCGTTCACGCCAGAGCACCCGTACCGCGAAAAGCCGCCGCTCGCTACAGGCATTAACGTGACGGGTACGCCTGAACCGGTACAGAAACAGGCGGCTATGAAGTCTTATACGCCTCTGCATAGTAATGAAGATGAACGCAACCAGCAGCTATACCGGGAACTTTATCCTGAACAGGTAGGTAATGGCAATACGCCGCTCGCCACAGGCATTAACGTGACGGGTACGCCTGAAAAAACCACTAACGATTCCGGCGTGATTCTGCACCCGTACCGCGAAAAGCCGCCGCTCGCTACAGATATTACTATTCCTTGGACTGCCAACAAGGCGGGCAAAGCCGCGCCAAAAATAAACACCGGCAAAACCATGTCCACCAAAGCCGCGCCCATCATCACCGGAAAACCTGACAAATCAACGATAAACACGCCTTTGTCATGGGCAATGGACAACAAAATAAAAAACCAGGACAGACCGGACAAAATCCCCGACAACCTGTTTGCCGCTGTGCAAAAGGAAGCCGAGAAGACGATGCGTTTTAGGTTTAATCCATTGGCCGTCAATATCGCCCTAACCGACCGCCTAGGCAATCCGATGGCCGACAACATCATATCCTCAAGCTTTGGCCTGCCCAGGCCGTCCGGGACAAGCTGATGCGTGTTGACCAGCCACAACTACAAATCATTTTGATAAAAGCCAGGAGGCGCAAGGCCATAGCACCGGGTAAAGCGGTTGACGAACGCTATAACCGCTATGCGCGAATAGACTTAACCCACTTTTTAGCGGATTCCGGCGCAGTGTCCACAACTAAATCTGTCCGCCAACCGGCAGGGACGTTTACGTTAAGCTTCCCTGACAAGCCCATCGACGGCGTGTCCGTATATTTTTTGGTCGAGCCGATGGATATGGTGGAAATCCGCGTGTCCCAGGGTAACGGGCAACAGGGATGGTCTATCCTCATGCGCGGCTTCGTCAGCGCCATGGACCGGTCAATCGCCACCACGCAAGACGGCAAGCCGCAACGCTTTGTCACCGTGTCCGGGCATGACTACGGCAAGATACTGCAAACCATCCAGATGCTGTACCTGCCGTTTATGGATAATCTGACTTCTTCGTATATCAATGAAAACCGCTGGTTCATGGTCTACGGCGGCAATGGTGACTATAAAGCCAAATCAGCCCAGGAATTTATCAACAATGCGTTGGACGGCTCCATCAACAAATACGTGTCCGCCATTACCGTCACCCAAAAACCTCAGGACGATTCAGGCATTATCAAACGCATGACCGGAGAGGTGAGCGTCAGCGGTATTGTGTCGCCGTTCACGCCCAATTCTTTCGTGAACGTATCGTTGTATGAGATGTTGAAAACCATGATGGATGCGCCGGTATTCAACGAGCTTTATACTCGCGACGACCCGAACGCGGTAACGCTGGTCGTGCGCCCCATCCCGTTCAAATCCCTGGACGGACAGTTTATTCAAGGGCGGACTGAGACGCTTGCTATTTCAACGGAAGATGTCATCAGCGCCAAATACGCCCGTAGCGACAGCACTGTCGCTAATTATTATTGGGTCACGTCCAGCGCCGCCAGTCTGTCGAACAACATGGATATGGTGAAATACACGGCATTGTCAGGGACTACCGAAAAATTTGTGCTGTTTGACTACCTGAACAGTTTGCGCGATGTGTTCTCAATCCGCAAAATGGAAACACAAACTATGCTATGGCCTGGCGATTACCGGCATTCCGACAGTCCCAACGAACAACAATTGACCGCAGCCAACACAGATTTAAACCATTGGCTGATCTATCGCCGTGAACTGCTAGCGCAATTGAATAAAGATAACGCTATCTATGAAAGCGGCCATTTAGTAATGCGTGGGAATGAAATGATTAAGCCAGGCAATTATATCCAACTGCAAGACGGCAAAAATGTCCTGGGCGAAGTCTATGCCCATACCGTCAAACATGTGTTCAACCCATTCCGCGATTATCTGGCTACTGTTGAGTTTGATCGAGGGACGTTTTTTTATGAGACAGTTAAGGTTTAGCGCATTGCGATTATAATTCTATTTCTATGCAATCCTGATGCAACAATTGCATCAAATTATGGCAAATCATGACTAGCCATAGTTATAATTATTTAATTAAATCAAATATATAGTAAATAAGCTATTGATTTAATTATCCATAAAAAGGGACTTAAAATCCCTCGGTGGTAACACCGTGCCGGTTCGACTCCGGCCCGAGGCACCAAAAAATTCAAGGACTTAGGTTTTTTACCGAGTCCTTTTTTTATGCCTGATGGTTTCATGGCGCACTGGTGGCGCATTTCAAAATAAACAGCCATAAAAACGCCGCACCGATTGCCGTTCACCATGTAGGCCTGTTAGGGTGCTGATACCGGTATAGTGGTTTCTAAACAAAATCAGCGTGTTACCCGTCTTTTAAAGCCGTAAGCGCTTGATTTTTATTCACTACCGGATTATCGGTATTGATCTTGTTTCGATGCCGGAATATCGGCATCGGTTTTTATGGGCTTAAACACAGCCCTGTCGGTAATTTATTGATTTTGTTTAGAAGCCAGAATTCCGTTATCTGGATTCTCATAGGTGCGTGGGCTGTACCGTTACGAAAAATCCGTAACGGTTATCCCGTGCGCGCGTGGCTGACAGGTAAGCGCTTGATTTTGTTTAGCTAGGGTTTTCCCGTATCGGATTTATTTCAATGTTCCGGCGCGGGTTGCAAGTATTCAAAGGCCGGTAAAGCATCGGCGCAATGTTCACGCATGGCGACCAGGCCGCCTGCTTCTCGGTGCTCGTGTATCTCGTCAATCTGCTGCTGCGTTAGCTTGTGGCCTTTTTTGTTGATGAGTAGAGTTGTTTTTCTTGGTTCAGTTTTCATGCAAAATGCCTTTTGTTGGTGGTTATTCAATAATTTCGTACTCGATTACCTGAACCGGCCTGCCTGCTGCCTCTGCCCGCTTAGCATTAGCCACGTCAGCGATTCGCTGTTTCTCGGCCTTGGTTGTTTTGATTCTATTGTGATAATCGTTTAAACATTTCCAGATATTCCGTCGTCATATCGGCATCGAAAAATTCAAGATATTCTGTCCTGTCGCCGGGAACCATCGCCTGCTTCTTGACAGCGGCAATGTCTACCTTCAATTCTTTGCAAACTTCAATCAATGCGGCATCCATGCTGCCCAACATCGCCGCCGCTTGGGTTGCATTGGCATCATGGTACTGATAGCCCGCCTTCATGAGGTAGGCCGTCTGCTGCCAATAGATTAACCCATAGAACAAACTCATCTGATACAGGCCGAATGAACGATGCACATAGTCAACAGACGGCGTTTTGTATTCAATTAAGGGCTGACTTTTGACGATTAAAGACAGTTCAGCGTCATCGTTTCTAGTCGCTGCTTCAAAGGCCATCGCCGCCGCTTGGGTTGGCGATAGATGGTTATACAGTTTTTCGGTAGCGGTTAATTTCATTTTGTACCCTGCAATAGTTGTTTTTCAATTCGTGATAAGCGTTCAATAATTTCTTGTTGTTCAATAATCTTGGCCTGATTAGACAGCGCCGTGATTAACTGACTGCCAATGTCAGGCGGTATCTGCCCGTCCATAGTGGCGCTGATCACATTCCCCCCTGTCTCTGGCAAGGTGTCGCCGATCTCGATAACAACCGGCATAGCCTGCGGTTTCAATGGCGGCGTGATCCTGTCCAGCAACATTTTGCAAGCCTGCATGTCGCCACATATTGCAGCATCAATGACGGCCTTTAAAATGAGGTGCGAGTCTTTTTCAATTGCTTCACGGATTTTAGCGCCTGCCGTTTTGCCCGGTGGCCTGCCGTTTTTGTTGCCGGATTCCCCCGGTTTAAATCTTGATGTTGTCATCTGTTTGAATCCTGTTGTTTCAGGTGTAATGGTTCAATGATAAACAGGCGCACGATACGATAAACTCGCTGCGCCTGCTGATGTTACTTTTCGACAATCAGCGAAAACATGTTGTACTCACCGCCCGATTTTTTGGGATGCTTACCTTCAAACGTCAATGCCACAAGACAACCATAATTTGCACCTTGCGCCCGTAAATTTTTCTCGATCCAGTCAGTCAGCCAATAGGCGTGGAGCTTGCCGGTTTCATCCCGCAAAATGAATTGCTCGTTCAAGCCGTATTGAGTTGCAATCTCACGCTTGGCGAACAGCTCACCTATCAAAGCATCGCCGGGTTGTGGTTGCCATAGCTTGATTTCTTGGGCGGCTTTTTGCCGTAGGGCTGCCATTCTGTCGGTTAAGTTTGCGGGTAGTGTGTTTGCGTTCGTGGTGCTGAGTTCGTTCATTTGTAAAATCCTTGCCGGTTTAAGTTTTTTTGGCTTACGGGTTACTTACGGGTTGAAAAATATTTTTCTCTTTAAAATCAATGGCTCTTACGGGTTTTACGGGTTTTTTTGCCAATTCGCTATAGCGTTATACATTTCGCATTGCGTGTGAAACAATGCGTATATGTCCCGGGCTTGGTTTTTTGTTTTTTCTATAGCGTTTTGCAAAAAACCCGTCAAACCCGTAAAACCCGTAAGTCGTCTTTATAAATCAATGCCTTACACCTTACGGGTTCTTACGGGTTTAACGCCGCATCTCGGCTAAAGTCACTTTTTCGTAAGCTTCAAAGCGTTTAACGGCATTGTCTAGGTTGCCCAGCCAATAACCGCGCAACGTGCCTGAGTTTGTTTTCTCAAACACTTTTGAAAGGTAACGGCCAAACAAGCATTGCGTAACGCGCCGATACTCGCCGATTTTTGCAGCATCCGCCCAGCGGCTATATGCGCCCCATAAATCGGCGCTGGATAGCTCGTCATACCAGCACTCGCCGTACACGTCGAAACGCCCATTGAGAAGCGAGTCGGCTAACCAAAGCTGGTGCGGCTTTAACGAATGGTAGCGTTGTTCGCGTAAGCCGATACTGTCGGGAACGTCCCCTGTATGAAAGCCGGTTAAATCCATGTGCAGCATGTCGTACAGGAACGCCGCCTGAACGTCTTTTGAATTACAAGCGGCATTTAGGGCGGTAAAGTATTCTCTGTCGCCTATGCGCTCACTAGACACGTCTATGACGCAATACCGGCGTTCGTCTCGGCTTGCGGGCACGGCGTATTCGACATTGGTTGCCATCAGGATTTTTAAATAATTCGGCTGCGGTACTGCGTCAATGCCTTTGCGCTCCACAATCAGCGTCGGTTCGGTAATCAATGCTTTTAGAACGCTTTCGTGTTGCTTATCGCCACTGTAAAAAGCTTCGTCGGCAAACAGAAAACAGGTGTCAGCTAAGTGTGAATTGAAATTACCGACAAGGTGCTTAGCATTTGCAATATGCAATCCGTGATTGCCCCATATTGCCCGTAAAAAATGGCCAAACGTACCCTTGCCGCTGCCTTTTTCGCCGCGTAAAACAATGGCTGCGCCCGCTGGTTTGTCGGGATTTTGAAAGGTGTAAGCAATCCATTTAATAAGGTAATCGCATAAGTCTTGGTAGCCATCGCACACAATGTAAAGCATGTGATTGTAGATAATTTGCAAGGACACGCCCGGCTTAGGTTCAACAGCAAAACCTTGCCAAAGATTGAAACAATCGGCGGGCACGGCTCGCCCAGGCTTAAACACTACGCCGCCCCGATATGTTCGGCATTTTTTATGAGTCGCCCAGGCTAGGTAATGCGAATTCATGCGCGGCCTAGGTTGCGCGTGTGTCGTCCATCCGACTTGAATGGTCGTATTTTGGTGGATCAACAACATTTCTTTGTGGGGGATAAACTCGTAGCCTTGTTTCGACTCATCGCCCAGCATGACGATAGCGTCTCGCATAACCCGGTGCTTGCCGCCTATCATTACGGACGCATGGGTTTTATTCAATTCGACAACTAACGCCGAAAGCCTGTCTTGCCAGGTTTCGGCGTCGGCGTTGTCAGCATCGCCATGCAGGAAATACTTGCACCCGCCGTGCGCCTGAGAATTGATAAACGGCTTTGCGCCATCATTCCAATAAAACTTTGCCGTCGTCGTGCCGTAGCTAACGCCTTCGACGGCATCGGCACAGGCTTTGCCGTCGTATAGTTCAGGATTGCCCAGCACATCGGTTACAGACACCGCACCAATGCCCGCAAACGTCAATATGAAGTCGCCCGGCAAGTCTTTGCAGCCACCGCTTAATATTTGTTTAATGACTTCACGCGCTTTTTTTGCCGGTACGCCTGCCGCCGTCATTTCGTCAATTTTAGCCTTGCCCCAGGCTGATTGTTTCTTAGCGGCCGCCGGTTTGATTTCGGCTTTTGCATCGTCTTGCAACTGCTGAACTGTGCGGCATTCTTCATCAGTTAAATTCGGTAGCGTCTCGGTGTCCAATGCCGTGCCTTCGGTGTATTCTGCCGTCGGCGGTGTCCAGGTTAGCCCAGCATCGGCAATTATCGGCCTACCCACAAAATCAAGCCTTTCAGGGCTGAAAACCGCGCCGTCAATAACCGTTCGGATTAATAACGCCCCGTTGCTGGCCAAGGCAATATAACCATACCCAGCCAGCCAAAGCCGATTAAACAAAACATTGCCGTAACGCATAATATCAGCGGCGTTTTTTACATGAATGTAAATGTGGAAGCCTTTTCCGGTAGCGGGTTGCTCGCCTACCTTGTGAACGCCTGCCGATACCGAACCGCGCACAATACGCGCCGCCCGTGCGATTTCTGGATGAATAGCTTTCAATGCCGCCCACAACTGCTCGGGTGTCATGGGGGCGCCGTGTTCGCTTTGGTCGTGGTCTAGCATCAATACGCCGTCGGATTGCTGGTATTCGAACCACTTTTTTATTCTGGCAAGGGTGTCGTCTGCTGGATTTTCGCGCCCTTTGCAGACAATTTTTACCTTGTCGGGATATTCAGCCGGGTGTGTCCCGTAACCGAAAGCCGTCTTTTCGTCGGCGCGGCTCAATGCTACGGCGAACTCTGCAAATGTTGCTGATACACGTTTAGCCGTGCCCCTTGTCATTTGTGCGGCCGCTTGTTTTGTTATTTTGCCGTTCTCAATGCCGTAGCTTTTTGATAGTGGCGCGGTGCTTTTGTAATTTGTGAACGTGACTTGATTGCTCATCGTGCCGCCTTTACAAAAAGCACATAACGGGCTACCCGATGCTTAGCTTTACCGGTGTCGCTCGTCGTCCAATGCGTGACAATTTCATAGCCTTGTCCACGAAGCTCTTGAACGCGTGCTGCTGGGTGCATCACATCAAGAAATTCACGCGCCTGAATCGTCGTAAGCGTTTCATGGTGAAGCCATTCAAGAATTCGTTGGCGTTGTGACTGCGTGTCGCTGCTGGTATAATTGCTTTGCTGTTCTTCGTTTCTGCTGCCCGGTTCGCGCCGGGTGGTTTGTCCTAAGCTCATCGTTAGGCCGCCCGGTTTTGCGCTTCAAGTCTTTGAAACCACTTGGCCTCATTAATCAGAACTTTACGCCCGTCCCGAACGATTGCGCCCGATGCTTTCAATCCGTTGGTTTCGGCATTAAAAATCTGTGCCCTAACGCCGCCGGGTTTAAACGCCCTGTGTTTTTCACAGAATTGTGAAACCGTTAAATAGCTGAAAATCGATTGTTGTTGCTCTTGCATAAAATCACCATTGGGTATTGATTGTTAAAGTTTGTCGCCAGCGTTTGCCGCTTTTGATGGTTAAACTCTAACCCAATGATTTAATTTAAAAATACTGTGAATACTGGGTGTTTTCTTGCTGCAAAAACCTACACTATTAGAGCCGTTGATAAATATGGCTTGCATAAAAAAGGCGACATAAGCCGCCTTGTTAAAATACCCAGTATTTACAGTATTTAAGCCTTGTCTTCTGGTTTCAGGCCGCTTTGCTTTACCCCCCATATCTTGTTGCCATTGTGATTTACCCAATTAAGGCCACCGCTAGTCCATAGGCTTTTGTCATCTTCACAGGAAAAAACGCAAAGCATGTTTTTTATAGTCTCATTTGTATATGGCTGCATATCGGGTTTGCCTTTGTCGGCATACCAATCAACAGCGATTTTATGCCGTCTCTCGTCATTACTTTTTTTCTTTATTTTGCCAGCATCAGGCACGGCTTCGGCTTGTGGTGGTGTGTCGGCAATAGCTTGCCATTGTTCTAATCGTTCACGGTAGCTGTCGCGTAAACTTGGGCAATCGTCCGGGCAATCCTGTATAGCAAGCTGTAAGGCTTCAATCTGAATAGCTGGGTTAAGGTGCGCCACTGAATAACCTTTAGTCTTTGCCCACGTCATCCAGTTCGCCGGTGTGTCATGTTCTTTTAACCGGCCAATCGCAATTGCAGAGTTGGCAAGCTTTAAAAACCTGTTCGTCACGGTTAATGAATGACGCGCCCTATCGTTGCCATGCGTACCGTGTGGGCATTGTGTCAGTCCGTATTCTATTGAAAGGGTGTTATCGATGTCGTCACCAAACACAATCATGTTGCAAGCAAGGTTGGCATCCCATGAGTCCATTTTTAATTCAACATCGCTTGCAGACGTGAATGTAACCATCTGGTAATTGTCATCGTGCCAGATTCTAACGCTGCCCTCGTCATCAATCCAAGTTACTTCACCGTTACTGTTGGCTGGAATAGTTTTTATGCCTGCCGGCTCTGTCCCGTCTTGGCTATCCGCGTCTTTATTCACTTCGTTTGTTCGCGTTGCGGCCTCTGATATTTCAATAACAAAACCCTGCCCCTTAAGGTAGCTACTGAAGGTGTCAACGGTAATCATCGCGCTGTCATTAAACAATGTTGTCGGCGCGTGATATTCGTCCATAATCGAAAATCTCCCTGCCGCTATTTCTTCCTTGAACGTCCAAAAATGATGGTTCATGGCGTTTATGAATCTTGGTGTTATTTCCTCACCACACAAAGCGACGGCAATTAATCGAACAGCCTCACCCAGTTTTAAAGCATTTGTTCCGGGTGTTACCCGAACCGTTAGCGCCATCACAAACCCCCAAAAATCTTGGCGTTCATAGAAGCCACCACGTTGCTTACATGCCCGTCTGAAAGGTGCGCGTACCGCTTAACCATTGCCAGGGTTTTATGTCCCAGTATCTCGGCAATCTCAGCCAATGACGCGCCGTTCATAGCCAGATAGGACGCGGTGCAATGTCGTAAATCATGCCAATGAAAGTCGGTAATGCCTGCGCGTTCCAGGGCTTTCTCAAAATGCCAGCGTAAATCAATAGGTTTTTGTGGGCTGTTGTCGCTAGGAAACAATAACGGTGTATCTAGTCGCCGAACCCTTGCATGTTCGCGTAACAACTCCAGGCCATGCCCGGACAAAGGTACGCGCCGCCGTTCGCCGTTTTTGGTTTCATGCAGGATTAGATAACCGTCTTTAAGGTTCAAGTCTTGCCATTTAAGCCCCATCAATTCACCGTGCCTCATGCCGGTACTCAGCGCCAGAATAACGCAGGGATAAAGCCACACATGATTAGACTCTTTACAAGCGGCTAAAAACCTTTCCCGTTCGCCATCATCAAAAAAGCGTACCCGTCCACGGGGTTCTGTTGGCTTGGTAACTTTGCGCGTGGGTGAGTCATCTAACCATTCCCATTCCTTTACGGCTATCGTGAAAGCATGGGATAACGCCGACATATAACGGACAACGGTGGCTGGACTGCGCTGGGTGTGTCGGTAGGTTTCGCCGCTTGCCAATTCATCGCGGTACTGGACAATTAACGCCGGTGTTATGTCTGCGAGAACATAAACCCCCATTTTGTCCTTCCACCATTCAAGCTGCATTTTTTGTTTTGCCGCTTGCTTTGGTTTTTTGGGCAATACGTCCTTGATATACCTATCGACTAAATCAGCAAAGGTGTGTTTTTTGGCCTCAACGGTTTTGAAGTGTCGGCCTTCCCTGATAGCGCTCTCGGTGTCTTGTACCCATTTTTTGGCATCGGTTTTTCGTTTGAATGTAGCCCGTTGTGCCGGGTAGCCTTTTAGCCTAACTTCGGCCTTATAGCTTTTAATGCCGTCTTGTGTTGTGCGTTCTGTGATGGTTGCCATGATTGCCCCTATGGGATAGCAACCGGCTTTGATATGATAGGCCCGCCATTGCTTAACCCTGTCTGTTAAGTATCGGTAAGGCCTTGTTCGGTGGTGGTACACCTGCAAGGCCGCTTTGTTTCTAGGGTTTGATTATAAACCAATGGCGCACTGGTGGCGCAATTGAATATAAAACAGGGCAAAAAATGGCAATAATTCACAACAAGGAAAAACACTAACAGTTTGATTAAATTGTTATTGTTTATTGCGCTGTGTTATGGTTTTTTGACTATGGGTGACTTAAAATCCCTCGGTGGTAACACCGTGCCGGTTCGACTCCGGCCCGAGCACCAAATCACAGATTCAAGCCGTATCATACGGTGTTAGAACCCGCAAGCTGTAAGGCTTAGCGGGTTTTTTATTGCCTCAAGCAATGCCGCCTAGTATCATCAAATACCATCAACGTTGTTGGTATTCTTGTTGGTATTGGCTCTTTCCTGGTAGTCGATACCAACAAAACCGCCCTAGCCCTTGAGGATTGCGCCATGCTGGCAGACATTCAAATACGCAAAATCAAACCGACTGATAAGCCGCAAAAGCTAAGCGATGGCGGCGGCCTGTTCTTGCTGGTAACACCACAAGGCGGTAAGTTTTGGCGTTTGGCTTATCGGTTTACCGGCAAGCAAAAGACGTTATCCATTGGCGAGTACCCCTATATTTCAATCGCAGAAGCCCGCAAAAAGCGCGAAGAGGCAAAAGAGCAGCTGGTTAATGGCATTGACCCATCAGCGGCCAAAATAGCCGCTAAGATTGCTACTCATGGCATAGCGGCTAACAGTTTTGAAATAATCGCCCGCGAATGGCACAAAACGCACATGACCAGCAAAAGCGAAGGCCACGCTAAAAAAACGCTGGCTTGCCTTGAAAAAGATGTTTTCGCCTGGCTGGGCAAATTGCCAATAACCCACATTGAAGCCCCGGACGTTTTGGCAGTATTGCGGCGAATCGAACAGCGCGGAGCCAACGAGCTGGCACACAATACCAAAAGCATCATAGGGCAAGTATTCCGTTATGCAATAGCCACGGGCCGCGCTGTCAGAAACCCGATTCCCGATTTACAAGGCGCACTAACGCCGGTTGTTGTAAAACATCATGCAGCCATTACTGACCCGGTACAAATAGGCGCATTGCTGAGAGCCTGCGAAGGCTACACCGGACATTTTGCTACACGGTGCGCGTTGCATTTATCATTTTTAGTGATGCTAAGACCCGGAGAAGTAAGAAAAGCAGAGTGGTCAGATATAGACCTGGAGCGGGCAGAGTGGCGTATTCCAGCCGCTAAAATGAAAATGAAGGATGAACACATCATTCCGCTTTCAAGGCAAGCCGTAGCCCTGTTTAACGAAATAAGACCGCTGACCGGTACCGGCCAGTTTGTTTTTCCCTCAGTGCGTAGCCTTTCCCGGCCAATGTCAGAAAACACCATCAACGGCGCATTAAGGCGACTGGGTTACACCGGGGATGAAATGACGGCGCACGGTTTTAGGGGCATGGCTTCAACGCGGCTTAATGAGGCGCATTTATTCCACCCGGACGCGATTGAAAGACAACTTGCCCACGGCGAACAAAACAGCGTCAGGGCGGCCTATAACCGCGCCCAATACTTGCCTGATCGGGTAAAAATGATGCAATGGTGGGCGGATTATCTGGACAGTTTGAAAGCGGGCGGCGTGGTTATCCCGTTCCAGCTTAAAACCGCATAGCCGTCCTGTTATGGTTTATTGCCTTCATCCCACTTGCACGAACGAACTTGAGCCGGTATGCAAGGCGGGCAGGCCGCGCCGCTTTTGCTCCAACGCCTGCAAACAAGCCTTTCACCGCTGGAGCAAAAACGGTTATGAGCATATCCGCTTATCCCACCGCTATCATTCCGCCTCGCCGGCGCTGGCGAGGCCGATCAAAAACAGCGGCTAAACGTTACGAAATTCGCAGCGGCTTTTCATTCCGGTTATTATGTATGTGCGAAATATATACGCGGTAAATACTGGATACATACACATGACTACTCAGAAAGAAACAGGTTTTACTATCCGCATCGAGCAGGAGCTTAAAGACGCCTTTGTTGCCACCGCCAAGAGTCAGGATAGGACGGCAAGCCAAGTGTTACGGAATTTTATGCGCGATTATGTGAAAAAGAACGGGCAAACCGATCTGTTCAGGCAGCAAACCAGCCACAACCAACGGAGTTAAACCCATGATGACGATAGAGCTTGACGACGAAACAGCCGGATTGCTTAGCCAAATGATGAAACAGTCCCATTTTGAAGCTTCGCAATTAATCAAACAGGCGCTTACCTGCTATCAGGGCGTAAAGCAAACCCATCAAGCAGAACCGCCCGAACTGATGACCGACATTATTGCCACGCTTCCCCACTTGCCCAACTTTGCCGGAGACCCGTTAGCCATTCAAGAGGCCATGCGTGATGAATGGCGTTAAGTATTTGCTGGACACCAATATCATCCTTGGCATGTACCAACACAGCACGACAGTTATTGCTTTGATGCAAAGCAAACAAGTCGGTATCAGCCAATGCGCCTACAGCACCATTACCCGCATGGAGCTGCTGGGCTTTGTCGGCATAACCGATCATGAAGAACGGACGGTCAAGGCATTGTTGGATAGGATGACCCACTTAAGCCTTACGCCGGACATTGAAGAACTGACCATCCAATTCAGGCGGCAACATCAAACCAAACTGCCCGATGCCATCATTGCCGCCACCGCTGAGGCATACGGACTTGAGTTGTTGACGCTGGACAAGAAACTACAAGCCAAGCTGTAAAACAGGCATTGTTTACTATCAATGGCACAATAAAACGGAAAATCACGGGGATTTTTAAGAAACTGGAGTCAGCGCCGGACCCGATCAGGCCGGCACCATCCCCAAAACGGTAAAAAACGCCGGATTAATGTAAACCACAAGGAAACGATGCAAACCGAATAAACCGCACCTAGCCCGACGGGGCGAACGTGGGCAACCTTTCACCCACTGGTGCGGTTTTCCATCTATAAAAAAGCCAAGTTGCCATACTACAAACCATCCGTAATCAATGCGTCCAACTATTTGCAAATAATCAAAAAAAGCGTGAAGCATGGGCTAAACAATTCAGCGTACTATTGAATTAAGAAACGCTACGCTATACACTTTCCACATGATTAAATCATTCCAGCACAAAGGCTTAAAAGCGTTTTTCGAGACAGGCAGCAAGGCCGACATTCAAGCCCAACACGCCACACGGCTTAACTTGCAACTTGCCAAACTCGACACAGCCACCAACCCCGATGATATGAACCTGCCCAATTGGCGGTTACACCCGTTGAAAGGCCACCTACAAAACCATTGGGCGGTATGGGTAGATAAAAACTGGCGGATAACTTTCAAGTTTGACGGTAATAATGCCGTGCTGGTTGATTATCAAGACTACCACTAGGAGATTATCCAATGAGCCGACAACACAACCCGCCACACCCCGGCGAAGTCCTAAAAGACGGCGTTTTTACCGGAAGCCATATAACCATCAAACAATTTGCCGAACAGATAGGCGTTACCCGCGCAGCCTTGTCGCGGGTATTGAACGGCAGGGCGGCACTATCGCCCGACATGGCGTTAAG
>Ga0172380_10003625_pt1 | contig 20908 bp, 15 predicted proteins | sample Leawe162metaG_FD_119747 | JGI IMG/M metagenome (GOLD analysis project Ga0172380, IMG submission 119747) | Leachate microbial communities from a municipal landfill in Southern Ontario, Canada - Leachate well 162 metaG | ecosystem: Engineered > Solid waste > Landfill > Unclassified | place... | reverse complement strand
GCATGCTGCTGTTGATATTGGGCTTGGCCATCAGTATCCCGCTGGTGATCTTTGGCAGCACGCTGATGATCAGACTGATGGAGCGCTTCCCCGTCATCGTGACTTTAGGCGCGGCGCTGATCGGCTGGGTCGGTGGTGAAACCATCGTCAGCGATGTGGCGCTCAACAGCGTGACGGCCGCCAATCCCTGGCTGCACTACGCGGGGGCAGCGTCTGGCGCGACGCTGGTGGTGGGTCTGGGCAAATGGCTCTCCAGCCGCCGCGGGCACAGCGCCGCCAACGAGTCGACCGCAGTAGCCAGTAAACCCATCTTCCGGTCCTACTGATCAAGTAGTGCTTGAATCCAGGATGTTCATTGTTTTCTATTGAGGAATAAGCCATGTACAAGCACCTTTTTGTCCCCGTTGACGGATCTGAACTATCCCACCGTGCCATGGATGGCAGTATTGAGCTCGCCCTGCAATTGGGTGCCTGCATTACGGGGTTTGTTGTGGAACCTGATTTGCCACTTTCAACAGCGACCCGACATGGCGACGAGTTCATGGATCGCATCAAGAAACATGAATCCCAAAATGAAGCTCACGCGGCTGCCTTGTTGGGGCAGTTTGGACAGCGTGCGTTGACTGCCGGAGTGGCTTTCACAGCCCATCAGGTGACCGCCTACAGGGTGGATCAGTCGATCGTGGAGGAGGCAGAAAAAGCAGGCTGCGACATGATTGTCATGGTGACGCACGGACGCAGCCGGGTCGGGAAATTGGTACTGGGCTCGCACACCAAGAATGTCATTATCGAAAGCAAGCTGCCTGTGCTTGTGTTGCGCTGATCGACGCGGTTCCGAGCCTGGTGAAAACGCTGTAGACATGGGTCTGTTGCGTGAGAGTCTGGAAAGCGTTCGCTCACGTAGTGAGCGCGGATGCTCCGCTCACACACCCATTGCTCCCTATCGCGTAACGATGGCCTCAGATAAGCACGAGATGCGACACAAGACAGTTCTGCCGGGTACCCCCCGGCCCATGCATGTTTGGACAGGTTACCGAGGGGTCAAGCTTGCAGGGGATTCCTGGGGTGACCCCGAAGGCCCATTGGTGCTACTCATGCACGGCTTGGGCCAGACGCGTCATGCCTGGCGCTTTACCGGACAAATGCTCGGTAAGGCGGGATATCACGCGGTTGCATTCGATGCCCGCGGCCACGGCGACTCCGACTGGGCGCGATACGGGGACTATTCTCGAGAGTCCATGGTTCTCGACCTCTGCTGTTTGGTGGGAGCCCTGGGCGACAGGCGTACAACCTTGCTTGGTGCGTCGATGGGCGGTGCCACCAGCCTCATTGCGGTGGGAGAGAATCACATCGACGCCAGCGCACTGATTCTTGTCGATATTGCCCCGACCATGGAGTCGGACGGGGTCGCGAGAATCAAAACCTTCATGAAGCAGAACGCAGAAGGGTTTGTATCTCTGGAACACGTCGCCGAAACCATCGAGAGCTACCGTCCGCAAGCTAGGCGCTCAACCAACCTGGAAGGGTTGGCCAAGAATGTGCGACTTGGCGTCGACGGCAAATACTATTGGCACTGGGACCCTTTGCTCATGACGAGAGCGCCGGCCTCCAAAGAGCGCCTCGTCGAAAGCGCCCGTCGCTTGCGCTTACCTACCTTGCTGGTTCGCGGTGGGTCCTCGGACGTGGTCAGCGAACAGGGTGTGAGTGACTTCCTGGCTTTGTGCCCCCACAGCGAATATGTCAATGTGGCTGGTGCCGGTCACATGGTGGCGGGCGATAGAAACGATGCCTTCGGCCAAGCGGCGCTTGATTTTCTCAAACGCAAGGTGATGGGAGCGGGCTGATCGTCTGGTGTTAGGGCCAGTTCACATTGAAAATGTGAACTGGATCCGGAAGCATCCGAGAACATTTGTCCGTGCAACGCCTTCCCATGCACAGCGGGGAAACCGATTCTCCATTGGCATAACAATTGCGTGCTGGACTTATTTCACTCTTAAAAATGGAAGGCGTATGACAGCCACTGATCCAATCACGACCCCCAGCGATTACTCACCCGAGGGCGTAGCCGTGCGCCGCCACCTGCTGGGTGACGCAACTTTCGAGAACATGCTCCGCGCCAAGACTGGCCTAGACAGCGAATGGCAGTTGTTCACCACGAACCAGTTGTTTGGACGCACCTGGGCGCGCGGCATCCTCGATCACCGGCAACTGAGTCTGATCAACTTGGCCATGCTGGCCGGACTGGGGCGAATGGAGGAATTCGAACTCCACTTCCGCATCGCGCTCGCTCGTACCAAGGTACCGCTGATCCAGCTACGCGAGATCCTGCTGCACATCGGGATGTATTGCGGCATCCCGATCGGGCGCGACTGCTTTGCCATTGCGCGGAGAGTGCTTCGGGAAGAAGAGGTCGACCTCTCGGTTCTGGACGACTTGCGCAGCTAAACAAACCGTGAACAGTGTCTGAGAGGGGACGACTCGGCACGCGTCGCGACGTTGGCGAGCGGCTAGCTCAACCCCTGTCCTCCGCCTCCTGAAGTGTCCGCCACATCACCTTGCCGGTGGCGCTTTTTGGCAGCGCATTCACGAACTGCACCTGCCGCGGGATTTTGTAGGCCGCCATGTTCTCGCGGCACCAGGCAATGATCTCCTGTTCGCTCGTGTTCTTGTGCGTGGACCGCAGCACCACGATCGCCTTCACGGACTCACCACGATACGTGTCTTGAGTTCCGATGACACAGGCCTCCTGCACGGCCGGGTGCTGGAACATCAGCAGTTCCACCTCTGCCGGCCAGACTTTGAACCCGCTGGCATTGATCATGCGTTTGAGTCGGTCGGTCAGAAAGAAGTAACCGTCCTCATCCATGCGCCCCATGTCGCCTGTTCGAAAGAAACGCTTGCCCTCGAAGTCGACGAACGCGGCCTCGGTCGCCTCTGGCTGGTTCCAATAGCCTTGAAACACTTGTGGGCCATGGATGATGATCTCGCCGCATTCCCCGATCGGCATCTCCTGGAGCGTCTGCGGATCGACTACCAGAGCGTCCGTGCTCATGAATGGGATGCCCAGGCACTGCTGCTTGGGATTCTCGAATGGGTTGATATGAGACGGTGCAGCCGTTTCCGTGAGTCCGTAACCCTCCACGTAGCGCAGACCGTACGACTGGTACAGACGCTGGGCTACCGCCTGCGGCATTGCCGCGCCTCCGCCGCCGATGTACGTGATGCTACCCAGGTCTGAGGTCTGGGGGTTTGGACTCGACATCAAGTCGATCACCATCGTCGGGATGTTGGTCCAGTTTGTCACCTTGCGGCGGAAAATCAGGCGGCCGGCCAGTTCTCGGTCCCACCGAGGCATGATCACAAGCGTCGCGCCGCTAAGGATCGCTGTGTGCAGCACACTGACAATGCCAGTGATGTGGAACATGGGCACCACCGCCAACATGACTGACTCCGACGAGGTCACTGTCCACAGTTGCGTCGCCGATGCGTTGTGCATGATGCTGGAGTGGGGATGAATGCAGCCTTTCGGCAAGCCAGTGGTGCCGCTGGTGTAGGGAAGTAGTGCCATATCGGTTGTACCCACAACGTGGGCCGGCGCGCGATTGTGCGCAGCCAGCGCATCGGTCCATGACAGCACTGCGCCCCCCCTGAGAACAGGCATCGGGTGTTGGGTAGACAGCCAGTCACGCCACGCCGGCGGTGGTGCCTCCTCGCTATCCATGTCGATGGCGAACGCGTCCGCGAACTGCGTGACGATCATATGGTTAAGGCACTGGCCGGAAGGTAGCGAGTTGCTTGCCTTGGTCAGTTCAGCCGCCAGGTCAGCGCTCGCGATGGCGAACCTGGCCTGCGCGTCCGTGATGTAGTGCTTCAGCTCCTCTGCACGATTCATCGGATTCGCAGGGACCACCACGGCGTTGGCGCGCAGAATCGCAAAATGTGCAATGACGAGTTGAGGGCAGTTCTGCATATCGAGCAACACGCGGTCGCCGCGCTGAAGACCCAGCGCATGCAGGGTGCCTGCCAGGGTTTCGACTTGTGTAGCCAGCTCGTCGTAGGTAGTTATGCGGCCGAAGAAGATCAGCGCCGGCTTGTTCGGGTAGCGTTCGGCGCTGATGGCCAGGTTGCGCCACAGGGAGGTGGCCGGGACGGTGATCGATTTAGGCAATCGACGTGGCCAGAATCGATCATGTTGGCGGACTTTCATCGCAGTGTCTCCTAGAACAACCACTGCACAGTGGCACAGTGCAAAACAGGAGCCGCGTTCAGCTCCTCGTCCAAATGACCAAGCCCCCTGGGTCTTGGTTATGTGCTATTTTTCAACCATGTCCAGGTCAATCGCTGTCTTGATATAGAGGTCGCGCTGGTACTTGACGTAATTGGTCAAAGCGTCTGGTGTCGTGTACGGGGTATAGACCAGTCCGAACATGCGCAACTTGGTTTGCACTTCGGGGCTGTTGAACGCTTTCACGAAAGCGGTATTCAAGCGTTGGACAACGGGTTTTGTCATGCCAGCTGGGCCGAAAATTCCAAGCCAGCCACCACCAAACTCGCCAGCGGCAATCCCTTCTTCGCGCAGCGTCGGTACCTCGGGAAGCAGTTCGCTACGCTTGGTCAGCGTGGTCGACAGCACCCGCAGTTTCCCCTCCTTGGCGAAGTTGATCACGGACGTGGTTCCCCACATCGCCTGCACGCGATTGGTCAGCAAGTCGGAGGATGCCCCAACTTCGCCCTTGTATTTAACCCGGACCATGTCCAAACCGAACTTCTTCTCGAAGTCGGCCATGGTCAGCAGACCTTGGTTATTGCCAGTCGCGTAGCTCACCTTGCCAGGGTTGGCCTTCACATAGGCGATGAACTCCTTGGTCGTCTTAGCCGGGAAGCTCGGATGCACGTAGAGGAAGAACGAGAAGTCAACCGATGCGGCAATCGGGGTGAAGTCCGTCACCGGGTCGAAGGGTGGATTCTTGCGTATAGCTGGCGGGATCATCAACGAGCCAGCGCCACCCCACAATACGCGGTAACCGTCAGGTGCCGCCTTGAGTACGTCCGAGGCGCCGATCAGGCCTTCGGCGCCGGGCTTGGCCTCGACGACGACCGGCTGGCCCAGGTCTTTGGCAGCGACCTCCGCAATTGCACGAGCGATACCGTCAGCGCTCCCACCCGCAAGGTAGGGGGAGACCAGAACGATGGGCCGGGAAGGAAAGTCCTGCGCACCGGCGGCGATACTGATCACACTCAAGCACGCGGCAGCGACGAGTCGGCCACGTCGAAGTATTTCACAAGAAAACATAATTGTTGTCTCCAGTAATGGGAAGATAAAAGGCCGATTCCGGCGGGATGTAAACCCCACCAAAGGCGGGCGCCCTGTAACCTCCAGCAATTTTGATACCAGCTCTCTCTCAACACGGTCTTTCGAGACACGATCAGGCGACGCCCCAACTGACACGGTTTGCTTTGTGCACATATTGCTGACACGCAGGGTGTCCACTGTCCACCGGGTAAGCACCGACTTGACCCAGGTGTCATGGCGCACCCATATCGGCGCATGGCCGGCACGGGGTACAAGCATGAACACGGCGTCAAGGATGACATCGCCCAGCACGATCGCATTGGAAGCCTGCCTGAAGAAGTCGCCGAGGCTCTTTAGGGTCATAGGCGCATGTCGTGTGCTGGTCAGCAGACGGGAACGCGCCGGCGACCTTGCTGTAGCCACAACTTCTTGTACTGATGAAAAGCCGGCGCTTGCATTCCGCAGCGGTCTGCGGGAGCCGACTAGACGAACCGCGATTACGCGACTTCGAACAGGCCGGCCGCCCCCATGCCACCACCAATGCACATGGTGACGACGACATAGCGGGCACCACGGCGCTTGCCTTCAATCAAGGCGTGGCCCGTCAAGCGGGCACCAGTCATGCCATAGGGGTGTCCGATAGAGATGCCGCCACCGTTCACATTGAACAGTTCAGGGTCGATGCCCAAGTGGTCACGGCAGAACAAGGCCTGACAGGCGAAGGCCTCATTGAGCTCCCACAAGCCGATGTCCGACACACTAAGGCCATGTACCTTTAGGAGCTTGGGCACGGCGTAGATCGGACCGATGCCCATTTCCTCGGGTTCACAACCGGCCACTGCCATGCCCCGGTAGATGCCCAGCGGCGTCAAACCACGACGCTCGGCCAAGCCACGCTCCATCAACACGCAGGCGGAAGCGCCGTCAGAAAGCTGACTGGCGTTGCCCGCAGTAACGGTCCCACCTTCAATCACCGGGGACAGTTGCGCCAGGGATTCATAGGTTGTCTGGGGCCGGTTGCCCTCATCCTTGCTCAGCACGACGTCACGATAGGACACTGCACCGCTTGCTTTGTCCGTGACCGTCATCTGGACACTGATGGGCACAATCTCTGCATCGAGACGACCTGCCGCCTGCGCAGCAGCCGTGCGCTGCTGTGACTGCAACGCGTACCGGTCCTGCGCCGCGCGCGAGATCCCGTATTTGTGCGAGACAAACTCGGCAGTTTGCAACATCGGCATGTAGATGTTGGGCGAGGCAACGATGGCGTTCGGGTCCTGCGCCTCGGTGGCCAGTTTGTAGAAAATGTTCTGCACGGCCGAGATGTTCTCCTGGCCTCCCGCCACGACGACCTCCATGCCATCGACAATGATCTGCTTGGCGGCAGTGGCAATGGCCATCAGACCCGAGGCGCACTGGCGCTCCATGGTCTGGGCTGCCACGCTGGCGGGTAGCCCGCCAACCAGTGCCGCGTGACGGGCGATGTTCATGCCGGCGGTACCCGCCGTCAACACACTCCCCACGATCACATCGTCGACTTCGGCTGGATCGATCTTGGCCCGCGACACGGCGTTCGAGATGGCATGCCCCATCAGAGTGGGCGACTTGATGTTGTTGAGTGCGCCACGGAACGCGCGACCGATAGGTGTGCGTGCAGTGGAAACAATGACGGCTTCTTTCACGATGATGCTCCTGGTGGTAATCTGTGCTTGGGGCCTGGTAGGCAGGGGGTGTTCAGGAAAATTGATTAGGCTGATGGCGCCAACTGATCCGACAGGCGTTTGCCTTTCGCAGCCAGGTGTCTCAGCAGTGGGGAAACCGACCAATAGCCGAATTCATTGCCTCGCCTGGACGCATACCCATCCAGGGCAGCAACGAGCTTGCCCAGTCCGATCTGGTCGGCCATGAAGAGGGGGCCGCCGCGGTAATCCGGGAAGCCGTAGCCCTGTGTCCATACAACGTCCACGTCGCTGGCACGGTAGGCAATCCCTTCCTCGACGATTAGTGCGCCCTCGTTGATCAGGGGATACAGGCAACGCTCGACAATTTCTGCATCGGTGATGTGGTCTCGCCGGACAATACCATGCCGCTCGGCCAGTTCTTGGCACAGCAAGGCAAAAGTCGGATCCAGCAGCGCCTGGCGCCCTTCGTAACGGTAATAGCCGCTACCGGTTTTCTGCCCGTGCCGGCCCGACTCGAGCAAGCGCACGACCACGGCGCGGTAGGCCGAATCATCCGGCAGGCTACCCGCCTTGGCGCGTTCCAGCACAATTTTCCCCGCCACATCGGTGCCGGCCATATCAAGCATGCGGCATGGGCCCATGGCCAGGCCGAGGCCCTCGATCGCCTTGTCGATTTGCGCCGGAGTGGCCCCCTCCAAGAGCAGGAAGTCGGCTTCTCGCAAGTAGCTCTCCAGCATACGGTTACCGATGAAGCCATAGCACACGCCCGATACCACAGCGACCTTGCCTATCGTCTTGGCGACCTGCATCGCAGCGGCCAAGGTCTGCTCACTGGTCTTGGCGCCACGCACCACCTCCAGCAGCTTCATCACATTGGCAGGACTGAAAAAGTGCAAGCCGAGAAAGTCGGCCGGATGCCCGCTGGCATCTGCCAGCACATTGATATCAAGCGTGGAGGTGTTCGAACCGATGATGGCCCCGGGTTTGCAGACCTGGCCCAGCTTGCTGCAAACGTCGCGCTTGATGTCGAGGTTCTCGAACACCGCCTCGATCACGAGATCGCAGTCGGCCAGCGCCTCCAGCGTCGGCACGCCCTGGAGCAGGTTCATGCGCTGCTCCACCTGCTGCATTGTCATGCGACCCTTGGCTGCGCTTGCTTCGTAGTTGCCGCGTATGCGCTGGAGTCCGCGTTGGAGAGCTTTGGCATCGTTGTCAACCACCAGGGTCGGGATGCCGGCGTTAGCAAAGTTCATGGCGATGCCACCACCCATGGTGCCGGATCCAACCACACCCACGCGTCCGATACGGTGTGGCGGCAAGTGTTTGCCCAGGCCAGGAATCTTCGCAGCCTCCCTTTGCGCAAAGAATAGGTGCAGCAGGGCTGCGGACTCCTGGGATCCCAGGCATTCGCCGAACAGGCTGGATTCGACGGCCAAGCCCTGGTCGAAGGACAGCTTCGTCGCCGCTTCGATACATTGAACAATGCGCTGCACCGCGGGATAGGCCGCCCTACGGTGCTGGGCATCGGCCATTGCCAGCGCGAAGAAATCAGCCGAAGGTGCCGCCTCGGGACTGATACGATCACGACTGCGGCGAGGCCTCACTCCCTGGGCGACCAGGCGCTGGGCCAGTGCCAGGCCGGCCTGAGCGGCATCGCCCATAGCGATTTCATCGACCAAGCCGATTTGATGCGCAGTAGCCGCGTCGATCTGCCGGCCGGTGGTGACAAGGTCCAAGGCCATCACAGGCCCCACCAGACGGGTCAGGCGTTGGGTTCCACCCGCTCCCGGGAGCAGGCCCAGCAGCACCTCTGGCAATCCGAGCCGTGTTCCCGGCACAGCCACCCGCCAGTGACAAGCCAGAGCCAGCTCCAATCCGGTGCCCAGTGCCGAACCCTGCAGAGCCGCGATCACGGGCCGATCCAGGGCTTCCACTTCGTTCATCAGGGAACCGAAGTGACGATGATCGAAGTCGGCGGCCGAGAACTCCTTGGCGTTTGCGCCGGCGACAAAGATCTTACCTGCGCCGCAGACAACCAGCGCCTTGAACTGGGGCGTCGCTGCAAATTGGCGTACTGCATCACGCACCTTGGCCACCAGCGCCAGCGAAAGCGCATTCACCGGCGGCGCGTAGATAGTCAATACGGCAATGCCATCCTGATCTTGGAGAGTCACGGGTTCCATCATGTAAGCGTCTCGTTTGAAATTTGATAAATGTCTTTGGTATATGGGAATAGAGTGCAGTCACAGCGCAAAGGCCAACCGCATGCCCTCGTCAATGGCCTTTTTGGCATCCAGCTCCAATGCCGCACGTGCCCCCCCGATCAGGTGAACGGTCATGCCCAGGGATTGCAGCTGCTGCGCCAGTGCTTGTTCAGGCTCCTGACCCGCACAAACGACCACTTGGTCAACCGGGCAAAGTTGGGGCTTTCCATCGTTGCTGAAGTGCAGGCCTTGGTCGTTTATTTGGAGGTAGGTGCAGCCTACGATGGTGTGTACACCGCGCCGGGCCAACTGGGCTCGGTGAATCCAGCCAGTGCTCTTCCCTAAACGTGCTCCGGGGCGACCGGCGGCACGCTGAAACAGCGTGACCTCCCGCGGCACGTCGACGCATGCCGTGGGACGTAATCCCCCGGCATGCGCGATGGACGGGTCTACACCCCATATCGCCAGGAACTCCTCGACCGTTTCATCTCTCAAGTGAGAACTCGTCAGAAACTCGGCGACATCGTGCCCCACCCCACCGGTGCCGATCACCGCGACCCGGCGACCCGGCACAACTTTGCCGGTGATCACATCCGCATAACTGACGACCTTGGGATGATCAAAGCCCGGGATTTCCAACCGGCGCGGCCGAATACCGGTCGCGATCACCACACGATCAAATTGCTCCGAAGTCAGGCAGGACACGTCGGCCCGAATACCTGTTCGAAGGGTGACGCCGTTTTGCTGAAGCTGCCGGCGCAAGTAACGGATCAGCTCGCCAAACTCACGCACCTTGCCCGGAATGCGCCTGGCAAGATTCAGTTGGCCGCCGATCTCGCTGTCTGACTCGAATAGCACAACATCGTGCCCCCGGGCTGCTGCGCTGGAAGCAAATGACAATCCGGCTGGCCCCGCGCCGACCACGGCCACCCGCTGACGTCGTTGCACGAGCCGATCATCGAATTCGGTTTCGTGGCATGCCTTGGGGTTGACCAGGCAAGTGGCTAAACGAGCGGTAAAGATGTGATCCAGGCAGGCCTGGTTGCAAGCAATGCAGGTGTTGATTTCGTCGTCGCGGCCAGCGGCGGCCTTCGCGACGAAGTCCGGATCGGCCAGCAAGGGACGCGCCATCGATACCAGGTCGGCTGACCCTGCAGCCAGAATGGACTCGGCGATGTCGGGCATGTTGATGCGATTGGACGCGATCACGGGAATACCGACAGCCCCCTTGAGTCGGGCCGATGCAAAGGCAAATGCGCCCCGCGGCACTGTGGTGGCGATGGTTGGGACCACCGACTCGTGCCAGCCTACCCCCGTGTTGAGCGCATCAGCACCGGCCTTTTCCACCGCCCTGGCCAACCGGTCGATGTTCTCTCCGCTCAAGCCCCCGGCTACCAGGTCGATGGCCGAGACGCGGTAGATGAGCAGGAATCCGGGCCCCAGTCGTTCGCGAATTCGGTGAACGATCTGGACCGGAAAACGCATGCGATTCTCCAAAGGTCCGCCCCATGCATCCCTGCGTTGATTGGTGTGAGACGACAGGAACTGATTGATCAGATAGCCCTCTGAGCCCATGACCTCGACACCGTCATAGCCCGCCGCAGCCGCGAGTTGTGCACAGCTTACATAGTCCTCGATGGTGGACTCGACCTCCTCAGCAGAGAGTGCCCGCGGCACACGCGCATTGATGGGAGACGGCCGATTGCCAGGTCCGACCAGATCGGCATGTTTGGCGTTGATGCCGGCATGCAGTATCTGCATCACAATGCGGGCTCCGGCGCGCTGGACAGCCTGCACAATGGGTCGGTGCTCTGTCAGCGCAGCGTCGGAGTCGAGTACGCTGCCGTCCTCTTCGACCCGTCCGTCCCGGTTCGGTGATACCGCGCCGGTGATGATCAGGCCCACCCCACCTCGCGCGCGAGTTTCGTAGAAAACCGCGAGTTTATGGATGCCGTTGGGTTCGTTTTCCAGACGCGTATGGAGTGAACCCATCACCACACGGTTCCGCAGTTCAACCTGTCCGACCTTAATCGGCGAAAGCAGCAAGGAAAACTTGGAGCTGGCGTTCCTCAGATCGGTCGGCGGAACTGATGCGCAAGTCATGATTGAATGAGTTCAGATTCAGGTTTTGGCCAAGCTGCCCGGGGCCGTGTAGTGGCCGCCGAATTGCTGGCGCAGCGAAGCCTTGTTGATCTTGCCTGTCGCGGTATGAGGGATCTCTTGCACCACGAGCACGTCATCGGGCAACCACCACTTGGCCACCCGCTCGGCAAGGAATTCCAAAACCAGGGGCTTGGAAATGTGGGCTCCTGGTTTGGGCACCAACAGCAGCAAGGGACGCTCATCCCATTTCGGATGGGCTACACCCACCACAGCCGCCTCGTGGACCCCGGGAAAACTCATGGCATGGTTTTCCAGGTCGATTGAGGATATCCATTCCCCACCAGATTTCACAAGGTCTTTGGCCCGGTCGGTAAGCCGGACATAGCCGTTGCGGTCGATGGTCGCGATGTCCCCGCTGTCAAAGAACCCGTCACCATCGAGCGCACTGCCTGGTGGGTTGCCATAATATGCTTGAGCAATGCATGGGCCTCGCGCCCGCAGGTGCCCCGGACTGGCGCCATCCCATGGCCGCTCCCGGCCCTCATCGTCGACTAGGCGAAATTCCACCAGGTAAGGCGGGCGGCCCTGGGTCTGACGTACTGCGATCTCCTGTTCTATCGGCAGGTTGCCCGTTTCAGGCATCAGCGAGCCAATTGCGGACATGGGACCCATTTCCGTCATGCCGAAGCCGGCGCGCACCTCCGCCCCATGCACATCTCGCAACGCTTCCATCATCGCGCGAGGGCACGCAGAACCACCGATGTACACGCGCTTGAGATGGGTCAGCCGCTGGCCGGTGCTTGAAAGGTGTCCCAAAATGGCAAGCCACGCGGTCGGCACGCCACCGCTCATGGTCACGCGCTCGGTAATCAGCAGTTCGACCAACGCGGGTCCATCCAGCCTAGCACCGGGGAACACCAGGGCTGCCCCGTTCATCGGGGCCGAGAACGGCCAGGACCACCCATTGGCATGGCTCATGGGGATTACCTGCAGCACCACGTCATGGGATGAAAACGCATACATGTCGGGGGCACTGCCGGTCAGCGACATCAGGTTGACAGAGCGGTGCGAATAGACAACTCCCTTGGGCTGCCCCGTTGTTCCCGAGGTGTAGGTAAGCGTTACCGCAGTGTTTTCGTCAAAAGTGGGCCATTCAAAGTCTGCATCCACACCATCGAGCCACTCTTCATAACTCACTGCGTTTTTCAGCCGGGTCTGCGGCATGTGCTGCCGGTCTGAGAGGATGACGTAGCGCTCGACCCCGGGCAACTGATCAGCCACACCTTCGAGAAGCGCCACGAAACTGGTGTCCACCAGCAAGATGCGGTCCTTCGCATCATTGATGATGTAAGTAATCTGCTCGGGAAACAGACGTGGATTGACTGGCTGGTAAACGGCGCCGATGCCCGCGATGCCGTACCAGCAGGCCAGGTGGCGGGCCGTGCTCCAGGCCAGCGTGCCCACACGGTCACCCAGGCCGATGCCATCGCCCTTCAGTCTCTTCGAGATGCGAAGGGCCAACTGGTGCAACTCGGCGTAGTTTGTCACCTCGATCGGACCTTCGACCGTTCGTGTGACTATCCTTCGTGCACCGTGCTGACGTGCAGCATGTTCAATGATCCCCTGGCACAGCAGGGGCCGGTCTTGCATCATTCCTCGCATGGTGAAACCTCATCTTTAACGAATGTCACCTGAAAACCTGGGATAAAAGGGCGGTGACCAACAGCTTCGCCCGCAATCTTCATGCCATCACGAACCAGGCCCTTATCCACCCCTTACAAGCTGGATTGGGAAGGACCGACTCCCCATGGACCGTAGGCGTGTCCATCACTGGTACAGGGCGCGTTCACCGAAAGAACATGCACCGGATTATTTCAGGCACCTGTCCCAGCGTCCAAGTGCGCAGCCCTGGATACTCAGCTCTTCAGGCCAGTTGCTTTGCGGCATCCCGAACTGGTCGCGATCTCAGCCGGATTGGCATTCAAGTGTCCAATTTCTTTTCCTTGAACCGAGCGGGCTGCGGCTGCAGGCGTCCACTGCGAACCCACTCGACCAGTTCGCGCTTGAGCGGCTTTCCGCTTGCTGTCAAAGGCAATTCCTCGGCAACCAGATAGTATTCGGGCATATCGTATTTGGACAAACCGCACTTGGCCAGATGCTGCAGAAGCTCTTGCGCAGAAGGCGCTACGCCCTTGGCAATGATCGCCAGACAGGCTTTTTCACCAAGACGCGCATCCGGCACGCCGATGGCCGCAGCCTCAGCCACGTTCGCGTGCAGGCAGGCAAATTCTTCGATCCTCTCCGGGTGGATCTTGTGGCCGCCCCGGTTTATCAGATCCTTCTTGCGCCCGACGATCTGCAGGTTGCCCTGCGCGTCAAAACGGCCGAGGTCTCCGCTCATGAACCAGCCCCTCGCATTGAAGGCTTGCTCAGTGACAGACTGGTTCGCAAAGTAACCCAGCATCAAAACGCCCCCACGACCGCCGATCTCTCCGATTGCCCCAGGCTCCACCTCGACATCCGGATCGTCCTGGCGCCACAGCTTGATCTCGTAGCCCCGGCACGAGGTTCCACAAGTCGAGACAATCGTGTCGGGGTCATCCGTCGGTCGGGTGTACTGGTGCGAACTGTTTTCGGTCATGCCGTAGACGTTTTGCGGTGTCACACCGAGCTGTAGCAAGCGGCTAGCGATGTCGCGCGGAATCGGAGCACCGGCCATGTAGAAGATCGTGACTTCCCCTAGGCCTGCCATGCCACGAGCTTCCATCGCTTGCAGCAGATCCATGGCGTGTGTGGGCACACCCATTACATAGGTCGCGCCGGTTTGCTCAATCCACTGGATCGGCTCCACCCCGCCGTGGCGGTCCATCATCACCAGCTCGCAACCCGCAACCAGGCTCTGCTCCAGAGCAACAGTCCCAATGTGGTGACTCATCGGGCTGAGCGTCAGGATCACCGACCGCTCATCCAGAGCCCAGTCCGACACCAGAGCCCGACCGTTGGCCAGCAGGCTGTTGTCACTGTGCATGACCCCCTTGGGCTGGCCGGTAGTGCCAGCGGTGAAGGCAAGATACACCACTTGGTCCGGATCGGCGCTGGCGGGTGACAGGTCTTGTGGTGCAACCCCCTGCGGAAACATCCTAGTGCCTGCTGGCAGCGGCTGCGAGTACCCCGCCTTGGGCAGCGCGTAAACGGCTCTAAGACAGGACAGCCGGCTCAAACGCTGCAGGGAATCACCGACGGTCGCGTCCGCGCCATACCCCACTTGGGCAAACAAGGCGCGGCTTTCGACTCTTTCCAGAAAACCTGCGATGTCTTCGGTTGTATACGATTCGTGGATCGAGGGATTGCATACATATCCGTTGCGCGAGCAAGCCAGAAATACCGCCACAAGCTCTATCCGATCAGGAAGCCAGACCGAAACCCGGTCCCCCGGGTGCAAGCCCGCCTGTTCCAGTTCGTAGGCGATGCGGTCAACCCGCAACAGCAATTCTGCCCAGGTCAGGCGCTGGAAGGAATCTCGAACTGCAAATGCGTTGCCGCGCTGGGCAGCGTGCTTGGACAACAACGAGTACATCGTGTCCGGCAACCAGATACCACTGAGATAGTAGGCACGCGCTTGACGTGGAGCGTGCAGTGTGAGGATTGTGCCCATAGAATTTCCGTGCGGTTGGGGGACCATCAGCGTCCGAGTTGGGTAAGGTCGGGCGCGCGCCCTTCACTTAACGCGACCGCCAATTTCCTGGCCTCGCCGCCTGTGATGTCACACAACATTTGCAAACGTCGCAGCAGCCCGCTGCGAAACCATTGACGGACGCGCTCACCGGTATTTTCAGTCGATCGATGCTCCCGCATATTTGCTGCATCGGCAGAACACCGGCGTACAGGGTCCCGCCTTGCGCAACCGCCGACGCACAAGAACCAAACGCCAGTTCCTGTGATCGCCACCCTGAGCTTGCGTGTTTCACGTCTGTCGGCGTTGATGCCAGCCCGAATTTTAGAATATCTGTTCTCTGTGAACATGTTGCCGTTGTTCGGTCGGTTCAGCGTCGGGAAGGCGCTGCGGCCGCCATCTCGATATGTGATTTTTTCAAAACTCATCTTCAAGACATCCATGGGTCGGAAGGCTTACGAAAAGCATCTTCCGTGCCACCGCACCGCCTCGCTCTCTTGCTGGCACTGATGAGCGACAGCCGCTGACGGGCCCCGTTCTTGCGTATGTCCCTCGCAAAAGGGGCTACTTCCTCAAATGGTTCAGGTGCAAGCTCGTACCTGTCGTGTACACAGAGACAACAAACCGAACCTTTGCTATGCTTGATATGTTCACACTTAATACACGCCGCTAGCCAGATGCAGAGCAACTGGCCCATTGGATGATCGGATGAAGAAAGAGATTTCTGGAGCATTAATCGTCTCTGCGAGCGGTGAACCCGTCTTCGCCACAGGTCTTGCCCAGCAACAAAATGTGCAATCCGTTCTGCTCCATCACTGTAAGCAGGGCGACTGCGCGAAACGCAATCTCTTCAGCATCAAAGACGGAGGCCTGGACCTCACGGTGGTCTGCCTGACATCGGCCCAGGCCACGGCTTTGCTTGTCTTTGAACGGAAATCCAGTGACGTGCTGTTTGAATTCGCCGCCACTGTGAACTGTGCCGACGACATCTTGCGTCATCTTCTAACCAATCCCTATGAAGCACTCACGGTGGTGGACCGCGAGGGGATCATCCGTTTCCTGAGCCCGATCCACGAACGATTTTTCGGGGTTGCCCGGGGAGCAGCGGTCGGGAAATATGCCACTGAAGTGATTGAGAACACCCGACTGCATGAAGTGGCACGAACCGGCAAGGGAGAAATTGGACAGTTGCAGTACATGCGCGGCACCACGCGTGTCGTTTCACGGATGCCCGTACTCGATGCCGACGGCCACGTCGTAGCAGCGGTTGGCAAGATCATGTTCAAGGGACCGGATCAGTTGCAGAAGCTCAGTACAGAGGTTGCGCGGCTCAAGACTGAGTTGTCCTATTACCAGCAGGCCCTCTCCAGCCAGACGGAGAAGCGCCATGGACTAGACAGAATCATCGGGCAGAGCAAGGCCATTCGGCTTCTCAAGGAGCAGATCGCACGGATCGCCCCCCTCAATGTGGCCGTGCTGCTGGTAGGCGAAAGCGGCACCGGCAAGGAACTGGTAGCCCACGCCATCCACTTGCTCAGCAAACGACGTGACGAGTCCATGGTCATGGTCAATGCCGCCGCAATGCCCGCAACTCTGGTGGAAAGCGAACTCTTTGGATACGAAGCAGGCGCCTTTACCGGTGCCGAGCGCAAGGGGCGCCGCGGCAAGTTCGAACAAGCACACCACGGGACCTTGTTCTTCGATGAAATCGGGGACATGCCGATCGAGATGCAGGTCAAGCTATTGCGCGTTCTGCAAGATGGATCGTTTGAACGTGTCGGCGGCGACAAACCCCGGACGTCGGACTTCCGGCTGATTTCAGCCAGCAACCGTGACTTCCAGGCCATGATCGACCGGAGCGAGTTCCGACTCGACCTGTTTTACCGCATAAGCGCGGTGACACTGCACCTTCCCCCTCTTCGCGAGAGACTTGAGGATATCGAATTGCTGGCCAATCAGGCCTTGTACGATTTTGCGGTCAGCAATTCAACCAAACAAAAAACGCTCGCGCCCGATGTAGTGCCCTATCTGCAGCGGCAGAGCTGGCCAGGCAATGTGCGCCAGTTGATGCATGTGGTCGAAAGCGCCGCCATCTTCGCCGACTCCGACGTGGTCACCATCGACGAGTTTCGAGCCTTGAGCAAACCCGGGGAGTTGATCGATTTGGTCGCCAACTCTTGGGAGACGCCAAATGCGCCCGAAGCCACTGCACCTGCCTCGTCCGTTCGAAACAAACTGAGCCAGGTGGAGGAGCAACTGATTCGCAACGCCATGAAGCAGTTCGAAGGCAACAAGAAACGCGTTGCGATGGAGCTGGGCATTTCCCGCACCCACCTTTACAAGAGGTTAGCCGCCATGGGCTTATGGCCTTCGGCCGCAGGACCTAAACAGTGAGCGCAAGCGTGGCAGAAGCATAGGCCGCCGACATCCCCCCGCTGGACAGCGGTACGATGCCAGGAGTATCGGATCAGCGGTCTCCTGAGGAACAGACTTCCTGCACCAGTACCGAGGAAGTCCTGCTCGGATTCACCAGCCGAGGCATGTCTTCACGCGTCATCCGGAAAGCCGGGTGCTGGGCGCCCTCACGCATGGCATCGACCGAATCGAACCACAGGATCGCCATACCGTCAAAACTCGCGCTACCGGCCGGATTCGTAAGATCGGTCGTGGGCAGTTGGTGGTAGCGCCGCACACCCGGAATGGCTGCGGCGAGCGGTCCGTGCCTATCGCGCCAATAGGACATGAACTCTTGCCGGGTCATACCCTGACGCCGGTTCAGCAACTCAATGTGTTTCAACCCTTGTTCGGCCACCGGTCCCTCCACCAGCACCACGACCTGAGTGAGTAGCACAACCCCCTGAGTCGCCACGGATATCCGAGCGACATTGCCTACCCAGGCGTGGGCAGCGGAGTGATCTGAAAAGAGGTACTCCTCCAAAGCGTCATAAGCCGGCTCGCCGTTCCGGTAGGCTCTGGCCACCGCCTGCGAAAGAGCCCGGAACGTACACCCCTGCGGAAGTTCCTGGTCCTCAATGCGCTGTACGGCTTCATGTCTGAACGCCTCCAGTTCTTGGCCGGGGGCACGCTTGCCGAGAACGAGTACACAATAACGTTCGTTTTTTTTGCCATCAACCTGGATCAGTGACGAAGCAGGCGGGCTCATAACATCCATCCGGCATCAACGATGATGTCCCGACCGGTAATGTTGCGCGACTTCTCACTCACCAGAAAATAAACGGCATTGGCAACATCCTCGGCGGCGGAGAGGCGATGGAGGGCGGTGGCCCCTTCGAGTTCCGCCCGCAGCGCTTTTTCATCCATGCCCCGAGCCGCCGCGGCACGCGCTATGCCGGCCTCGGAGCGAGGACCTTCGACATAGCCAGGACAGACCGCATTCACATTGATGTTGTAAGGGCCCAGTTCCAGGGCCATCACGCGCACCAGTCCCTCGAGCGCCCATTTGGATGCACATCCGGCGGAGTGCTTGGGTTGGCCCTTGAGACCGTAGATGCCGCTGATGGCCACAATTTTCCCGTGTCGCCGGGCCTTCATGAAGGGCAGTACCTCGCGAATCGGCAGGAGAGTACCGTTGACGTTACCTTTCATGACGAGGTCAAACTCGTCCATGTCCAGCGCGTCGACCGGCTTGTTGTAGTGATCCCTCTGCCCAGCGGCAGTCACCACCATGTCCACCCGGCCGTCGAACTCGTCCCGGATCAGTTGGGATATACGTGCGACCTCCTCGAACACGGTGACATCTGCCGACACCCCGAACGCACGCCGACCCAGCGCACCAATCTCAGCCCTTGCCTGGTCCAGTGCCGACTGATCGCGCCCCACCAGTATGAGGTCCGCGCCTTGACGCGCAAGTTCCAGAGCGATGGCGCGACCTATGCCCTTGGCGCCGCCGGTGACCACTGCCACCATGCCAGAGAACTCGGGGCTCATGCCTGCCCGCCCTTCGCGCCCGAAAACGTGCCCGGGCTGGCCAACCCTTCGATGAATTGGTAGATGCGCGACAAGTCTTCTCCGCCGTGTCCCTGATCCTCAGCCATATCCCATAGGACTTTCACCGCCTCGGCCGCACTGTGTTCGACCCCCAGCAAGCGAGCCTGCTCAACCGCCAGCACAACATCCTTGTGCAGGATGCTCAGCCTCGCGCCGGTGTTGAATGCGCCGGTCAGGACTTGCGCCTTGAAGGTCTCCTCTGTGATACGACTGCGGCCGGTACTGGCATTGATGACTTCAATCGCTGTGGCCTCATCGATACCGCCACGTCGCGCCATCAGCACCATCTCGACGGCCAGAGTCAGATTGGCCGCGTTGAGCATGTTGTTTGCCAGTTTCAGGATCTGCGCCTGACCGGGCGTCTCGCCGATGTGGAACAGGCGGTCCGACAACCCCTTTAATGCCAGCTCAGCTTGCATGAATTGCTCGCGCGGGGCTGCCACGAAGCACGTTAGGCGCCCGGCCCGCTCGCCGGTAGGACCACCACTAACCGGTGCATCCAGCAAGGCAATCGAGCGAGCACGCAGGCCTTGCGCGATCCGCTGCATGGTCGTAGCACCGATCGTGGACATCTCCACATAGCGCTGGATGGTGGCACCGTGGATCACCCCGGTTACACCTAGCGCCACCTTCTCACTGACGGCCGGGGATGGCAGGCAGGCAAAGACTGTCTTTGCACGCGAGGCCACGTCCTGGGCCGAAATCGCCGCAGTGGCGCCATGCGCCACCAATGCGGCAACGGCGGCCGGGTTGGTGTCATGTACGATCAGGCGAAAGCCCGCCCGAAGCAGCCGCATCGCCAACGGTCGCCCCATGTCGCCAACGCCGATCATGCCCAGTACTTCGCTCATTTCTATTTGGCCTCCAACTGGGACAAGTCAACGCCCTCTTCCTTGAGAATGCGGCGAGCGATGACGAAGCAGTCACGCGCAATGGGTATGCCACAGTACATGCCGATGTGCAGCAGCACTTCACGGAGCTGTATCAGTGGCACCCCGGTCCGTTTGAGCGCGATGCGAAAGTGCATTTCGAACTCTTCCATACGGCCCAGCCCGGCCAGCATGCCCATGGTCAGCAGACTGAGTTGGCGGTGCTCAAGGATGCCCCGATTCCAGGTACGTCCCCACAGTTGGTTGGTGCAGTACATCTGCCACTCTTCGTCGAAAGCGTTCTTGGCCGCCAACATGCTGTCGACGTACTCGTCGCCGACGATGGCCCGGCGCGTCGCCTCGCCCTCAGGCCAGAAACCGCTCTGGGAACTTGTTGGAATTTTCAGGTCCATGATTTTCCTTGCTCAATTGACATGTTGTAGGAGACTAATTCATGCTGTGCATGCGAGCTGCTCCATAAACCGCTCGACATGGAATTGCGTGTCACCAAGGCTCATCTCGATCACTGTGGCCCGTTTAAACAGGTGCGAAACTCGCATCTCATCGCTTACACCCAGACCGCCATGCAGTTGCACGGCTTGCTGGCCTACGAAGCGTAGCGCTTCCCCAATGCGGGCCTTCGCGGCCGACACACTACGTCGGCGCTGCACCACTTCTGCATCGGTGCATTTGATGGCGGCCAGCATGGCCATCGAGCGCGACTGCTCCAGGTGCACATAGACTTCGGCCATGCGGTGCTGTAGCGCCTGAAACTTGCCGATCGTGACACCAAACTGCTGTCGTGTGCGCAAGTGCTCCAGCGTGGCCTCGGTAAGCACTTCCAGCACGCCGATCGCCTCTGCGCATAATAGCGCCACACCGGCATCCATCGCCGCATCGATGATGGGCCATGCGCCACCTTGGACACCAATCAGGGCGTCCGCGGGCACCAGCACATCCTGCAGCATGACTCGGGCAGCCCGTTGACCATCAACCATCGCAAAGTCGCTTCGCCTCAGTCCTGGCGCGTCAGCGTTCACGGCAAACAGGGAGATGCCGTCGCGACAACTGCGCGT
>Ga0172380_10003624_pt1 | contig 20916 bp, 16 predicted proteins | sample Leawe162metaG_FD_119747 | JGI IMG/M metagenome (GOLD analysis project Ga0172380, IMG submission 119747) | Leachate microbial communities from a municipal landfill in Southern Ontario, Canada - Leachate well 162 metaG | ecosystem: Engineered > Solid waste > Landfill > Unclassified | place... | reverse complement strand
TATCAGGTCATTCTGGAGCTTGACCCGCTATATCAGGGAGAACCGGCCGCGCTGGGGATGCTCTATATCCGCGCTAAAACCGGACAGCTGATCCCGCTGGAAACGATCGCGACCATCTCCAAAACCATAGGGCCTCTGGCGGTAAACCATCTGGGACAACTGCCTGCGGTGACGATCTCTTTCAATCTTCGTCCGGGCGTGGCGCTGGGTGATGCCATGAAGCTGGTTGACAGGCTTGCCGAAACAGCTCTTCCCGCAACTGTCAGCACCAGTTTCCAGGGGACGGCCCAAGCGTTCAAATCCTCATTCAGCGGCTTATGGATACTATTGACCATGGCGATCTTCGTCATCTACATCGTGCTTGGCGTGCTGTATGAAAGTTACATCCACCCGATCACGATCCTGTCCGGTCTCCCTGCCGCCGGTTTCGGAGCCCTGATTACCCTGATGATCTTCGGCAGTGATCTCAATATATACGGTTTTGTCGGCATCATCATGTTGCTCGGCATCGTAAAAAAGAACGCCATCATGATGATAGACTTTGCACTGGAGGCGGAGCGCGAGAGGGGCAAGAGCCCGATTGACGCCATCTATGAGGGTGCGATCGTCCGTTTCAGGCCAATCATGATGACTACTATGGCCGCTTTAATGGGCACATTGCCGATTGCCATAGGGCTGGGTGCCGGTGGAGAGTCGCGGCAGCCGTTGGGACTGGCAGTGGTGGGTGGATTATTGACATCGCAGTTGTTGACGCTCTACATCACGCCGGTAGTTTACTACTATATGGATCGTTTGCTCAGGTGGGCACGATCTGGGAAGACAATCTTGAATATTTAGAATTCTGTATTGCGGCATCCACCGACTTATACAGTTCCTGGGTGCGGTACGGTTTCTGGATGAAACCAACTGCGCCCAGCTTTATAAAGGAATCATTGTTTTCATACTGATGAAAACCGGATGAGATAAGTACCTTTACATCTGGGTACTTTGCTGTCAGGCGCTCAAGTGCCTCTTTGCCACCCATGACCGGCATGACTACATCCAGAATCACCAGCGAAATATGCTCACGTTCTCGTTCATACACTTCAAGAGCCTGTTGTCCATCTTCCGCGAGATATACCTGATAGCCGTGCTCCTCCAGAAGTGCCTGTCCCATCTCGCGGATCAGTGCTTCATCATCGACCAGCAGTATGCCACCTGATCTTTGATGGGGAATTTCTTTTGGAAGATCATTCAGAGGCTGTTCTGCTGCCAGTGGGAGGTATAATTTGAATACGGTGCCGATGCCCGGTTCACTATAGACATTGATACTCCCCATATGTTCTTTGACCGTGCCGTAGACGGCTGCCAGACCAAGACCCGTCCCCTTGCCGATTTCTTTGGTAGTAAAAAACGGTTCAAAGATATGTTCGAGTATTTCCTTCGGTATTCCGGTGCCGGTATCCGAAACTGAAATTTCCAGATAGTGACCGGATTGTAAATGAGATCCGTGGGATCCGCAGTATGTGGCATCCAGAAACACCGTAGCGGTTGAATACGTGATGGTCCCGCCGTTCGGCATGGCATCGCGGGCGTTGATTCCCAGGTTGAGCAGGGCATTCTGCAGCTGCGTCGGGTCTCCGATGACCAGGTCATGTGTGGCAACGAGTCGCGTTGCAATCTGTATGTTCTTGTCGATGGTACGCCCAAGTATTCCGATAACCGATTGAATGGTTTTATTGAGCCAAACCCGGACGTTGGTTGTGCTTCCTTTGCGGGAAAAAGCCAGCAATTGAGCGGTCAGATCCGCGGAACGTCCGGCCGCCTCCTGGATTGTGGTTAACAGCTTTGCCTGTGCCGGATTATCTTTCACATACCGTTCCATCATCTCGGCCGAACCGATAATCGCGGTTAACATGTTGTTGAAATCGTGGGCGACACCACCCGCCAGTTGTCCGACCACATCCATCTTCTGAGACTGACGCAACTCGTCCTCGGTCCGTTTCTGATCGGTAACATCCATGAATACGATCAGCAGGCACGGCTCATTATTGAAGTCGATTGTGGTGCTGTACATCCTGATGCTGCGGAGTTCGCCACGAGCATTTCTGATTTCCGCCGGATAGCCGGATATACCATGCTGCTCGTTAATGATACGAATAAAGTAGTCCCGTTCGGAAATATTGCTCCAGATTCCAAGCTCAAGGGCGGTCTTTCCGATAACATCGGTATCTTCATAGCCGAATGAGACGCTGAAGGTCTTGTTGATGTCTCGAACAACACCGTCAACGTAAGAAGAAATAAGTATCGGCAACGGCGAAACGTCAAAAATCGCCTGCAGGTTCAAATTCGATTCATTTAATTTTGCCTGGCTTATTTCATACTCGCCCAGCTGAACCCGCAGCGACTCCTCCGTAGCGTGCAGTTCATAATTCTGCTCCTGAAGTTTATCTTCACTTTCCTGGAGCGACTCCTGTATTGCCTGACGATCGGCAATTTCTTCCTCCAGTTTGAGTGCCTGCTCCTGAAGTTCCGTCTCAATCTGTTTTTGAAAGAGGGCGTTGCGGGACAGTTGCCGAGCTCCAAAGCCGGTCATGGTGAGCCCCAGCAGCCAGATCAAGCCATGTGTCGTCATGGTGCCGGCTATCTGTTTGCGGGTTGCATCGATCAATGGTTGTGCCGGAAGCGAGACGCTTAATCCTCCCCGTATATCGCCCTCTTTGTACCCTTGGGCAGCATGGCACTTCAGACAGGATTTCTCGGTTATAAATGCACGTATCAGGCGCATAAACGGCTGACCATCAATCTGCCCGATTTCGCTGACTTCCCTGGTTCCTTTTTCAAAAGATTGCAGCGCTTTTTTCTCCCAGGGGTCAGGGGCATTTTCCGGACGGATCGGATTCAGACTGGTAAGATGTCCGGAACCGATGAATATGCCGGTTTCTTTGGCAAGTTCGTAAACCTGACGGGTCATGTATGCCGGATTTATCAGAGTAAGTTTTCGTCCGGAGGGGGTACTGATATCGCGTTCGGGGAGGTGAGACAGATAAGGATTCGGACTGTTTTTTTCGGTAATCGGGGCATACACACCTCCATGAGAAGAGCCCCAGTGACGGTACAAAATATCACGGCCAATGGCTACCCTTGCTTCAGTCAGTGCGAGTTCTGTGAGGGTTTTTTTAAGGCCATTGCTGGCCAAAAGTACGGACGTCAGCAACAGCAGCGTCCATACGGCGGAAAAAAACCAGGCATAGTTCCTGATTCGCCGGACCTGATGACATTCGGTTCGTTTAGAAGAATAGGATATGGTGGAGTCTTCCATGTAACCCCTTTCAGATTGTCCGCTTCCGGTGGGTCTTTTGAAGGATTTTGCATGAAGAAGTATACTTGAAAATCAATGTAACGCAATGAGAACATGAGACGAGACGGTGCATCTCTTCAGTAGTCAGGATGCTAATGGCTGTGTCTTTCTCTGGGGAGCCGAATCAGTGTCTCCGGGCAAGGGGAGGGTGACAGGGAGAAGTTCGTTGACTGCCTTTGCGGCTTGATCGAAGCGCTGTTCCAATTCAGAAATCAACTTTCCGGCCTGTTCCGGTTGTTTTTCTTTCGCGGCAACTTCCAGCAAGGCCGCTGTTTCACTCAATCTGGGCAGCGCCATGTTGGCTGCCGCCCCTTTAAGTTTATGCGAATTCCGGCGGAGTGCCTCATTGTCCTGCAACTCCAGTGCTGTCCGGATTTCCTGAATGTATGCCGGCCCTTGGTCAAAAAATATTCGAGCCACATCACGGCACAAGCCGAAATCGCCCAGGTTACGGTTCACAAATTCGTCCCGATTGAAGTTTTCCTCCCTGGGAAAGGATGCATTCGCACAATTCATCTCGCACTTTGTCAGGATTGATTTTGTAACCATCTGATTGACCGGATCATCTTCGGCCAGAAGCAGGCGCGTGGTGGTGTAAACATTACCTTCTGGTGAAGTGATTGGCATGGATATCCCCGGAATAGACGATTATATGCATGGGACTTCCGTAAGTGTATCGCTGTTCTTGCCTGGTGCAACCGTCAATCATAAGAAAAGGCGGGGGAACATTCCCTCGCCTTTTCTTATGTTCAATGTATTCTTTGCAGTTTACTGGGCAGCTTTAACCATCAGATCACTTACCAGTCTGGTGAAACGGAGTGGATCCTTGATGGTGGACCCCTCGGTCAGGAGTGCCTGGTCGTAGAGCAGGTCGGCGTAATCAGCCAGAGCAGCTGCCGTGGCATCTTTCTGGTGGATTGAAGCCATTGCCTTCAGGATGGCATGATCAGGGTTCAGTTCCAGGATTCGTTTTGACTCAGGAACTGCCTGGTTCATTGCCTTCATGATGCGCTCCATGTTGGCGTTCATGCCGTATTCATCAGCTACCAGACAGCAGGCGCTGTCGGTCAGACGGTTGGAGAAACGCACTTCTTTGACCTTGTCTTTCAGGCGGTCGCTCATCAGCGAGATAAGATCGCTGAATTCCTTCTGAGCTTCCTCGCGCTTCTTTTCCTTTTCCTTTTTCTCTTCTTCGCTATCCAGGCTGATGTCGCCGCGATCAACCGCTTTGAGGTGTTTCTCGTCATATTCGGTAAGCGATTGGACGACCCATTCATCAACCGGGTCGGTCAGGAAGAGAACTTCATACCCTTTGGCGCGGAACGCCTCCAGATGTGGTGACTGCTCAAGTGTTTCGCGGCTGGCGCCGGTGATGTAGAAAATATCTTTCTGACCTTCGGGCATTCTGCCGACGTACTCCTTCAGCGAAACAAATGAGCCTGCTTCGGTCGAGGTACTTTCAAACAGGATCAGTTCCTGCAACTTTTCCTTGTTGGCATAGTCAAAATGCATTCCCTCTTTGATAACCTGGCCGAATTCCTTCCAGAAGGTAACGTATTCATCGAAGTTCTGGTCCTTAACCTCCGAGAGAGTCGAAAGAATCTTTCCGACCAGGCTTTTCTGGATTCGCTTGATCTGCACATCTTCCTGGAGAATCTCGCGGGAAACGTTCAGCGGCAGATCGGACGAATCGACGACACCTTTGACAAAACGGAGGTAGTCCGGAATCAGCTCCTCGCACTTGTCGCTGATGAATACGCGGCGGACGTACAGCTGCAGACCTTTCTTGCGGTCATTCATGAACATGTCGAACGGTTTCTTGGCGGGCAGATAGAGAAGGGCCTTGAATTCGCTGACACCCTCGGCGGAAAAATGAATCGTGCGGAACGGCGAGTCATAGTCATGGGACACGTGCTTGTAGAATTCGCTGTATTCCTCCTCGGTAACCTCGCTCTTGGCACGGGCCCAGATGGCCTTCATCGAATTCAGCGTCTGCTCTTCAGTTTTTTCGATGGTGCCTGCGCCCTCGATTTCCTTGCCGTCGGCATCTTTTACGGTCTCGGAACGGGTAACATCCATAACCACCGGATATTGGATGTAGTCGGAGTACTTCTTGACGATTGAGCGGATCTTCCATTCGTCCAGATATGTCTTGAACTCGTCCTTGAGGTGCAGCGTGATTTCGGTGCCGCGCTGTTCCTTGGTGCATTCTTCGACCGTATAACTGCCGTCGCCGGTCGATTCCCAACGGCATCCGGCGGTAACCGCTCCGCCTTTGCGCGTTTCCATGGTGACGCGGTCTGCCACCATGAACGAGGCATAAAAGCCGACGCCGAACTGACCGATCAGTTCGGGATTGCTGCTATCGGCTTTTTCTTTCAGCGACTGCATGAATGCCTTGGTGCCGGATCGGGCGATAGTGCCGATGTTTTCTTCCACCTCGGCCATATTCATACCGATGCCATTGTCGCGGATAATCAGAGTACCGGCTTCTTTGTCCGAAATAAGTTTGATTTTCCAGTCACTGTTGCCTTCCAGGAGTGCCTCATCCGAATGGGATTCAAAGCGGATTTTGTCGATAGCATCAGAAGCGTTGGAAATCAGTTCTCGAAGGAATATGTCTTTGTTGGAATAGAGTGAATGTATTACCAGATCAAGTAATTGCTGCACTTCAGTCTGGAACTGTTTGGTGGTCTTGGACATAATTGGTGCGTCTCCTTCGGTGTGATAGAATGTGATAGGGTCAACATAATCATAATGCATCGCCTTTTCAAGGGGGAGAGAGGTAAAAAACATATTCGGCAAACTCCATAACGGCATCCATTCATAATTGATTATCAATTCAGTTATGGTATAGTCCCGCAGCAAGATATTTGTTCAGGGGAGAGATACGTACATGGTTGATAAAAATGATAGTGATGATGACATCATTGAAGATGTTGAGGAAACCGGGGATGAAGATTTTGCCGCGCTGTTTGAACAGAGCAGCAAGGAGAATAAACGCTGGCTGGAGCCTGGACAGAAGTTGACCGGGAAGGTGCTGAAAATCGGTTCAGAGTGGATCTTTATGGACACCGGTCAGAAAGGTGAGGGGGTCATTGAACGGAAGGAATTCCTGGATATTGACGGCAACATTACCGTTGCGGAAGGCGATACGATTTCGGCCTATTTCCTCTCTTCAAGTCATGGCGAAATGCGCTTCACAACCAGAATAGGCGGCGGCGCAACTGGCGGCGGCAGTGCCCAGCTGGAGCAGGCCTGGCAGGCAAGAGTCCCCGTGGAGGGGGTCGTGGAGAAAGAGATCAAGGGGGGGTATGAAATCAAGCTCGGCGGGACCGCCCGTGCTTTTTGCCCGTATTCCCAGATTGCGCTCCGTCGCGTTGAGAATCCCGAGGCATTGATCGGCACCCGCCTGACGTTTCAGATCAGCGAATATGCGGAAAATGGCCGCAACATCATCGTATCCAGGCGTGCCCTGCTCGAAGAGGAGCAGAGGCGGATGAAAGAAGAAGCTCAGGCTGGCATCACTGTTGGTATGACGGTTACCGGCACCGTTATATCCCTTCAGGATTATGGCGCCTTTATTGACATCGGGGGGCTCGAAGGACTGCTTCCGGTCTCGGAGATTGGCTGGAGCCGGGTAAAGGATGTTCGCGAGGTTCTGAGCGTTGGCCAGCAGCTGAAAGTTGTCGTCAAATCTATCGATACGGAAAAAGACCGGATTTCCCTGAGTCTCAAGGATACCTTGGCTGACCCGTGGGACCAGGTGCTTGAAAGGTATCCGGAAGGATCGTTTCATGCCGGGACGGTTGCACGACTGGACACATTTGGAGCGTTTGTTACATTAAGCGACGGAGTGGACGGCCTGCTTCATATCTCGAAGCTCGGCTCCGGCAAGCGGATAAACCATCCCCGTGAGGTCGTCAAGGAAGGGGAACAGCTCGAAGTCAAAATTGAGAGTATCGACCGCGGTAATCGCCGCATCTCCCTTGCGCTGGCAGGTCCGGCTCGCGCTGCCGCAGAAGAGGAAGCCACGCTTTCCGAATTTCGCCGGCAGGCAGTTGATGCTCCCACGGGGATGGGAACGTTTGGCGACATGGTACGGACCAAGGTTCAGAAAGGTAAAAAATAAGGCATGGTTGCTTTGTCAGCAGAAGATCCTGATTGGGACAACCTCTGCAAGCAGTGCGGGGAATGCTGTTTTGAAAAAATCGAGGATGAGCGCGGTAATATCTTCTATACCCGCACCGCCTGCCGTTTCCTTGATATTGACAGTCGTCAATGCAAGATTTTTGAACGCCGGTTTGAGATCAATCCCAGCTGTATAAAATTGACTCCGGAATTGGTCCAGTCTCTCAGGTGGCTCCCCCGAACGTGCGGATATCACTGCAAGCCTGTGGAATCGGTCCCGGTTACCCGAAAAAACAGGAAACGATGAACGAGCAAGGATTTTAGCGGGGGCAAGGCGTATTCGTGCCGGGCCCTGCTAACGCTTCAGACCCTCCAGCAGATCAACTACGACTTCGGCCCGATTCAGGGTGTAAATATGTACTCCGGGAACTCCTGCATCGAGGAGTTCCCGGATCTGTCTCCTGGCATGGGCAACACCGACTTTTTGTACCGCTGCACTCCCACCCGCTTGATCCGCTTTTTCCAGTTCTGCAACAAACTCTTCAGGAATAGACGCACCGCACAGGGATACGATTCGTTTTATGACTTTCAGGCTGATGACGGGCAGAATGCCGGGAATAATCGGTTTGGTAATTCCCGTTTCACGGGCCCGCTTCACAAAAGAGTGATAGAGACTATTGTCAAAAAAAAGCTGCGTTACGGCAAAGTCGGCTCCATTATCCAGCTTCAGTTTCAAATAAGCGAGATCAGCCTCCATACTTTCAGCCTCGGGGTGAATTTCGGGGTAGCCGGCAACCCCTATGCCCAATGAAGGAAATGACGACTGAATCAAGCTGACCAGATCGGAGCCATGGTGCAGGTGCGAGGGGAGGGGAGGAGCAACCGTTTTATCCTGAGGGTGGTCGCCACGAAGAGCCAGAACATTTCCAACGCCTGCAACCGTCAGTTCGCTCAAAAAACGGACGATTTCGTCAGATGTAGACCCAATGCAGGTCAGGTGCGCCATCGTTTCCAGACCGTATTTGTTCTGCAGGAGTGTGACAATTTCAAGAGAATCTGCATTGGTACTGCCACCGGCCCCGTAGGTTACAGAGGCAAAGAGCGGCTTCAGCTCTGCAAGACGCCGTACCGTCTGAAAAAAGGCCGGCCACTCATCACGTGATTTCGGCGGAAAAAATTCGATAGATACAAACGGTTTGTTTTGGTTGATTGAATCAATAATTTTCATTGCTGTACGCTCCTGTCAGTACCTTTTTATATAAAATAGAAAACAAATAGCAATAGAAGATTCGTAGCCGTTTTTTGATTTGACAGCATATAACCGGATGACGTATACAGGTGACCCGCATTTTAGTGCCATTTCACAGCTAGTTAGCCCTGTCGATACCATGCATTGAGTGCCATCCCACATTATCAAAAAAGAGAGAACCGGACCCCATGTTTAACTTGAAGCCTGATGTTGTTGCTCGACTCGAACGCGTATTAAGTTCTGTAGAAATGCTGCTCCCCAAAGCTGTTGCTGCCATCGACTGGTCCACCTGCCATGCCGCCAACTGGCGCCGTCACTCATTCTCAGGGTATCTTGAACCGGTCCGGGTAACCGATACCACCACCCTGAAAGAACTGCTTGGTGTTGAAGAACAAAAAGAGATCATGGTCAACAATACCCGTCAGTTTCTGGCTGGATTACCGGCCAACAATGCACTGCTCTGGGGCTCGCGCGGTTCCGGCAAATCGTCGATAGTCAAGGCGCTGCTGAATGAATATGCCCCGCAGGGGTTGCGCTTTATCCAGGTGGAAAAGGAAGACCTGATCTATCTGTCGGAAATCTTCAACGCCGTTGAGAATCAGCCGTACCGCTTTATCCTCCTCTGTGACGACCTGACGTTCGAAGTCGGCGAACTGAGTTACAAAATGCTCAAAAGCGCCCTGGATGGCTCGGTCTATTCAGCTCCGGAAAACGTGCTGATTTACGTGACATCCAACCGCCGTCATCTCCTGCCGGAGTATGAGTCGGATCATCTGGGTGGCAAATTTGTCAAAGGTGAACTGCAGCAAAGTGAAGCGATGGAAGAAAAAGTATCTCTCTCAGACCGGTTTGGCATCTGGGTCGCGTTTTATGCCTTTTCACAGGATCGTTATCTGGATGCTGTTCGTCTGAATGTCGAGAAGGAGTGTGAAGTGCGCAAGGTCCAGATCCCGTGGAGCAGCGACATCGAGCGCGATGCCATCCAGTGGTCGCACGACAAGAGTAAACGCTGCGGGCGTACCGCCTACCAGTTCGCCAAAAACTGGGTGGGCAAGTACCTCCTGACAAAATCCGCCGCATAACTTTTCATGTTCTGAAAAAAAATACTTGCCATTTTCATTCTCCCTCCGTATATTGATATTCATGTTCAATAAGGAGGGCGAATGATACTCGAAAAGAAAAAGGCATTTAATGACTTTGCGGCGTTCAAAGGCCTTCGCTCCACCCGCCAGCGTGATATCATCCTCGATATATTCCTCTCTACTCATCAGCACGTCAGTGTCGAAGAACTTTATCTTAAAATTAAATCCAGCAATCCCGGAATTGGCTACGCTACCGTCTATCGTACTCTCAAACTGTTCGTAGAGGCCGGCCTGGCCCGTGAGATCCTGCTCCATGATGGTCAGACTCGTTACGAGCATGTCGTTGCGGGGGAGCATCACGATCACCTGGTCTGTACCGGGTGCAATGCCATCATCGAATTTGAGGATGAGACTATTGAAAAGCTGCAGAACGAGATTGCTGCCCGCCACGGATTCCTGATCAAAAGCCATAAGATGGAAATGTACGGCCTCTGCGCCAACTGTAAGAATTAGTCTTTCATACCCTCCCAATGCCGGAGGGTATAATTTTGCATTATAAATGAAATTGAATGTCAAAAGCATAACAAGGATGTGTGAATCATGGCTACATGCTGCTCAAAACAAATTGAAGCAACCTTTAGCGGGATAGCCAAAAAAGTTGCCTTGGTGGGCAATCCCAATGTCGGCAAGAGTGTCTTGTTTAACGCCTTGACCGGCGCCTATGTGACGGTTTCCAACTACCCCGGCACATCAGTGGAAGTTTCGCGGGGAAATGCGACCATTAACGGTCAGCAGTGGGAAGTAATCGATACACCCGGCATGTATTCGATCCATACCATTACCGAAGAGGAACGGGTGGCGCGTGAGATTCTTCTGCATGAGACTCCGGACGTGGTGATTCATGTGCTGGATGCCCGCAACCTGGAGCGGATGCTGGCAATGACGATCCAGTTGATCGAGGCCGGTTTGCCGGTAATCCTGGTGGTCAATATTCTGGATGAGGCCGAACGGATGGGGCTTGCCATTGATCTGCAACTGCTGCAACAGAAACTCGGCATCCCGGTAATCGGAGCGGCTACCGCCCGTAAACGCGGCATCGACGAAATCCGATCGGCAATTGTCGCGTATCGCTGTGCCTGCCTGCAGCAGCGATTCGAGTACAGCCGCCTGCTGGAACGTGACATCAAAGAGGTCTCCAGCCTGATGAAAGGGGAGTACATACTCTCCCAGCGTGCCCTGGCCCTGTTATTGTTGCAGCAGGATGAGGAAATTGTCGAACTGGTTCATGGTCGGGAAGGTGACGGTTATGCACCCCTGGCCGCGAAAGTGCGGGAAATCGCCTTTGAACGCCGCGAATCGTTCCATCTCGACTTGTCGCTGGAACGCAACGAAATGGTGCGGCAAATTATAAACGGCGTCTTCACTGCCCCGGAAAAGAGGGTGGTAACAGCAGCCGAGCGCCTGTCGCGTTTGGCGGTGCAGCCATTGACCGGCATACCGATGCTCTTGATTGTGCTCTACTTTGGGCTTTACCAGTTCGTCGGGGTCTTTGGTGCGGGCACCTTGGTTGACTTCCTGGAAGTGAAGTTTTTCGAGGGGATATTCAATCCCTGGATCACCGATGTCGTCAAAGGAATCATCCCCTGGGAAGTCATACAGGAGCTGTTTGTGGGTGAGTACGGCATCATCACTCTCGGTATCCGTTATGCGGTCGGCATTATCCTGCCGATTGTGGCCACCTTCTTCGTTTTCTTCTCCTTCCTTGAGGATACCGGTTACTTTCCACGCCTGGCCCTTCTGGTTGATCGTATCTTCAAGCATTTTGGTCTGACCGGTCGTGCGGTGATCCCGATGGTGCTCGGTTTCGGCTGCGATACGATGGCAACCATGGTTACCCGCACCCTGGAGACCACCCGTGAGCGGGTCATCGCCACCATCCTTCTCTCGCTCACCATTCCCTGCTCGGCTCAGTTGGGGGTGATCATGTCGCTGCTCTCCAAGTTCCCCGGCGCACTGGCGGTGTGGGGTGGCTGTCTGCTCCTCCTGTTTATCGTGGTCGGGTTGCTTTCAGCCAAAATCCTGCCGGGAGAGGCGCCCATGTTCTATATGGAGCTTCCCCCGATGCGGTTGCCACAATTCGGTAATGTAGTTACCAAGACGTATACCCGCATGCAGTGGTACTTTTTGGAGATCCTGCCGCTGTTCGTGCTTGCCTCTGTGCTGTTATGGCTGGGAAAGATCACCGGCTTCTTCGGGAAGATGATTAACGCCATGACCCCGGTGATGGCATCCATCGGCCTGCCGAAAGAGACGGCTGTCGCTTTCATATTCGGTTTCTTCCGCCGCGATTACGGCGCTGCCGGCCTGTTTGAGCTACAGAAAAAGGGGCTTATGGATGCCCGCCAGTTGACCGTGGCTGCCGTGACCCTGACCCTGTTCATTCCCTGCGTGGCCCAGTTCCTGATCATGAAGAAGGAGCGGGGATGGAAAGTGGCCGGCGCCATCGGTGTATTTGTCAGCCTGTTGGCGTTTGGCAGCGGCTATGTGTTAAACAAGGCGTTGCTGGTGACGGGGTTATTGTCATGATGTTAAAGTTGGCTTCGACTCCGCTCAGCCAACGGTTTTGTCCACTGGTAAACTCGTGTTCCCTGAGCGGAGTCGTGTTCCCTGAGCGGAGTCGAAGGGAGAGGAATTTATGATTTGCGGATTCTGCGGCTTTGAGTTTGACGAAAGCGAAGGGAAGAAAGGGTGCGGCGGTTGTCACGGCGGCTGTCACAGTGTCCACTGCCCCCGCTGCAACTATAAAAACCCTCTGGAATCCGGAGTGGTCAAGAAATTGAAAACCATATTTGTAAAAAATGTTAAAAATAAAGGGGATAAGGCATGAAACTTTCAGAAAAGGCCGAAGAAATTCTTGAGACGTTGTGGATTACGGTTGAAGAGGGTGGAGCGGCGTTTCTCGATCCGGAGAAAACGAGCTTTCCACTGGACGACCCTGCCTACCAGGAACTGACTGGCAATGCCCTGATTGAAATCCGCCAGGGGATGATCTACTTCCGCCCCGAAGGGCATGATGAAGGAAAAATGACCATCCGTCGCCATCGCCTGGCCGAGCGGCTGATGATGGACGTGCTCAATATCCGTGGCGATGATGGAGAATTCAAGGCCTGCCAGTTCGAGCATCTGCTCAATGAAGGTGCTGATGTCAAGGTGTGCACCATGCTTAATCACCCGACAACCTGCCCGCACGGAAAGCCGATTCCGCCGGGTGAATGCTGTGCCCAGGCACGGGCAAACGGTGATTTGGGAGTGGTTCCGCTTACCGAGTTCAAGTCGGGGCAGGAGGGCGAGATCGCCTATATTCAGACCGAGGATAACAAGAAAATGCAGAAGTTGATGGCCATGGGGGTATTGCCAGGGAACAAGATCGTGCTGGTACAGGCGTATCCGTCTTATATTTTCAGGGTAGGGTATTCGGAATTTGCCATTGATACCAATCTGGCGAAAGAAATATTTGTGCGCAAGTAGGTGAGTGGAAGATGTTTTGTTTTTGTTGAACAAAGCGCAGTAAAGTATTACTATGTTAATCATGTATTACAATTTGTAGTTTGTACGACAAGGGGGGACGGCATGCTCTCAACCGTAACAACAAAGGGTCAGGTAACTATTCCGGTGGACATACGAGCCCGCTTCCATATTCAACCAAACGACAGAGTTGACTTCTTTGTTGATGGCGAACGGATTGTTATCATGCCAGTCAGGACGCTCAAACAATTGAGGGGAGCCGTTGCGCCCATTGGCTCCGGGAATATCGCCGTGGAGCGGGAAGAAGCCAAGCGCGCGGTTGCGGAACGGGTTGCCGGTGAAACCGTATGAGCAGATGTTTTGTTGATACCAACCTTTTTATCCGTTACTTGACAAACGATGATCTTGCTTTGGCTTACCGCGTGGAGCAATTGCTGGATGATGCGGTTGCCGGAAAAGTGCGGCTTGTGACTTCCGAGCTTGTAATGGCGGAAACCGTCTGGGTTCTTGAATCTGCATACCATCTGAAAAATATTCAAATTGCCCCCTTGATACGTGGTATCCTTGCCACGCCGGGACTGGAAATCATAAATGGTGATCTGGTCGGCAAGGCGCTTGTCATGTACGAACTGAGTAACATAGACTTTGTTGATGCCTATATCGCGGCTTTGATGGAAAAGCAGGGAATAACGGATATATATTCATACGACAAAAAACATCTTTCTCGGATAACGTCCATACAACGTAAAGAACCGTGAACCGATCCTTTCCGGCAGGGAGCGGGAAGGGGAGGGAGAATATGTTAATTCTCTATTGACAAAAGTCGGCAGGTATTGTTCTACTACGCGCTTGTGACGTTGTCACATAACACTTCTGCATGACCAGTTTTCAAACAATCCCAGGAGGAAACGATGAACCCATTGGCCCAGGAACTGAACGATCTGCTCGCTCAACACAGCCCGCATGTTTTGGAAATGCTGTCAGACCTCGGAAAGAACCTTTTCTTTCCCAAGGGGATTCTGACCCAATCAGCCGAAGCTAAGGACAAAGCCCATAAATACAACGCAACCATCGGCATCGCCACTGAGAACGGCGGCCCGATGTTTCTGCAGTGCATTCAGGACAAACTGTCCGCCTTTGATCCCAAGGACATCTACCCCTATGCCCCGCCTGCCGGCAAGCCTGAACTGCGTGCCCTGTGGCGCGAAAAAATGCTGCGGGAAAACCCGAGCCAGAACGGCAAACACTTCAGCAACCCCATCGTCACCAATGCGTTGACCCATGGCCTTTCCATCGTTGCCGACATGTTCATCGACAAGGGGGATCACCTGATCCTGCCTGATATGCTCTGGGGCAACTATAACCTGACGTTCGGCACCTGCTGCGGCGCGATCGTCAAGAAGCACCCGACCTTTACCACAACCGGCGGCTACGACATTGATGCGTTCAAGGCTACGCTGAAAAACACCGCGGAAGAAAAGGGCAAGGCTGTTGTGCTGCTCAACTTCCCCAATAACCCGAGCGGCTACACCCCGACCGTGGCTGAGGGTGATGCCCTGGTGGCAGCTATCAAGGAAGTGGCCGAAGCCGGCTGCAACGTGGTTGCCGTAGCTGACGACGCTTATTTTGGACTCTTCTACGAAGACAGTCTCAAGGAATCGCTGTTCGGCAAGCTGGCCAACCTCCATCCGCGTATTCTGGCAATCAAGCTGGACGGCGCCACCAAGGAAGAGTTCGTCTGGGGTTTCCGTACCGGTTTCATTACCTTTGCCGACGGTAACGACTACGAAAACGCACCTGTCATGGCTGCCCTTGAGAAGAAGGCAATGGGGATCATCCGCGCCAAAATCTCAAACTGCCCGCACCCTTCACAGACTTTTGTCATCGAGGCGCTCCGTTCGCCCCAGTTCCTGGCTCAGAAGGAAGAGAAGTTCCAGGTTATGAAGGGGCGCGCCCTGAAAACGAAGCAGGTGCTTGACAGCGGCAAATACGGAAAGGCCTGGGATTACTACCCGTTCAACTCCGGTTACTTCATGTGTCTGAAACTGAAAACGGTGGAAGCCGAAAAACTGCGCCTCCATCTGCTGGACAAATACGGAGTCGGCGCAATTTCCACCACCAAGACCGACCTGCGCATCGCCTTTTCCTGCATCGCCGAGGAGAATATCCAGGAACTGTTTGATATCATCTATCAGGGGGTTCTGGATCTTGCCTGAGTTACCGGTTAATCCGCTAGTTGACTGAAACAAGAAAGGGCTCACATGATGTGGGTCCTTTCTTGTTTCAGAATTGACAAACACAATTCTAAGATTGTCAGACACGTATTTCCTTAATTCAATTCCAAGACAATCCCAAAACTACATAAGCAAAAACACCAATAATTACCTTGACAGATGAGCGCTATTCCACTAAAGAATCCCAATCGAATTTATGAGGATATATTATTTGACAGTTTCCAATTTCAAGTGGTTCTTCCGGCATATCAAACCGATGTTTCATAAATCCCGTTTTCCAAATATGGAAGTTCGCCATGAAGCTCTTTCGTTCCCGCAAGCCCTCTTTGCGTCAACACTCACCCGGTCACCTTGCCGGGCACGACCTGCTCTGGTTGTTGGGCAGTCTCTGCCAGTTGCACTGCATTCCTTTTGATCCCCTGCTGATTGAACGGCAATTTCCGCCACCTTGTTCCATCGCAACAATCCACAATGCACTGCATGCACTGGGCTTCAAAACCGGTGAACGTGCAGTGCTGGTCGATGCTGTTGAATTTTCAAAATTAACCCTGCCTGTTGCAGGGTTTTTTGTTACCTACCCGAAGGAAGAAACAGTGGTGGGCGAGACCACTGAGAAAGCCGACGCACCGAATCTCACCCCAATTCTGATCGTAAAGTGCGATGAAGAACGGCTGCTCTTCTTCCGGCCCGGTTCCCAAACTTCGGAAACAGTCTCTTTAGCGGAGATTGCAGATCAGCTCCATCCTGATCTGCTGCTCATATCCAAAAACGAAGCAAGCAACGCGGTTGATTCCGATGCAGCAGGTCTTCAAGGCCCACGCTTCGGTTTCAAGTGGTTTATCCCGGAACTGTTCAAACACAAGACCATCTGGAAGGAAATCCTGCTGGCCTCGCTGGTCATTCAGCTCATTGCGCTGGCCTCCCCGCTCTTCACTCAGGTAGTCATTGACAAGGTCGTTGTTCACCAAACCCAAAGCACCCTGATTGTCATCGGTGTCGGGATGCTGCTCTTCATGGTATTCAGTACCATCATGACCTGGCTGCGGCAATACCTGGTGTTGCATACCGGCAATCGCATCGATGCCATCCTCGGCAGCAAGGTATTTCGTCATCTGCTCAGACTGCCGCTTCCCTTCTTCGAACACCGCCCCACCGGTGTGCTGGTTGCCCGGATGCAGGGTATAGACACCATCCGCCAGTTTGTCAGTGGCGCCGCCGTCACCCTGATTCTGGACTTCCCCTTCCTGCTGATCTTTTTGGGGGTCATGTTCTGGTACAGTTGGCAGCTCTCACTGATTTCGCTCAGTATACTCGGTCTGATCGCCATCATGAGTGTCCTCGTCACGCCCGTCTTCCGCGAAAAACTTAACCATCAATTCCTGTTGGGCGCACGCAACCAGGCCTTTGTCACGGAATACATCTCCGGCATGAGCACCGTAAAATCACTGCAGATGGAGCCGGTGCTGGAACAGCGCTACGGTGAATACATCTCATCCTATCTGGCAGCCGGATTTTCCACCCGCCAGCTCTCAAATACATACAACGTCATAGCCAACGCCATGGAACAGATCATGACCCTGTCCATCCTGGTCGTCGGGGCGCTGCTGGTCATGCAGAACGACGGCTTCACCATCGGCAAGCTGGTTGCTTTCCAGATGTTCTCCAGCCGCATGAGCCAGCCGATGCTCAGGCTGGTCGGACTCTGGCAGGAATTCCAGCAGGCAGATATCTCCATCAAACGGCTGGGCGATATCATGGACATGCCCACCGAACCGTATGCCCTTACCCCGGCCCGCAGCAACAGCGCCCAGGGTGGCCTGGTGGAACTTAAAGACCTGAGCTTCCGCTACAGCCCGGAGCATCCGTTCCTTTACCGTAATCTCAACCTCACCTTCAAGGCCGGACATCTGAGCGTCCTGATGGGTCCATCCGGTTGTGGCAAAAGTACGCTGGCTAAGATGTTGCTCGGTTTTTACCAGCCGACCGACGGCCAGATCAGGATCGACGGCGGCGACATCCGCCATATGTCCGCCAACGAACTGCGGGCTATCTTCGGAGTCGTTCCTCAGGAGACGGTGCTCTTCTCCGGCACCATCTACGAGAATCTGAGTCACGCCAATCCTCATGCCGGGTTTGAAGAGATCGTCCTGGCCTGCCGTCAAGCTGAAATCCACGACGTCATCGAAGGTCTTCCCCAAGGGTATCAGACCGAGATCGGTGAGCAGGGGGTCGGCCTCTCCGGAGGTCAGCGTCAACGAGTGGCCATTGCCCGCGCCCTTTTGAAACGCCCGCGTATCCTGATCTTTGACGAGGCTACTTCAAATCTCGATCATCAAACTGCCGAGCACTTTGCCGCCACGGTCAACTCCCTCAAGGGAAAGGTTTCGATGGTATTTATTACCCATCAGGTCCCCAAGGGGTTGCAGGTGGATGAAGTCTTCCGCTTTGGGGCGCAGCACGAACAGCCGCAGATGCTGGGGGTGGTTGGGGAGGAGAGGCATGATGGTGAGTAATCGCGTATTTGCTGAAACAAAGGTGAGGAGAGCGGCGTGAAAGAAACCGGATTTGCATCAGATAAAACTCAAATTCTCAAACCAAAAGGATTTGCACTTATTGTTGGGTTTTGCATCGTTTGGGGATTTTACGGCCTTTTTACGAGGTCGGTGTTATGGCTTTTGCCAATCGGCAAAACATTTACATCCCAACTATCAGCACATTCATTGGTCGGTATTATCGAGGTTCAAATGGATCTTGGCTTACTGATCGGCGGCATTAATGTTTTGAAAAAGCAAAACTGGGCGCGCTTGCTCATCTTTATCTCTGCCGTCGCCAAGATATCGGATTGGCTTTATGGCGCAACAACAGTCTATAGATGGCTGTTCAGTGTGCCTTCTTTAGCAATTTTGTCGCTGCCGTCATTGTTCCTTGCGGTAGTAATTGCCATTTATTTCAGCAGGCCAAGCGTGAAGGCATATATGGACTGAGTTGTTCATATATTGTTAGCCAAGCAAAATACACCAGTAAATGGAGGGTTCATGAGGATATTTCTAGCAGTTATGGTTTTCGTGTTGTTTTCTTCTTTTAACGCTACTGCCGCCGAAAAGAAAAAGCTGCATCCCGAGCTTTCCGACCCGGTACTGGGAGATCGGGCGGCGGTTGTTGAATGGGCATGGAGCCCGCAGTATGCCAAGCGTTTCGGACTGCCGGTGCAAAACGATGGATTGAAAGATGGTGCCCTTTGGTTGATTGGAGTCAAAGTGGAAAGAGAGCAATTCAAGGACTACCAGTCATACAAGTGTCGCATTGTGGGGGTCATTGACAATAAAACACCCATAGTTACTCCTCCAGGCGACAGGTATGTTAGGCACCCGTCGGACCAATGGATTGGCGGGTTTCCAGGGCAAATTTTAGGGGCGGATTCTGCATTTGCCAACAAAGATCGGGGGATGCAAGCCTACACTCCTTTACAGGCCGCGTGGTGGAAACCGGGAATAAAGAAGCCCGAACCGACCAGGCCGAAATCCAATGTAAGTATTCACTATAATTTGTATCATCGTTACTTTTTGCCGGATCTGGCTTTTTTTGAATTGGAAGGAGGCTGTGCGTATTTCGAAAACCCTGTGCAGTTCCGCAACGAAATCCGATTTCATGAACAAGAGAAAATTGTTAAGCCTAATTCTCCAACAACCGTGTCCTATCCGCTAACATTTAGTATTCCGGATGACCTGATGAAACGTATTTATCCGTATACAGATGAGGCAGTTGCGTGGAGGCAGTGTCTTTCTCGCAGGGTTGGTGGAAAATCAAACGTTCTTCGGATGGAAGACAAAAAACGTTTCGGGAATACATGTGAACCTATTACAGATATTAACATCAATCGATAACTCAAACCAACGGAGGATGACATGGCAACTACAGCAGAATATGCAAAATTGTCGCAGGCAGCCTACAATGATGCGGGAGCACCTGATGGTTGGACCAGAATTGGAAATTCTGACCCAAATAATTCAGGGTATCAGGGTGCGGCATTTCAAAAAAACGGAACTAATGAAATTGTTGTCGCGAATAGAGGCACTGAACCTACCAAACTGACGGATTTATATGCTGACTTGCAAATGGGGGCCAATAAACTACCTGACCAGTATAATGATGCGCAAAAATATTTACAGCAAGTAGTTGATGCAAATAATGGGGCAGACATTTCCATCACCGGTCATTCACTGGGTGGGGCATTGTCGCAGCTTCTGGGAGCAGAAACAGGGCTAAAAACAGAGACTTTCAACCCCTATGGCGCCAAAGATCTACTTGAACAACTGGGCATTGATCCCAATGGAGAATTCCCGAATATTCATAACAATCAAACACTATTCGATCCTGTATCTCGGCTCCCCGGCAGTGAACAAATAGGCGATATGACTACCTTGACAGCGGCATCTGAATATGCGGCGATGTTGATGGGTTTATACTGTGGGTTGCCAGGGGTTACGGCAGCATCTTTACGTTCTCATCTGTTAGATCGATTTACAGAAGAAATTTTTAATCCCAATCGAGATCCTTCCATACTTGATGACTTGAAAAAAACCTTGGATGATATTAGATACTTCCCGGACGTACCCCCAAGCAATACAGACACCCGTCTTCACCACTATCCCAAAACCGACCCCATCAACAAATGGCGCGAAGATAACTGGAAGCCCAACGATAACCCTCGTCCCCCCACGGATGATACCTACCGCATCGTCTACATACGCGATCCTCTTGCCCTTGATCTGGACGGCGACGGCGTCGAGACCGTTGCCACCAGCGCCGGGGTTGCATTCGACCATAACGCGGATGGAATCGCCACTAACACCGGCTGGATCAAGGCCGACGACGGCCTGCTGGTGCGGGACATCAACGGCAATGGCACTATCGATACCGGCAGGGAGCTGTTCGGGGACAATACAAAACTTTCGAGTGGCAACAACGCCGCCAACGGCTTTGCCGCCCTGGCCGACCTGGATTCGAACACAGACGGAAAGATCGACGTCGGTGACGCCGCTTTCACCGAACTGAAAATCTGGCGCGACCTGAATCAGGATGGCGTCAGCCAAACAAATGAACTTTCCACGTTGGCCGATCTCGGCATCCAAAGCCTTGACACCACCGGCGCCAGGGTTTCCGTCCCCGTCCCCGGCGGAAGCCAGATCCTCACCGGCAGTTACACCAATGCCGACGGCACGACCGCCGTCATGGCGGACCTGAACCTCACCCAGGACACGTTCTATAGTCAATACACCGATACTATCGAAATCCCCGCCGATCTGGCCGATCTGCCCACCATTGCGGGGATGGGCAGGTTGCGCAACCTGCGTG
>Ga0172380_10003623_pt1 | contig 20917 bp, 18 predicted proteins | sample Leawe162metaG_FD_119747 | JGI IMG/M metagenome (GOLD analysis project Ga0172380, IMG submission 119747) | Leachate microbial communities from a municipal landfill in Southern Ontario, Canada - Leachate well 162 metaG | ecosystem: Engineered > Solid waste > Landfill > Unclassified | place... | reverse complement strand
TTTTTAACTGAATTAGTCGCACTGGTTTTAGGCGCTTACTTATCTCTCATCAACACACTAGCTGTTCCGTTGGAAACTTGGTTTGGTAATGATACTACCGAAAACACTTCCACGATTGAAATTACTCCAACAGAGGAAGACTTATCTTTCTTGCCTAGCCGTATTGGTTTATCTATCCCAGATATCCTTTTACGTAGCAGCTCCTACCAACAAGCCGCTCTGGTTAGTGACGCCGACCTTAGTGGTGCCACCACTAATGAGCCGCTTGAGGCAATTGTAAACATTTTCTGCACTTTCACTGCCGACGATTACATTCGCACCACCACCGGGACTGGCTTTTTTATTGATCCTGACGGCGTTATTCTGACTAATGCTCACGTCGCGCAGTTTCTTTTGCTAGAAAAATCTGCCGAAGGTGGCAAAACCGAATGCATTATTCGCAGTGGCAATCCGGCAGCACCACGCTATCATGCCGAATTACTCTATATTTCACCCGCTTGGATTCAAGAAAACGCCACCGTTATGAACGATGACGTTCCGATGGGCACTGGTGAACGTGACTACGCTTTGCTGTTTGTGAGCAAGACTATTGACGACAGCCCACTGCCGGCCATCTTCCCTGCTCTTGGCTACAACATAAACTCTCTACCGATTACCGATAAAAATAGCGTTGTATTAGCAGCTGGCTACCCCGCCACTGACCTTTTACAAAACGGCCCGAGCACCGACCTAATTCCTCGCCAAGCCACCTCCACCATTTCTGAACTCTACACCTTTGGTTCTAATTACGCCGATGTATTTTCTATCAAGGGTAGCGTGGTAGGGGCTGAAGGGTCTTCAGGGGGGCCTGTATTAAATAAACAAGGCCAAGTCATTGGTATTATCGTTACTCGTGGCGACGACGCCACTGATGGCGCTGGCAGTTTACGTGCTATCACCCTGTCTCACATCGACCGCACCATCACTCAAGAAACTGGTTTTTCTTTTACCAAAAACCTCAACGGAAATTTACCTTATCGTGCCAACATCTTTGCTGAAACTCTGTCGCCTTTTCTAGTCACCATCCTACAACAAGCTCGTTAGTTGATGGTTTTTGTGTAAATAGTTTGCGTTGGATATGCGAAGTTGATTCCCAATTCCGCAAAGCGTTCCATGAGTTTAAAATTGAAGTCTTGTTGCGAATTCATATAGACAACATATTCAGACGATTCCACAAAATAGACTAGTTCAAAAATCAGCGCCGAATCACCATAAGAAGCAAAGTGGACACGGTCTAGGTTTGCGTATTCTAACTGTTCAAATATTTGTGTCACCACCTCGGGTACTTGTTTTACTTTGTCTTGCGCAGTTTCATAAGTAATGCCAAATCTCGTCACAATTCGACGCTTCTCCATTTTTTTGAAATTTTGGACTCGTGCGGTAGTCAACTCAGTATTCGAAACCACTAATTCTTCACCCTGCAAGGTACGGATTCTTGTAGTCTTGATTCCAATTCTTTCTACTGTCCCAGAATCAGTCCCAATGATAATGAAATCACCTACTCGAAACGGCTTATCGAAGTACAATGAAAACGAGGCGAATAAATCGCCTAGTACGCCCTGCAGAGCAAAGGCAATAGCAATACCGCCGATTCCCATACCTGCCAATAATGACGACACTTCAATACCAAGGTTTGATAACACAAACAAAACACCCAGTGCCCACATCAAAATGCGGGCAATTAAAGTAATCAAATGAGAGGCTGTGGCCACGCTTGGATCTACCACACCATCAGCATCTTCATCTTTATACATAAAAGTAGACGCTAGGTAATCGAGCAATTTAGTCGCAATTTCAATCAATTGCCATACCACCGCAAAGTAGAAAAGACCTGTTACAACATTATTTACTGTCTCTGATAGATCAAAAAATTTAAGCGCAATAAAAAGCGCCACGAGGTTATAAACCCAGGTACGAATGTCGGAAAAAGCTCCCACCAAAACATCATCAAATTCCCCCTTAGTTTTAGCAGCCAGAACGCCAGCATGATGCAATATCACCGTCTGCAAAACCCAAAACACAGTCCTCACAATCACAAAAGTTAAGAAGGCAGCTACAGGAGTGGTGAAGTCAACCAAGCCAACTAAAGGCACCTTTACAGCAAAGACTGGTAAGGTGTTGATTAAATCTACAGTATCTAATTGTTCTAACATAATAATAATTGCTAATGAATATTAGCTATACCCTACCAAATCACAGGCCAACACTCAATATGCACAAGGTATATCTTTTCAAGTGCAAAATACAAACGTATGATGATGACACCTCGGAGGTAATTCAACGAGGAGATACAGTTCTTTAAGGATTTAAACAATATCACAACATTAAGTATGTGAAGAAAAATCACCCGCTAATTAGCGGGTGATTTTTCTGTTTAATTAACTCAATTATTGTTACTTCTCCACATTCTGCAGCGCTACAAACTTACCAAAATTATGCAAAATAGTATTTGAATGTGGTGCGTCTCTAAACAACTCCTCAGCAATCACCCCCTCTGGTAAATAACCCGGTGACTGTTTAACTCGACAAACCATTCGCTCATAAGTTAACTCGGTATGAAATTGAGTACTGAAAATATTATTTTTATAGCGCAATGCCGATACCTTGCACTTCTCGCCACACAACAGTAAAGTAGCTCCTGTTGGCACTCGGTCTAATGAATCTTTGTGTCCATAATGCGCAAAAAATGTTTCTGGTAAATCCGCAAATAAGAAATTATCATCTTTATTTACCATTAATTTTAACTCATGCGAACCAGTCTTTCTCTGCTCTTCATCACAGCTAACTTGTGCCCCAGCAAAGGCACCCAATAATTGATGTCCAAAACAGATACCTAAAGTAGGTATATCATGATCAAAAATATAACTAAATACTGGTTTTAATTTATCTACTAGCTGATATGTGGTCACGCGAGCTGGATCGTCTGTTGAACGATTACCATCAAAATCAAATTCACCAGAACCACCCAACAACACACCTTGATATCCATTTAACATCACCTCAGGACAATTCCAATTCTGAGCATCATCAAAAACACCAATAAACCCTAAATCAACATAAGCACCTACTTCACGCTCAAAAGTCGCTTTCTCGTACGCTACTGAGTCTGAATCTTGTCTAAATTGAATTACTAGTATTTTGGCCAACATGGATCTATCTATCAGTTACCAACTATCTTTCAGCTGGTTGAAAATCACTCAACACTAACCTCTGTACAAATTATTACTCTGGAGCAACTTCATTTGCAGTCGTAGTTGATTTTTCTACTTCAACCTCAGTTGAGGTGGCGGTGGTGGTAGCTTTAGTAACTACCTCTACCGGTACTGGTTTTACTGAATTACCATTTTGCTCCAAGAATTTTATTGTATCATCTGCCAAAGCAGTCGCTTCGTGACTATATTCCTTAAAGACTAAGAAATTTTCATTTGCTTGAGCCATTTTTTCTGCAAGATAACCCAATTCCATACTGGCCACTTGCAATTTTTCACGCACCGACACATCTATTGTTCTATCCAGTGAAGCATTAATACTGTTAATTTTTTGTTTAATTTCATCATTCAAGCGCCCCATCTCAGTCTGCTTCTCTTCATTAGTCAAAACCACCGGCACCACTTCTTCAATATCAATAGTATCGGTCACTTCCAACTCTGTCATATAGACAATTAGTTTTTGCGTTCTTTGCAACACTTCAACCAAAGACTGTTGTGCCAACATTTCATCAGTAGCAGATTGCTCTATAGCCAATTGAATTGCTCGCTCAATATCGGAAATGCGTCGATTCACCTCACCCAACTCAGTTGATGATACGGTATCCTTAATTACATCACGTAATTCATAAATACGAGTGGTGTTTTGCTCCGCTCGAGCCATCAATTTGCTGTATGCGGGTAGTGACGATGAAGCATTTTGCGCCGCTGTTAAATCACGAGACTCATCAATCATTGTCGCAATCAAGCTTTTAACCTGTGTCTCGCCCGACAAACCAGCTACTTCCTCAGCTTCACCGCGCAATGAAGAAGACTGTACCTCCAGCGTATTATCAAGAGCCATCGAAGCAATAGTTGCTCCATCAGCATCATCTACTCTAATAGCCTCTATTTCGCGTTTAGCGCTCTCGGTATGTAGTCGCACCGCATCTGCCACCTCTGCCTCTACTTCTTCCGTCAGACGGCCTTCACTAGCCAATAAACGCGCTTCTGCAATCCGACGATTAACTCGTTCGGTCTCCCATTCTACTTTTTGGTAACTATCAAAAGTAAGTGACCCACGTAACTCTTCATTAAAACGAACCTTAACGGCATAGAGTGTGTCTCCTGGTACTGCTTGCTCGGCAATAAATGGCACCACCAACAAAAGAATAGTGGCAGCAATCGCTGAAGATTTAAATAATGTAAAAAATGGTAGTGAAATGGTAGCAAAAGGATCGGTGCGCAAAATTGATTTTGCTGGTTTATTTTGTAAATCTCTAGTCACAGACTTCATTTCAGCCGGTAATGGGTGATATTCCATATACGAAACCAGCCGCTCTCGCAGTTCACGCTGCTCATCTAGCTGTAATTTTACAGTCGTTTGAGCTTTTTTATGCAATTGTTGACTGAATTGTTTCATAAATTTAAGTGGTCTGTTTGCTGTTGGCTTTTCGTTTTGCTTCGGCATATTCATCATTGGCCTCAATTTTCTTTCTAAGTAGTTTCAGTCCGCGATGAATTCTGACTGATACTACATTTTCGCTTTCTTCAATCAGCTCACTGATTTCTCTAGGACCGAGTTGATCGACAAAGCGATAGATGATTACCTCGCGATATTGAACTGGCAGTTCGGCGATTAAATCAAAGGCTTTTTTACCATCAATCGTAGCAGCTAAAGCCTCAACGCTATTTTCCGACAAATCATCGAAACTGCCCTCATCTACTCCTGGCACTTCAAGCAAAGCATCCAGCGACACTTCCTTTTTCTTGCGGTACTCATCAATAATTAAATTATTGAGTACTTTGTATAAAAACGGCCGGAATGAGTCTATTTCGTAACCCTTACGAATATATGACCAAACCTTGGTAAAAGTATCATGGACGATGTCTATCGCTTTTTCTCGATCACTGATGCGCATATAAGCATGCCTAAACAAGGCATCATTATACTCATCGAAAGCTTTCAAAAAACGCGTTTCGTGGTCACCTACATTATTGGTTGATTGCTCTTCGGCCATATTGTAAGAACCATTATACGTGAAGACGGACGAACCTGCAGTTTCTTTCACTGTTTATATGTTGCAATTAGTGTGGTATAAAAAAGCCAAAATTCCATTATGGTTTCTAGGAAATATTGGCTATATTTCAAAATGAAGTCATCTTTTAAGTAAAAACTAGTTTTTTACTTAAAACCAGTCATTGCGCTTAAAATACCAAGCCACCAAAGATACCGCCAACAAAATAATCGCGAACACTACCAAAAAACCATATTTGGCACTCCCCATCGGCACCGGCACATTCATACCAAACATTGAAGAAACGATAGTCGGGATGGTAAGTAAAATCGTCAACACGGTCAGAGTTTCAATCCGACTGTTCAAGGTATTGGTTAAAATCGCCTCAGTCGCATTGCGCACATTTTGAATGGTTTTTAGGAGCGTTCGCGCCGAATCTACCACCTGCATATTATCAATGCGCAAATCTTCCACCAAATCTTTATCGTCATCAAACACCTGCATGTAAGTACCGCTCAAAACGTACTGCAAAGCGGTGTTGGTCGGCAAAACCGCCGTCACCATGTCATTAAGCTTATGTTCGTAATTCACAAAGCGGACAATTTCCTGATTACCGATTTTACGGATTTTAACTCGATCACGCTGCACCGCGCGACGCAAACCAATCAATTGTCGTTCAAAAGAACGCGTAATCACCTGCATTATTTCAATAAACAGCTTAGTTTTCTTAGTAGTATAAATTACCGTTTTACCATTTAAAAACGTCTCAAACTGTGGCACTGGTCGCTGTGCCACCGTCAACACAAACGACTCCCCTATTACAATCAGTAATGGGGCGGTATCAGTATCTTCTTTCTGCTCATTGTAAGGATAACGAGTAAAAAAGTAAGTAATACCACTCTCCCGCTCTAAGCGCGGCACCTCAAAAAAGTCCTGCGCATCTTCCATCAAGTCACTATCCAATGACAACTGCTCAATCAATTGACCTAATTCAGCCTCTGTTGGTGATTCAGCATGAATCCAGACCCCGCTCCGAATAGCTGGTATAACCTTTAATTCTGCATCTTTAATAGTGCGAAAATAGTGCGTAATCATAAGTAAATCTATCGTAACACAAGTAAACAGGGATTTAAAACCAAATCAACATGAAAATGTGCTTTTTTATTAACCCTTAACAACACATGGAATAATCCGTATTCCATGAAGTTGGTCAGTTTGTAATTCAAAAGACCTGCATTTGCAGGACTTTCTCGTTTAGATTTTATCGTCAAAACCATCGACAAAATTCATCCCATGAATTTTGTCGGGGAGCCGGGAATCGTCCTGACGATCACTAAGCTAGTTTATTTCGCTTCGCTCATAAACTAGCAAGTGCCGCGGGACATAGCTCATTCGTTCGTCCCTCACATCATTCCGCTGTTCGATTCCGGACGAACCTGAAGCAGTTCAGGTTCTCTCCCCTTCCAAATACTAAAATAGCCTGTATTTACAGGCTATTTTAGTATTTGTCGGGGAGCCGGGAATCGAACCCGGACCGCTCGGTCCCAAACCGAGTACACTACCACTATGCTACACCCCGAGTGAGGAAGAAATTAAAAAGTTTACTTTTTCATTTTGCTTCTGAACGCGGGGATGAAAGCTTTTGCTTACACCCCGAAAGCCAATTAGCGATAAGACTAATTGGACTTGGAAAATATATCATTTATTATAAAAAAAAGCGAGTTTTATGTTTTTAAATCTGCAAGGGCTACACCAAACCCAATCTTATTCAGATTATCTATTTCTGTTAGTATCATCAATACTGTCCATCATTTCACGAATGACCTCTTCTACTGTTAATCCCTCTTGCTTTGCATAAGCCTCAATTGTAGCATTATCAATTTCTTCACTAATCTCTCCACCGCTACTTTCAAAATGTCTCCTTCTTCTTCTAGCTTTTCGTGCTTCTGCGATAGAATCAGCTAATCCACCAAAAAATGTTGGTGTATTAGATTCTTGAGACGTTGCTGATGCTCTTAGAGCCTCACTCAAGAAATCTAAGCCTTTTTTAAGGCCTTCCGGAGTAATTCTAATCTGAGCATTCTTGTTTTGAAGATCGAGCGAGCCTAAAATTGGCTGATCCCCTTTTTCAACAGAAACACTGACGTCTATTCCAAATATTTTATTTCTTAATTCAAACAATTTCTCAATACTGTCATTGTGTTCATTACTACTCTCATTTTGTTCATTACGATTTACATGCCCTGGACCATTCTCAAAACCCATAAACTGATACTTAAATAAATAATGTTTTTATTATACAGTAAAAAAGCCACCGTGAAACGATGACTTTGATGAAATAAATATTAAATATTTATTTTGGGTTGTATCTTCTTAATACAGCTTCCTTAACTGTATTTTCGGATATTCTCGGAAATATCATGGTTAATCTTTTCTTAAAGTACCATAATCCAAACCCTTGGATACCGAATATGAATAACAATTGTATAACATCACGAGATCCTATCACCAATGAATAAAGCAAGACTCCCATTGATGCAAGAAACATGACCTGTAAAATCTGCGCAACCAAGATGGCTACGAGAAAATTGAAAATAACTTTAAACATTTTCCACCTCCACTAAACTACCTATAAGATAACACGTATTTGCCATATTGTCAATCACAATCTCTAACAGTATTTGTTCTTACAAGTTCCGTCATACTTTTTACCTCACGTGAAACGTGGCAGTAGGTTACACATGAAACGTGAGTAAATTTAAATTATGCAGTTTTATGCACACACGGTTCTTATTGCAAGATCCATTACTTGTTTACGAGTCCTAGAACAACCCAGCTTGTTACACATGAAACCTGGGTGATTGAGACAATCAACCGAAGATAACGTTGTTTAAGTATTTTACAGTGGCATATCTTTCACGTGGCACAATTCTGACTGCGAGTACGTCAATTTCCCATTCCCCATCATAATTATGCTCCATAATCCAACTTTCTATCGCCCGATTCAATCTTTGTATCTTATGATAATGAACATTTTCCTCTGGACGCCATGTGCCACGTAGAACAGCTGCTTCTAATTCAGCTTTTGTTTCATATGAAACTGTTTTCACTTCCACAAAACGAATTCCGCTCGTTCCACGTGCAACAATGTCTATTTCACCCCATTTCTTGAGGTAGTTTTGATCTAAAATTGAGAAACCGTGTTTACGTAGGTAGCCAGCTGCAATTTCTTCTCCATAGGCACCAACTTGGTTCTTAATTCCCTTTTTATCATTTTGTTTCATGTAGAACGTTTCACGTGGCACACTTTGGCCAAATTACTTATTTTATTTAAAAGCTAATTCTGTGGCCTTTATTATAGCTAAACTGGATAAAGGACACAAATACTTTATACCTGTGGATTGTCCTTTATCCACCTATACACCTAGTTATCCCCAGTTATCAGACTTTGTGTTCAGACACTGAAACTTGCGTTTCATATGAAACTATCACAACTAAACACAAACGAACCTGTCTGCATTTAAACCTTATGGCATTCGCCTTGGATTAGTGATTGCAAGGAATTACTTAATTGGATCTTTCAGGTAAAAAATTGGTCGGTTGAGAAAAAGAGAGCATACGAAAAACCCCCGCAGGAGGGGGCTTTTTCGTGTGCGGCCAGGGAGAATCGAACTCCCGACTAATCCTTGGCAAGGACTCGTTATACCACTTAACCATGGCCGCATTTTTACTTAGACAATTCTTTAGTCGCTAACTCGACCCAACGGGTAAGCTTGTGCTTCAAAACTGTACTGCCGATTATAGTATTTCCGACGCCATAATGCAACGTTTGCTTGTTAGTTTTACCTGGTACAATTTGGCTCTTATAAAACTGCGACAAGGGAAGGGTAGTGGCCTTTTTCCAACGTTTCATACAAGCCTCTTCATTTAGATCTGGATACAACAAAAGCCACACGTGAATCTTATGTTTTTCTACCCCTAAATATTCACCAGCAAACTTAATAAAGATGGTGTGTATCGCCATTTGTGCACTACTTAGTCTTATCTGACGTTCATCTTTACTGTCTCCACTGCCTATATATAACATTAGACCAGCCATAAATAACGGGTCTTTTTTGTAATGTTTGTATTCTATTTCCGCCGATCTAGAAGCTTCTTTGTAACGATTAGCCCGTTCACCCACCCTAGCCTTATTGACTAACTTTAGTCGTTTAGCATTTTCAGCACCAGCCCGTTTAATATTTTGTTTAGTAACTTGAGCTGAAAAAGCCTTATTTTGCAACCATTTTGAGGCGGTAGACTTAGCAATATCGCAGTATTTAGCGATTTCTTCGAGCGTAAAACCACGTTTTCGTAAGCTGATGGCTTGCTCGTATTTATCTTCATCCCGAACCATATAATGAGTATATTATATACTAATTGCAAATGTTCGATTTGAGTTATAAACAAGACCAGAAAGCTTGGTGTCTTCTGGTTTTGTGACCACATACACTCAATACTTAACTGGAAGATTGTTAGAGATTGGGGAGTTTATTCTTAAGCGGGTGGTCACGAGTTACTAAGTATAATTCTGCACTTCGTGCGAATTCTACTAAGTACTCTCGACCCCGGCTCAGCTGTATTTTGCCCTAGGAAAGGGGCAAAATACATGCTTCCGCCTTGCACACGAGCCGCAAGCCAAGCAGTTGGCTTGCTAAATCATTAAAAATAGCGCCTCTTGGCGCTATTTTTAATGATTTGCTCGTGTGCACCTACCAGGACTCGAACCCAGAACGACTGATCCGAAGTCAGTTGTGATATCCATTTCACCATAGGTGCAGATTTGGTTTGTAATACAGTTGTATGTATTAGTGCGCACATCATACGTTGAAAATGAGGAAAAAGCAACGGTTTTCTGCTAGAATAGCAAGATGAAGATTAAAATTAGTGATATTCCAACCGAGGTACAGGAAGTGGCAAAAATCCTAGAAAACAATGGTTTTGAGGCCTATATTGTGGGTGGCTGTACGCGAGACCTATTTCTTGGCAAAACTCCTAAGGACTGGGATCTGACCACCAACGCTCACCCGACTGATATCCAGGCCTTATTTCCTGAACATTATGCCAATAATGACTATGGCACCATTGGTGTAAAAACTGAGGCCGAAGACCCAACCCTTCATATTATTGAAGTTACTCCTTACCGTACCGAAAGTGGCTACAGCGATGCTCGACGCCCTGACCAAGTTACTTTTGGAGTCTCCTTGGCTGAAGACCTAAAACGTCGTGATTTCACTATTAATGCCCTAGCGTATCGTGTCACCACCAACGAACTAGTAGACCTGTTTGATGGTATTGAAGACATTAAGGCAAAAAGATTGGTTGCAGTAGGTGATGCCTCCGAACGTTTTGCTGAAGATGCTCTGCGTATGATGAGAGCTGTACGACTAGCTGCTGAATTGGATTTTATGATCGAAAGCAAGACCATGTCGGCAATTTTACAACACAGTAGTCAACTCAAGCGTATCTCAATCGAACGTGTCTCTGCCGAGTTTCTACGTATCCTGCAATCAAAAACTCCCATGCAAGGAATAATTTTCATGGAAAAGTTAGGCTTGCTAGAACAATTCTTGCCAGAACTAACCGTGGCGATTGGATGTGAACAGGGCGGTATTCACGCTTATGATGTCTACGAACACCTTCTACGCACCATGCAAGCGGCGGCTGACAAGGATTTTTCACTAAAAATGCGCTTAGCAGCCTTGTTTCACGATATTGGCAAGCCAAAAACTCGACGAGTAGGCGGAAAAAATAAGAAATATAGCTTCTTTGGACACGAAGTAGTGGGTGCACGTATGACCAAAGAGATATTAGAACGTCTTAAATTACCTCGTGAGACTATCGATGAAGTGGTATCTCTGGTGCGTTGGCACATGTTTTTCTCTGACCCAGACCAAATTACTTTAGCGGCGGTACGACGTACCATCGTGAGAATAGGGGAGGAACACATTGAAGATTTACTTAATTTACGGGTTTGTGACCGAATTGGTACCGGCCGTCCCAAAGAACAGCCTTTTCGCTTTCGAAAGTATAAGGCTATGGTTGATGAAGCATTACGTGACCCAATCTCAGTGAAAATGCTTAAGATTAATGGTAACAGAATTATGGAATTATCGGGCGAAAAGCCTGGTAAAAAATTGGGGCTAATTCTTAATGCTTTATTAGAAGAGGCACTGGAAGACAGCTTAAAGAATTCAGTTGAATATTTAGAGCGTAGAACCATTGAATTATTACAATTACCAGAAACTGAATTAGAAGCTTTGGCGCAAGCAGGGAAGGAAAGACAAGCCATGGAGGAGGCTACGGCTTTAAAGGACATTGCTAGAGAGCATCAGGTTTAGATAAAGGACAAGGAAGAAAAATGGCTTGGTTGAGCCGTTTTTTTGTTTGTAAAAGAGTGGCTGCTGTTGATCCTTGTTTTCTAGCAACATAAATTCGCAATAGGGTGTTTGATGAGTGGCGATTTTGAAATTTAGCTAGAAAGATGTTTTCACCTTTGTTTTAGACCCGTCCAGCAATTTCGCCTAGGGAGGGCGAAATTGGGACGTAAGTTCACAATATGCCCTTTGATGAATGGTGGTTTTGAAATTTAGCTAGAAAGATGTTTTCACCTTTGTTTTAGACCCGTCCAGCAATTTCGCCTAGGGAGGGCGAAATTGGGACGTAAGTTCACAATATGCCCTGCGGGCATTTGTTCACTTAAAAAAAGGCCTGAAGGTGTTGGTAGTCAATCTTTGTTTGACTGCCAGCATCTTCAGGCCTTTGGGATGAGCTTATTATTTGGAGGATTATGTAATCCAAGATGGCGCTATATATGTAAGCTAACCAATTCCGAAGCTCTACGTTGTTTTGTAAGAGATGTTTTGGTGACTTTACTATTGTAATGTCTATCTCTATTGTAGGGTGGGATGTTATGAACGTTTTGAGTAAAAGTCTTTCGACTTTTGGAGGTAATACTCAATTGAATTATGGAAGATCTCTTTAAGGGGAACCTTCAGGGATTTGCTAGGAATTTAATTCTGAACAAATCTCTGAAGGTGCCTGCTCGCCCTCTCTGGGCCTACCAATAATATACTCTGCTTAAAGGACAGAGTAAAGGACACGGCTGTGTATAACTGGGGATAACTATGTCCTTTATAATTTGCATTCTTAGGTTTGACTAAATTGTGTTTCGTGTTGTTTTGATTTTGCTAAATTAGCAATAAATATATTGCTCTCAATCAAAAGCCACCTCACCAAAAAGTAGTAGGTGGCTAATATAATTTAGAAATCTATTTAATTACTAAAGTTCTAAAGCTAGCTCAATTGAGACTGGACAATGATCAGAACCTAGCACTTTAGGATGGATTCGTGCGTCAGTAATGATTGGTAACAATGATTGTGAAACCATCACATAATCAATTCGCCATCCTACATTACGTTCACGTGCGCCACCAAAGTGACTCCACCAAGTATATAGGTCTGGTGTGTTGGGATACTGGTTTCGCAACGTATCAACAAAACCATTGTTAATCATTGCTGTAAAACCCGCTCGCTCTTCCTCGGTAAATCCTTTCTTCCCCTCATTGGGTTTTGGTCTAGCTAAATCTAGTTCGGTGTGTGCCACATTAAAATCGCCACAAAAAATAACTGGTTTCTCAGTTTGAAGACGTGTCATATATTCTAAGTAAGCTGGGTCCCACTGCTGCCGCATAGCGATGCGTGACAAGTCATCTTTGGCATTGGGGGTATAAACTGTACTAATGTAAAACGGTTCAAATTCCGCCGTAACTACCCGACCTTCTTTAGTGGTATCACCATAACTATCGGTTAATTGGTATTTATCAACGATATCTTCCGGCAATCCGTTCACAACTTTTAACGGTGACGCTTTAGTAAAAATCGCAGTTCCTGAATAACCCTTCTTTTCAGCTGAACACCAATATTCTTCATAATCATCGAATTGTAAATCCAATTGATCGTGATTGGCTTTAGTTTCCTGAATACATAAAACGTCTGGTTGATGTTCTTTGAGAAACGGCTCTAACAAACCTTTACGATGTACCGCCCGAATCCCATTCATGTTCCATGAGTATATTTTCATATGCTACATAGTACCTGATTTTTAGAAATGTTTGAAACTCTCTTTTTTTGTCTAAAAATGTTATATAGTTATACATATGACAGACTCAAATCTTGAGGTGCTCAAATATGATACTTATATAAGTATAATTAAAAATAGTGTTGGAAGTCGTTTGTTTAATTCTTTTATTGTTCGTTCTAAAGCCACTGGTGATACTGAGGATATTTTGAAGGATGGGGAATATTCAGCTTCATTCTTTGTTAGTTCGGTTTTAAGCTTAGTACAGGCGGTGGATAAACCGACCACGACCGAATCAGGTCTAGAACGTAAACTTGATGAAGACAAGCACTGGTTTGAGGTTTCGCTAGAGGAAGTGGAAGCAGGGGATGTGCTATTTTATGCCGATACAACCCTAGTTGACGGATCAACCGAAACTCACGTTGGTTTTGCTCTCGATGATAATCAAGCCGTGTCGATTAGCGACCAATTGCGTCAAGTCACCAAACATGACCTACGTTTAATGCCGATTAAAAAGATTTATCGATATATTTGGTAAATGTATCAGCTACTAAACTAAATTGAAGTTATATTTTGAAAATATATACATAACTTTACATAAATATGTAATAATATGAATATATGGAAAATTTTAAAGCAGGAATTGTAGAGCCTGAGGGAATAAACATCAATAAAGCTGATGTGTTGATTGAACGTTTAACTGATTCAATTAATTCTGACGTCACCCTAACTAATGAGGATCTATGGGAATTATCTGACATGATAAAGACGTTACGAGATTTACAGAATGATCTGTCTGACGATAATAGACTCCCGCCTGCAGAATTAGGTACAGCAATAGCTAAACTGGTTGACATTAAAAAAAGATCGGGAAGGTAATATTATCATTACAACAAAAGCTGACGAATTCTGTCAGCTTTTATTTTTGTTTATGAATGCCCTTGTGTTTATTGGCAGGTATGCTTTAATGAACGTAGCGAAACAACTCCTCTAAGTTTGAGAAGACCAAGTGAAGTAATGTTTTGTAGTTAGAAAAATAAACCAAACAAAAATATATGAAGGGAACAATTGTGCGCAAGCGAAGTGAAGGTTACGGATTTATCAAGCCAGAAAACGGCGAGAAGGATGTATTCTTCCACGCAGCATCTCTAGTTGACGTTGCATTTGACGACCTCAACGAAGGTGATGTAGTATCATTTGACGTAGAACAAGGTCCAAAAGGACCAGCTGCAACAAATGTACAGCGCGCTGCATAAGTTAGCGAGATAAAAATGGCGTGGGGCTTTGCCCCACGCCATTTTTTGTTTGTCTTTATTTTCATTATCCGCCGGCATTCAGAGCGTGTGAAAAATATGTGATTAAGAGATAAGCTGAGATTTATTTTCTTGCTATACTATAATTACTATGCTCTTTCTTTCGGTCATGAACCATTATTTGCTTTGGCACTATTCTCGCGCCTTTTGGGAAATATTTCACGTTTGGCTAAATTTTTTATGGTTTATTGTACACTTCTTCTCCATTCCACAACTCCTCGGCTCTTGGTTTTCTCCATGGAAAAGAATGGTCGAAGATAGAGGTAATCGGTGGGATCTGGAGGACTTGGCTGGTTTTGTGATAATTGGCTTTTTGTCTAGAGTAGTCGGCTTTATTATGCGCAGTATTATTATTGGCATTGGCTTAATCTGCTTGATTATTACGGTTGTTTTAGGATTTTCAGTATACGTTTTCTGGTTAGTTGCCCCCTTTGCCATCATTGGATTATTAGGTTTCGGTATCACATTGTTATTCGTCTAATACATACTATATATGAATACTCTCGCTGATAGCATCAAACAATTTCAACCCGCCATTCGCTTAACCTCCGTTTTGAGTCGACCAACCTTGTCCAAATTACGCACTGCTACTTTTTTAGGAATAATCATCTGTGGCACCGGAGCAATTGCGACCAACTATTTTTTAGCTGGACAATATACACAAATGTTAGCTGGGGCGACTTATATTTTCAGTGCCTTATGGTTGGAACAAATGCTGACTTTTTCCTATCATAATAGTTACTATTTTTATGGTCTTAATTCCATTATTGGTTTAGACGAAGAACCTGTTAGTGGTGCGACTTATGATGTGGCTGAAGCTGTCTTAGCTCACCCCAATGATGTTGCTCGAGCATTTTGTGTTTCTAATTTTGGTTCGGTTACTTTACTAAGAACCGGTCTTTCGTCTGAAGTAGTAAGTACTTATCTTAACTCCGCCCGACAAGTAATTACTGCAGAAATGGTGATGTTACCAGAAGATGAAATCTTCAGCTTAATCGGACTGGGCAAATATCTTTTAACTCATGACTTAGAGTTTAAAGCCATGATTAAAAATGCTGGTATAAATGAGGACATCTTTCTTGGGGCTTTGCGCTGGGTGGTTGGATCTTATCATAATGAAAAGCGTTTATTGCGTTGGTGGAGTAAGGATAATTTATCGCAAACCACTGGTATTGGCCGGGAATGGGCTTACGGCACCGCTTATTTATTAGATAGATACTCACGCGACATTCGCACTAGTGCCATTTTTTCTACCCTAGGTTCTAGTGCTGACTTTGCAACGGAAAAAATCTCTGAAATAGAATCTGCTTTAGCACGCACTAGCGCTTCCAACGTACTTATTATTGGCGAGGCGGGGGTAGGGAAGATGGATTTAGTAATGGAGATATCAAGAAGAATGCGTATCGGCAAGTCAATTGATGCTATTGCCGGCAAACAAATTATTGTACTTGATACCAGTCGTCTGTTTGCGGCCAATAAAGACAAACAAGCCTTAGAAATAACTCTGATTCAGCTTTTCGACGAAGCGACTATGGCTGGCAATATTATCATTGTCATTGAGAATATTAGTACTTTTATTCGTGAGGCTGAGAGTCTGGGTGTTTTTATACCAGAAATAATCGACCCTTACTTGGCCTTACCGCAAATTCAAGTGGTTGGCACCGACACCCCTAGTGCCTATCATACTTATTTAGAAACCTTGGGCGGGTTTGTACGCAGATTTGCCGAAGTGTTAATCGATAGTCCAGACCTGACGGCCACTACTCGTATTTTACAAAACATCGCTCTAGTCCACGAATACCGCTACAAAACCTTATTTACTTACGCTGGTTTACATGCCATCACTACTGCCGCCGACCGTTATATCGTTGACGGTGTTATGCCCGACAAAGCGATTGGGTTACTGGTAGACGTCGCGACACGCGCAGGACAACAAAGCCTGGCCATTATTAATGATGATTTTGTCTACTCTGTCATCAGTGAAAAAACTGGCATGCCAGCTGGACCAATTCAAGCTTCCGAACGAGACTTATTATTACACCTAGAAGACAGATTACATCAGCAAGTAATAGGGCAACAGGCGGCTTTGAGTGCAATTGCTCGCACTATGCGTCGGGCTCGCGCCGGTATTCAATCAGCCGAAAAACCCATTGGATCTTTTTTATTCCTCGGACCAACTGGTGTAGGAAAGACCGAAACCGCTAAGGCCTTAGCCAAAATCTTCTTCGGTGGCGAAGGTCACCTGCAACGAATTGATATGTCTGAGTATAGTGGCAAAGGCGCCCTTGAACACCTAATCGGCGACGGGGAAGAAGTGGGTATTTTGCCCAATATCTTACGAGAACATCCTTACTGTGTACTTTTGCTGGACGAGTTTGAGAAAGCAACCCAACCAATACACGACGTGTTTCTGCAAATCCTAGATGAAGGTATCTTTACCGATGCTCGAGGCATGAAGATTAATGCCCGCAACACCATCATTATTGCTACTTCCAATGCTGGCAGCAAACTAATTCTAAACACTATTCAGCAGCGGAAGGAACTGTCACATCTGGCTCAGGAGATTATCGACAGTATCGTGCGAGATGGTATCTACCGACCAGAGTTAATCAATCGTTTTGATAACACTATCATTTTTGAACCTTTAAATGTTGAACAACAAACTGAAGTGGCTAGTCTTATGTTGGGTAGTCTCTACCAACGAGTTAAAGATCGTGGTTATGAAATTCAAATTAATACTGATTTAATGGGCATTTTAGTAGAAAAAGGCTACAGTCCAGAATTTGGCGCTCGTCCGATGCAACGAGTATTACAAGATATTATTGAAGAAAAGATTGCCCAAAAAATTATTTCTGGTGCCATCGTTAAAGGCGGTAGTATTGTCCTCAGTAAAGCTGATTTCACCGAAGCAGAGTTAGCTGTACAGGGTACTTAAAAATTTTATTTAAAATGGCTCAACTTTTAGGTTGAGTCGTTTTTGTGAGGTATATATGAAAAAATTGCAAAATTAGCCAAGTTGACTCATCTGCCTTACAATATAAAGATATGAATGCAAAAAATATAATCATCACCATCCTTGTGTTGGTGTTAGCAGGAGCAATCGGATACTTTATTATTAATAGTAAAAATGAACAGGTTGCAGTAAACACCGTCCCACCGACCACAGAATCAGAAACTACAACTCAACCAGAAGTAGCCACCACCACTAAAACTGAAGAGAATGCAGCTGTAACCGAACGAGGCGACGAAACTGTTATTGGCACTTCAGTCAATGGTAGCAACATCACTGCTTATCACTTTGGTACTGGTGAAAAAGAATTATTGTTTATTGGTGGTATCCATGGCGGATACTCTTGGAATACTGCTTTAGTAGGCTATGAATTAGTCGATTATCTGGACGCCAATCCAAATCTGATTCCTGCCGACGTTACCATTACTGTTATCCCGGTCTTAAATCCAGATGGACTTAAAGCGACTGTTGGAACAACTGGTCGCTTTAGCGCCACGGACGCAATCGCTATCAATGAGACTGCTCGCATCGCTGGTCGTTTCAATGCTGATGAAGTTGATTTAAATCGCAACTTCGACTGTGAATGGAATGAAACTGGCACTTGGCAAAATAAAGAAGTAAGTGGCGGTAGTGCACCGTTTTCAGAACCAGAAGCCTCTGCTATCAAAGCTTATATTACTGCTCACAAGCCAACTGCTGCGGTAGTATGGTTTAGCTCAGAAGGAAAAGTTTATCCATCGGCCTGTGGTGGAACTCCAAGTAAGGAATCTGTTACTCTAGCAGCCACTTTTGCTAATGCAGCTGGTTATGGAGCAGCCGCCGAATTCAACGCTTACAACATCACTGGCGACATGGTCAACTGGATGGCGAAGCAAAATATTCCTGCTATCAGCGTTCTTCTTACTGATTACAAAAATACCGAATGGGACAAAAACCTAGCTGGAGTAAAAGCAGTCATTAATACTTACTCACAAGAATAATGGAACGTTCAGCCAAATTTATTCTAGTGATGGTGGTGCTAATTGTCGGGGCAGTAGTGTTTTTGCAGCTAGCAAACAAGCCTGCGGTAGAAATTGAAAAACCACTAGTAATTGAAATGCCAGAAGAATCCTTTCCTCCTACTCCAACCTCTACCGAGAATATAATCGGGGCCTCAGTAGAAAACCGCAGTATTGAAGCATATACTTTTGGTACTGGCACCACCAGTCTACTGTTTGTCGGCGGAATTCACGGTGGCTACGAATGGAACAGTATTTTGCTGGCTTACGAAATGATTGATTACCTTAAGGCCAATAGCGATATCATTCCAGTCAATTTAAAGATTCACATTATTCCCAACCTTAATCCTGATGGACTATTTAAAGCCACTGGTATCGAAGGGAAGTTTGTCGCATCTGATGTGAAAAGTAACAGCATGCACAATACTGGCGTCGGTCGCTTCAACGCCAATGATGTTGATCTCAATCGAAACTTCGCCTGCAAATGGCAACCTGAAAGTACTTGGAAAGGGAAGACAGTGAGCGCTGGTACTAAAGCTTTTTCTGAACCAGAAGCTGAAACGCTACGAAAGTATGTGGAAGAAGTGAGTCCACAAGCTGTAGTGTTGTGGCATAGCCAAGCTAATAATGTATACGGATCAGAATGTGAAAATGGAATTCTGCCAGATACTCTCACTCTCATGAGCACTTACGCACAGGCAGGGAAGTATGGCGAAGTGCCAATCTTTGACGCTTATCCAGTGACTGGTGACGCAGAAGGTTGGTTGGCTTCCATCGGTATTCCCGCTGTAACGGTAGAACTCGAAACTCGCACCAGTGTTGAATGGGAACGAAACTTAGCGGGGACGATGGCGGTGATGGATTTGTACGGAAGTAAGTAACAAGTGAAGAAATAACCTAGCACCCTGATTAAATATTTTCGCGTTCGCGGGGATTAAATGCTTCACGAATACAATCAACATCGGAGCGTGTGAAAATATTTAATCAGGGTGCTAGGTGAGCGTTTTAATTTGATTAAAGAAAAATTGAAATAAACACCCAACAAAACCGCACAGGTAACACTGTGCGGTTTTACAATGCTACAATATATGTAATTAGTTTAATTTTAAAATATGCAACCCCTACTTCAAAATAAATTCGTGCGGATTATTGGCTTTGTGGCTCTAGGTTTGATTATCAGTTTTGTCTTATTTATATTTATTGTTGCTAGCATGAATGATGCTCGCAGTACTGGATTAAGTATGAGTAATTCTGTTGGAATGGGTGGTTATGCCCCGACCGCAAGTATGGGTAGAGAGATGGAATATAGAATGACTGATTCTGTACAGTCGGCTTATCCTGAGTCTTCATATTATGCACCGCAACCAAATCCAAACACAGTTGATTACACCGCTGGTCTAGAGAGTTATGAAACCACCAGCTACCAAATACTTGGGCGAGTGAAACAGTTCGATGAACTGTGCAATACATTAAATACACTAAAAGCGGATACACAGATTCATTTCAAAACCATTGTTTCTTCACCGAATAATTGCAACGCTTTATTTTACGTCGATGAAAGTAAAGCTACTGAAGTGTTAAATACCTTGAGCGCGTATCGCGGAGTGGAAGTGAATCGTAACACCGAATCCGTCACCAAACACCGCGCTCAACTCCAAAGTCAAACCACCATCCTCGAGCAACAGCTCGCTAGCGTGGAACGGTCACTAGTAGCGGCCGAAACACAATTTACCGAGATTGCTGAGTTTGCAAAAGAAAACAAAGATTCAGCCACACTCGCTAAAACTATTCGAGAGAAAATAACTTTAGTGGAAAGTCTCACGCAACAAAAAATCAATCTAACTAGTCGCATTAGTCAGCTCTATCAACAAGCGGCCGATCTGGAAGAAAGCTTGAATGTGATAGCGTTTTCAGTCAATGTAAATCGTTCTTACCCAATCAACATCAACGAAGAAAGTCAGAAATGGGAACAAGCTTGGCACAAACTAAAGAATGAATATAACAATACCTTAATTGTCCTCACCGCCACCTTCGGTATCTTCCTCCTTTGGATAATTCGCACTATCATTTATTTGCTGGTATTGATTATTGTGCTACGCGGACTTTGGAAATTTATCAAATTAGTCTGGAGTAAGTGGTAGGCTAAACTTTTAAGTTACCAAACAAAATTAAGCAACCCATAAAACAATTGCAGTGACGCAACCACATCCGGTCGGGAGCTACGCTCCCGACCGG
>Ga0172380_10003622_pt1 | contig 20922 bp, 11 predicted proteins | sample Leawe162metaG_FD_119747 | JGI IMG/M metagenome (GOLD analysis project Ga0172380, IMG submission 119747) | Leachate microbial communities from a municipal landfill in Southern Ontario, Canada - Leachate well 162 metaG | ecosystem: Engineered > Solid waste > Landfill > Unclassified | place... | reverse complement strand
TCTGGGCCATCAACAAGATCAGCGACACCAAACAGAACTACCTGACCTTCAGCTACACCGAAGACGCCGCGAACGGCGATTACACCCCCAGCCGCATCGACTACACCGGCAACTCGGCCACGGTGCTCACCCCCAACGCCTCGGTGCAGTTCGTCTATGAAACCCGCCCCGACATCGTCCCGCTCTACATGGCCGGCAGTCTCATCAAAAGTACCCAGCGGATGACCAAGGTGCAGACCTATCTCGGTGCGACTCAGATTAAAGAATATGTCCTGGGTTACAACGTCAGCCCGGCTTCCAGTCGCTCGCGCATCGCCAGCATCCAGGACTGCGCCATGCCCGGTAGCGTCTGCAAGCCGGCCACAACCCTCAGCTGGTCGGGCCAGGCGGCGGGTTTCACCGCCACCTCCGCGACCCAGCCCAACGGCTGGAACTTCGGTTCCCCGCCGAGCTACCAACTGGTCACCGGCGACTTCAATGGCGATGGCAAGAGCGACTACATCGAAGTCTATGGGACTTACTACTACACCTTCCTCTCCAACGGCAGCGGCACCTTCACGGCGACCCAGAACACCTTCCCCAACGGCTGGAATTTCGGTACGCCGGTCACTTACCAGTTGGTGACGGGCGACTTCAACGGCGACGGCAAGACCGATTTCATCGAAGTCTACGGAGCGAACTACTACACTCTCATCTCCAATGGCAATGGCACCTTCACGGGCACCCAGCGCACTTTCCCCAATGGCTGGAATTTCGGGACCCCAGTGAGTTCTAACACGTACTCCCTCGGCATTGCTGATTTCAATGGCGATGGGCGTACCGATTTCATGGAGCAAAATCTGACGACAGGCGCTTACTACGTTTTCATCGGCAATGGTGATGGGTCGTTCTCTGGGAGTTCAGCCTCCACAGGACTTGCTTACCCGTCGTACCCGCTACCTGCCGTTTTCCCGTCTTTAGCCGACTTCGATAACGATGGCCTCGCAGATATGCGAATCACCTATGCTCCCGTCGTCGATGACGGTCTCAGCCAGAGTTGCATTACACCGATAACGGAATATACCTATCGCGGGCAAGGCAACGGCTCGTTTAGTTTAGCGACCCAAATCCAATCAAATACCATTGGTTTTGCTCAAACCGCTTCGGACCCATGGATTTGTGCTAGTCGTTTCTTTACGGTAATGGTAACTGCCCCGCCAATGGCGCTCGATTTGAATGGCGATGGCGCGTCTGATTTGGTTGGCGCTTACGGTTTTAACACTTACGCTGGGAACTACACGATACCGACAATGGGCCGGGTCGTTGAGTTCTCTAACGGCGGTTTAGGTTGGAATGGAAGCGGCACGGTCACGCCGACAGCACTTGGGGCCGGCACATGGGACGTGAATGTAGCTGTGCCTCCCATCTATGGCGATTTCAACGGTGATGGAATACCGGATTATCTTGAAATTGCAGGAACGAAATCCTATCTGTACATAGGCAAGGGTGAAGGCACTTTCACGGAAACGATTTCTACGATTCCGAACGGTTGGAATTTCACTATACCTCCAAGTAACAGTTATACCTACAACTACCAACTGATCCAAGGCGACTTCAACGGTGACGGACTGACGGACTTCATGTTGTTGACGGGGACGATGACGTATCTGTTCACCGCCAATGCCGGCATCGCGGACAAAGTGACGTCGATCAGCAATGGTCTCAACGCCACAGCGACGATCACGTATCTGCCGCTGACGAATAGCAGCGTTTATACCAAGGGTACCGGTTCGACCTACCCGCTGGTTGATCTGCAAGTGCCGCTGTACGTCGTGAGCCAGGTACAGAGCAGCAATGGCATTGGTGGGATGCTGACGACGGACTACCAGTACGGGAGTTTGAAGGCCGAATCGGGCACCGGTCGCGGCCTGCTGGGTTTCGGCTGGGTGCAAGCGACGAGCGCCGACACCCACATCAGCGTCAGGACGGATTACCGTCAAGATTGGCCGTATGTGGGCCTGCCGAGCCAGGTCAAGAAGACCCTGCCCGGATCAGGAAATGCGGGCACCCTGAGCCTGGTGAGCAACACCTTCTCTTGCATCGACCCGGCAAGCGGCAGTGGCGCTGCCTGCACAAAGGCGGCGGGCAACCGCTACTTCCCCTACCTGTACCAAAGCGTCGAGAGCAACTGGGACGTCAACGGCGCCGCCCTGCCTGTCGTCACCACCACCAACGCCTTTGACCGCTACGGCAACGCCACGATTGTCGAAGTCGTAACCAACGACAACTACAGCAAGACCACCACCAACACCTACAGCAACGACACGAGCAACTGGTACCTCGGCCGGCTGGTGCGCTCGCAGGTGTACAGCACCACCCCGGGCACCAGCGCACCGACGCCGCCCCCGCCGGCGGAGGGGCCAAGCTTCACTTTCACGGCCACGATTACGGCGAACACCACCAACTACAACCTCAAGGCCGCGGCGATCGCCGCGGGATGGAATGCCACGCAGCCCTTGGCGGCCACCGTCACCATCAATGCGGGCGTGATCGTCGGCAGTGCCTCGACCGGAGTTGCGGCCTTCGATACCGGCACCGCGATACCCGCCGGTTCCACGCTGACCCTGATCAACAACGGTTCGATTCTGGGTGCCGGCGGGGCGGGTGGCAAGGGAGGAAGCATCGGTAGCTATGGCGGTGTAGCCGGTGGCGCCGGGGGTACCGCACTCGTCGCGACAGCCCCTCTGTTCATTACCAATAACGGCACCATCGGCGGTGGCGGCGGTGGGGGCGGCGGCGGTCCCGCTGTCTCGTCATTTATCACTTACACCGGCGGTGGCGGCGGTGGCGGGCGAGGGAGCAACGGGGGTCCCGGTGGCGCCGGGGGTACCGGAAGCACCCTCGCCGGGGTCGCGGGTACCGCAGGCACGGCGAGTACGACAGGTACGGGAGGGCTCAGCGGATTAGGCACAGTATCGGGCGGTAACGGAGGCGCCCTGGGCGCAGCAGGAACGGCCGGTACCAGCGGTATCTATGCCGGTGGCGCTGGCGGTGCGGGAGGGGCCTGCACGGTGGGCAATGCGAACATCACCTGGACCGCCGTGGGCACCCGCTACGGCGCCCTGAACTAAGGAGGGGACTGACATGACCCACCAACACGCCCCCCGCCGTCTTTCCATTTCCGGTCTTTCGCTCGCGCTCACCCTGGGCCTGCTGGGCACGGCCCAAGCGGCGATGCTGACCCGTACCAGCGCCTTCGACTACGATGCCGCGACGGGGCTGCTCACCAAGGAAATCATCGAACCGAACATTTCGCAGTTTTGCCTTGCCACCGTCTACACCTACGACGCCTACGGCAACAAAACCGCCGTCACCACGCGCAACTGCAACGGCAGCGTCGGCAGCGTCAGCGGCATCAACAACGAAGCCCCATTCTCCGGCGGCGACCCCTTCTTTGTCTCGCGCACCAACGGTAACATCTACGACAATCGCGGCCAATTCCCCACCCGCAGCACCAACGCCCTCAACCACTCCGAAGATCGTACCTACAACGCCAACTTCGGCACCCTCGCCAGCCTCACCGGCCCCAACGGCCTCGCCACCAGCTGGAACTACGACGGTTTCGGCCGCAAGACCCGGGAAACCCGTGCCGACGGCACCCAGACGAAGTGGGAGTATCTCTACTGTAGCGGCATCAACGGCGGCACCGCCGCCTGTCCCACGATCGGCGGCGCCGCCGGCGCCTATGTGGTCGTCGTCACCCCGCTCGCCATCGACGGCAGCACCAAGATCGGCGCCGTCACAAAAACCTACTACGATGCGCTGAACCGCGAAATCCGCGGCGAGACCGAAGGCTACGACGGCAGCGGCACCTCGACGGCGATCTACAAGGACACCGAATACGACAACCTCGGCCGTCCCTACAGGACCAGCCGCCCCTACTACAGTGGGCAGACCGTCTACTGGACCACCGTCGCCTACGATGGCATCGGTCGCGTCATCAGCGAAACCCAGCCGCCCGACGGCACCAGCACCAGCACTACCACCACGACCGCCTACAACGGCCTGACGGTCACCGTCACCAACGCCAACAGCCAGACCCGCACCACGGTCAAGAACAGCCAAGGCCAGGTCGTCAGCGTCACCGACGCCCAAGCCAAGACGATCACCTACGCCTACGACGCCTTCGGCAACCTCGCCACCACCACCGACCCCTTGGGCAACATCAATACGCTGAACTACGACCTGCGCGGACGCAAGACCAACATGGCCGACCGCGACATGGGCAACTGGATCTACTTCTACGACGCCCTCGGCCAGCTCATCCGGCAGGTGGATGCCAAGGGAATGGTCAGCATCATGGCCTACGACCAGTTGGGGCGCCTCCGCCAGCGTGCCGAAGCCGATCTCGTCTCCTTCTGGTACTACGACACCTACAAAGGCGGCGGCGCTTGTAACAAAGGCTTCGGCAAACTCTGCCAAGTCGAAACCGATCACGGCTACATCCGACAAATCACCTACGACAACCTCGGCCGCTTCAGCAACCAGACCGCCAGCTTCGGCGGCGCGAGCTACACCGACAGCGCCGGCTACGACGGCAACGGCCGTCTCGTCAGCCGCGGCTACCCCACCGGCTTCAGTCTCCAATACGGCTACACCGCCACGCTGGGCTACCTGAACGAAATCCGTAACAGCGCCACCAACGCCCTCTACTGGCAGGCCAACACCCTCGACGCCGCCGGGCATCTCGTCCAGCAGACCTACGGCAACGGCGTCATCACCCAGCAGAACTACAACCCGGCCAACGGGCGGCTGACCGGCATCGTCGCTGGGGCCGGCAACGGGGTACAGAACTTCACCTACACCTACGGCAATCTGGGCAACATCCTCAGCCGCAGCGATGCCAACCAGGCGCTGGCCGAGAGCTTTACTTACGACAGCCTGAACCGGCTAGAGACCGCCACGGTGAATTCCTCCGGCGCCGGCATCGTCACCACCACTTACGGCTACGATGCCATCGGCAACCTGACCCACCGTTCAGACCTCAACCCCGCGGCCAACAGCTACCTCTACCCCGCGGCGGGGGCCGCCAAACCCCACGCCGTCAGCCGCGTGAACTTCGGCGCTGCCTCTCCCTGGCCCAACCACTACCGCACCTACAGCTACGACGCCAACGGCAACCTCATCAGCTCGGGGCATTACAACGCCAGCAATCAGGTCGTCCCCGGCAACAGCCGCACCGCTTTCTTCACCAGCTTCAACATGCTCAGCGTCGTCTACAACGACGCCAGCAGCGTCCGGCTCAACCTCAACCAATACGGCCCCGAGCACCAGCGGCTGACCAGCACCCTGGTCGACGCGAGCGGCACCCATAGCACCGTCTATGTCAATCCCGACAACGCCGGCGGCCTCTTCTACGAAAAAGAGACCAAGCCCGACAGCAGCATCGAACACCGCCACTACGTCACCGCCTACGGCGTCGTCGTCGCCATGGTCAGGCAGAACGGCAGCAGCACCGTCACCCGCTACTTCCACCGCGACAATCTCAACAGCACCACCGCGATCAGCGACGAGAACGGCATCGTCCTCGAACGGCTCGCCTACGAACCCTTCGGCAACCGGAGATTCCCGAGCGGCCTCACCGACCCCAACAACACCATCGTCGCCGATCAAACCCACCGCGGCTTCACCAACCACGAACAGTTCGATGGACTCGACATCATCCACATGAATGGGCGGATCTATGATCCGGTGATCGGCAGGTTCTTGAGTGCGGACCCGTACATTCAGGCACCGGGCAATCTCCAAAGCTATAACCGCTATAGCTACACTCTTAACAATCCGCTGTTCTATACCGACCCTACTGGGTATAAATCCAAATGGGTGAAGTTCAGGGATAACTTCACCAAGAACGATGCGGTAAGAACAGTGGTGATTGCCGTTGCTGCCTATTACACGGGAGGGTGGGCATATAACGCCTATATGGGAGCCGCCATTAACGCTGCTGGTGGTGCAATGGCCATTACGGGAGCTCAGTTCGCCAGTGCTTCATTCACGGCTTCAGTGATTGGTGGTGCATCTGCCGGGTTTGTTGGCGGGTTTTTAGCTAGTGGTGGAGATTTCAGTGCTGGTGCGTACGGTGCAATTGGCGGCGCTATCGGAGGAAGTGTTTCAGGATATTTTGGAAGCAACTATCCGGCAGAGCGTGTTCTTGCTAACTCATTTGCAGGAGGCGTTCAGTCAAAACTTCAAGGCGGATCGTTTGGCGACGGGTTCAGGAGTGGAGCTGCTTGGTCGTCGCTTGCCTACCTCAATGTACGGATGAATGAATACCAACAGGCGCTCTCTCTGAAGAACCCTAGTGGTGCTAATGATGGAACGGGATGGAGCAGAGGATTATTTGGTAATGGGTTTAAGGCTGGCGGGGGGCGGTACGATAGCGAAAACCCATTTGCGTGTAGCTTGCTCGGTTGCCAGCAGAATGGTCCCGGCAAGGTGCTTGGCATCAGCTATCCAAGTGGTGGTTTTGTGGATATGGTTGTAGAGTCATTCTCAGGGCCGCACGATACTGCAAACATGCCGTGGTTCTACAACATGAATACCGGCGACATTCTGAGACCAATGTCGAGGTACCGTGAATTTTTTGGCGAATATCTTGGAAATTACTCGTCTAGCCTAGTGTTTGCAGCCCCATTTGCTGCCGCAGCTATACGAGAACAAACCTACTATCCGGCATATTGATGATGTCAGACACTCGGCCGCGTTTGTATTCTCAATATGCTGCAATTATTTTTGTTGTATTGACCAGTCTTACCGGATGTGCAAGCGAGGGTGCTCGGGAAAATGTGGAAATCAGACTCAATTGGATGATTGGCAAACGAATTACCGATGAGTTATTGGCTCCGGCAAATACCAGATGCGAGGAACGCAACGAAGGCTATGGTTGCATGTATATTACTACTCGTACCAGATGCCATATTTGGTTCAGTGTGGATCGACAGTCAAGTCTGATAACGGGATGGACATATGCAGGTGATCCGCAAGCTTGTTGGCATGATTGGCATGGGTATTGAATCGCGTTAGGGCCAGGTTCAGGGGTCAGGCTCCAAGAGTAATAGCGGTCAAAGGGGCCAGGCTCGATTAAGTTCTTCCGAAATCAATCAATGCCCCGCCGCCCGCGTACCCACCTCGACAACGTCCCCTTGCACATCGTGCAGCGCGGCCATAATCGCGAACCGTGCTTTTTTGTCGGAAATCAACTAAAGGGGCCGTAACTAAAGGTAACTAAAGGGGCCGTGGTCGAATTGAGTTTGCATAGCTCACGAAGACTCCCTATTCCGCCGGAGCACCATTTCACATCAATTCCTCCGAACCGCTCCCGCGGTAGCGATCGGCCGATACACAAACCGCCATTCCGTGTAGTGCTCCCGGCCATCGAATTGGAAGAAGCGCTCATCGAAGCCGGCCTGCTTGATCGGCCGAGCCATCGCCGTGCTGAACACCCCCATGATGCCGCCCTCGGGCGCCGGCACCAACCCCCACTCCCGGGTTCCGCTCATCGGGTCGGTATAGATCTGCCGCAGATGACGTTGCACACCGAGAAAGCGGTTGTCCTTGAGCAGATCGTCGAGCTTGGCCGGGTAGCGCTTGACCAAACCGGGCGAGTTTTCATAGTAGCTGCCGATCGCAGCCTGGAACTGCTCGCCGATAAACAGCAACTCCCGTTCCCGCTCGCGCTGCCGCTCGGTTGACCAAACGACTCCGACCGCCGCGAGTGCGATTCCGCAGATGGCCACGGCAAAGAGTAGTGCCAGGTAGGTGAATCCCCCCTGTTTCACCTTACCAATCCTTGTACGCGGCACCGTCGCGGCTTTTCCCCGGCGCCCCGCTTTTCACATCGAAGATCGCGCCTTTTTGCGGGTCGGTGGGTGGGATCGGCACCCAGGTGGTCGAACTATCCGTCACTGGATCGAGCGGAATGCGTCGCAGGTATTTCTTGTCGATCAGGTCGTTCAGCGTTGCCGGATACTTTCCCGTATCGCCGTAAAACTTGTCGATGGCGTCGCGCAGGGAGGCAAGGTTCTCCCGCAGAACCGTCTCCTTGGCTTTGTCCACGCTGCCCGTGTAGCGCGGCGCAGACAATGACAGCAGGACCGCGATGATGGCCAACACGACCAGGAGTTCCACCAAGGTAAAACCGCGGCTGCACCGCCTCTTCATCACGTCACCACTCGCGATAGGGGATGCCGTTCAACCCGGCGCCGGTGGCTCTGGAGTAAACGTCATACACGTCATTGCCTTCCAGCGGTTCCTGATGGCTGGAGACATAGCTACGCTTGCCCCAGACTCGCGCTTCTTTCGCATCGTCGATCAGCGGATCGACGGGAAGTTTGCGCAGGAAGCGCAGTTTCCCGCCCTTGGGATCCTTTGCATCGGGTACCCCGTCCACCAGATCCTCCAGCGTATGCGGATAGCCCGACTCGCCGGCCTTGCGTACGATATGGCCCTCGTCGACGGCCTGCTTATAGGCGTCGATGGCACGACGAACAGTGCGCAAGGCATCGCGCAAGTCCTGCTCACGACTCCGCTGCCGCGCCAGTTCGGCCATCGGAATCACGGCGCTGGCAAGAATGCCGACAATCACCAGCGTCACCAGGACTTCGATAATGGTAAATCCGCGGCAGTGCCTTTCTCCTGTACATCGGCAATCGGCGACGGGATTCACGGCACGACATTGATGGCAAAAGGCGGCGGCAGGAGCACCTTCGGCTGCGTTGCGCCCTGCACAATCGGCGCCGCCGAAAGCAATCGCACTTCAGCCGGCGATTTGGCCGCAAGGGCTCGCAACGCGACGACGGCCACCGTATCCTCGCCCGAGGCTCCGGCCACGTCCGCCCGGGTGACGCTGACGAAGATCTTGCCGGCGGTCGCATCGATGTTGCTGGAAAAGCTCGTCGTGCCACCGTCCTGCTTGAAGAAATCACCCTCGGTCACCTCCATCGCCTGGAAGGCCGCTGCATCGAACGACGCCTGGAAGGGCAGGCTGCGAATCGCTCCGTCGGCCTTGATGCGCAATGCAATCTTGACGATTTCCCCCGACTTGACCTGATTCGGTCCTTGCCATGTCAGGCCGACTGCCTTGGCCGCCGCTCCCGGTGCCGAGGGCAGATTCGATACCGTGTTGCCCTTGTCGCCGCCGACGGAATCTCCGGCCTCGGTTTTCGGGGATTGCGACGTCAAACTCAGCGGGCGGGTGCGCAGGGTGGATTCCGTTCCCGACCAGAATTCGCCGCTTTCGGCATCGGGGCGGACCACGTTGCGCACGACATGCGGTGTGATCGAGAGCACGATTTCGGTCTTGTTGCGATCGTCCTGATGCGAGGCGAACAGCCGCCCCAGCACCGGCAGATCGGTCAGTCCGGGAACCCCGCTGGCCGCCTTGCGGTCCTGCTCGTTGATGAGCCCGGCGAGAATCTGGGTCTCCCCATCCTTCAACCGCAGCACCGTATTCGCATTGCGGGTGCCGATCTGATAGGCAATAGTCCCGCTGCTCGTCTTGACCTGGGGGCCGAGGGAGCTGACTTCGAGACCGACCTTGATCGCCACTTCATCGTCCAGATGAATGTCGGGCTCCAGTTCAACCTTGAGACCGACGTCGAGGTACTGAACACTGTCCGAGACCAATCCCGTCGCCGTAGTGGTGGTGGTCACGACCGGAATCTTGTCGCCGACCAGAATCTTGGCTTTCTCCCTGTTGCGCGCACGAATCTTCGGGTTGGCGAGGAGATTGACATCGGTGACGTCGCTACGGGCATTGACGGTGACGCCCCCTATTCCGGCACCGATCCGGTTGGACTTCAGGTGTTTGAGATCATTCACGGTCAGGCTGGTGCCGCCGCTGGCCGAAAGCGGTGTCAGCGACAGCTGGTTGGGCCACTGGATGCCGAGATTCAGCAGCCGATTGCGCTGGACCTCCAGTACCTCGACTTCCAGCATCACCTCAGGTTCGGAAAGGTCGTGGATGGCGACCAGCTTCTCCGCCAGGCGGATGGCCTCGGGGGTATCGCGCATCACCAGCAGATTGAGTTTTTCGTCGATCACCAGGTCTTTGGTCTTCAACAAGGTTTTGAGTGTGTTCTGCACCTGCTTGGCGTCGGCATTCTTGAGGTAGAAGGCTTTCAGCACCAGATCCTGATAGTCCTTGATCTTTTCCGGGGTGGCGGGATAGATCAGCACCGTATTGCTGTTGAGCACCTTTTTCTGCAACTGGCTGGTTTGCAGAATCAGGTCGATACCGTCTTCGATGGAGGAGTTCTTGAGGAAGACGGTGGTGCGCAAATCGGGTCGCACGTCCTTGTCGAGGATGAAGTTGATGCCCGTGGTACGGGCCAGCCCTTCGAACACCATGCGCACGTTGGCATCGCGAAACTCCAGGTTGATCGGGCGGGTGTGGGTGCTCTTGAGGGTTGGCTCGGAGGCGAGGCGCCGTGCCTGGTGTTCCTCGATTTCCCGTTTCAGCGCACGAGCGACGGGGTGTTCCGGGTTTTCGGCATGGATCGGGCGCATGAGCGTGAGGGCGCGGTCTGCATCGCCCGCCTTGAAGGCTTCGCGCGCGGCCGCGACGATCTCGGCATGGCGATCGTCACGCGCGAGGTCCACGAGGCCCTCGCGCGCGCGCGCATTGGCATTGTCGATACTCAGTGCACGCCGGTAGAGGGATTCGGCTTCCTTGGCGTTGCCGGCCTGGCGCGCTGCCTTCGCTGCGGCCTGCAGGCGTTCGACCACGGCGGCGCGGCGGCTGAGCAGATCCTTGCGGAATTCGGCATTTGTCGGCTCTTCGTCTACCGCCTTCGCCAGCGCCGAGAGACCTTCGTCGATCTTGCCATCCTCAAGCAGGCTCAAGCCCTCGCGATGGTAGCGCTCTCCCGCGCACCCCGCCAGCACGAGAATGACGAACAGCCGCGGCAGCATATATCTCAGGACATTGACGTTCATTCGGGAATTCCCACGGGCAGGCGTTGTTTGATGGCGAGGGGCAGGTACTCAAAGACGAGGTTGCCCTTGTCGAGTTTCTCGAAACGGTAGATGTCGTCGAACGTATCGCCGGGGCTGACGGCAAACGAATCGTTGCCCTTGGCGAGATACACGACCAGCTTGCCGCCGGCATCGGTATCCTCGAACTTGCCGACATAGGTATAGGGAAGTGGTGGCGCTGTCGGTTTGGGCGGTGGCGGCGGCGGAGGGGCTGGCGGTGCGACGAACCAGGTTTTGACACGGAAGGGATCCACATCGCTGGTCGCCGTCGTGCGATTCGAAAGACGGTCCAACGCGAGAGCTGGCATTCCGTCTTTATCTTCGGGCGACGGCGGCCCGATGCGTGCCGACGTGGCGTCCTGCCGCGTCGGCACGACGATTTCAGGCTTGCCATCTTCTTCGCTGCGCACCCACAACGCGGCCCCGAGGCTGAGTGTCAGGGCCGACAGCAACAGAAACCGGCGCAAACGTTTCATGGGGCCGTTCCGCGGACGTAGAGCGTCATGCGCAACTGTGCTTCGACACCCATATCAATCGCCGTAGTACGGCCGAAGCTCACGCTTTCCAAGGCAAGGTTAGGATTGTTCTGTAGGGCCCGGGCGATGAAGTGGCGCATCCTGATGTAGGAGCCCCTGGCCGGCAGCGTCATGTCGTAGCGCAGCAGGCGGCTGCCGGTTTCGGGTGCGAGGCGATATTCGCCCTGATCGAGGGCGAGAGCCTCCGCGGCGGCATCCTCGAACAGGCCGCCCAGAGCATCGGGCACGGTGCTTACGTCGGGAAAGAAACGGTAGAACTCACCGAGTTGCGCCGAAGGATCGCGGCTCAGCTGCTCGACATGACGGGCGGCGACTTTGCGGCGCAGGCTGAGGGCATCGTTACGCAGCTCGGCCACGGTATCGCGTTGCGGCAGATAGAGCATCCAATAGCTTGCCGCCGTGCCTGCCAATAAGGCGATGCCGACCAGGCCCGGCCAGCTCAACGCGCGCATGATGCGTTTTATGCGCCAGATCGCGCGGGAAGCGCTGAGCGTCGCAAGCGCACTCATCGGGCGGTCGGCGCCGGCGAATCGGCGACTGGAGTCGGCCCGGCCGTGGCGGCATCGGCCCAGTGGGCCTCAATTTCAAAGCGAACCGGGTGTTGCGGGTCCTGCTGATTGACCTGATGGCTCAGCAGATAGGCATCGCTAAGGACGACGGTCTCGCGTACCTTGCGCAGATAGGCGAGCATGGCCGACGTGTCTTTCGCCTCCGCGCTGAGACGGACCTGGCGACGCTCGGGGTCGGGTTCTACGCGCAGCAGGATGGCCTGCTCGTCGAAGGCTTGCTCCACGGCCCCGAACACGGCATCCCACGGAAGGGAGAGTTTGTCGATGACGCGGTTGGCGTAGCGCAACTCATGCTTGAGGCGCTCCCGATCCTCGGGTGTTCCAGTACTGCGACGCTCACTGGCGATGCGGTTGAGCCGCTCCCAATCGGACTGCCACGTATCGAGTTCCTGGCGATCTTGCACATAGGCCCAGGCAAGGACGAGGGCTGCGGCGATGTTCAGGACGAGGAGCACGACGCCGATACGCCGTCCGATCGAGGGACGTGCCCAGGCAAAATCGTTGCTCAGGGCACGCATGGGGGCAAAGGCATCCGTCTGGGAAGCGTGTCGAGAAGAGAACGAGGGGAGCGCAATGCGTATGTCCTGCTGAAAAAGGACAACAGATTACCAGTTGCCGATGTCGGCGTCCTCGCCTTCGCCGCCGGGCTTGCTGTCGCGGCCGTAGGAGAGGATGTCGTAATCGCCGTGCTCGCCCGGGTGTTTGTAGAGATAGGGCTTGCCCCAGGGGTCGGGGGGAACGGCTTTCTTGAGGTAGGGGCCGGCCCATTTGGACAACCCCGGCGGCTGCTTCATCAGGGCCTCCAATCCCAGCTCCGTGGTCGGGTAGCGGCCGACGTCGAGGCGATAGGCCTCGAGGGCCTTTTCAAAGGCGTCGATTTGGGCGCGGGCGACTTTGACTTCGGATTTGCCGACCTGGGAGAAATAGCGCGGCGCCACGTAGCCCGCCAGCAGGCCGATGATGACCATGACCACCAGCAACTCCAGCAGCGTAAATCCCCTTAAAGGGGCCAGGTTCGATTTTTTTATTCTGCTCACAGTCCCAACTCCTTCTGATCGCCAGGCGTTCCGCTCACGGTTTCCGTGGACTTCGGTCTCCCCCGCGGCCGCGCCTGGCGCCGCTCGCCCGTCATACGTTCGATCTTGCCATGAAAGCGGCTATCGCCCAACGGCTGGTTCTGATTCAGCGCCAACCGGATATCGTCAATCGCCGTTGTCTCAAGATGCGGACGAAACAGATCGCGATAGGCGGCTTGTCGCTCGGCGGCGCACCGGCCCATGGCTTCGTAGAGGGGATGGGGCACGATGAGCGGATCCGTCTGCCCGAGGGCATTGGCCCGGTAGCTGGTCCAGCGGTAATGAGCGGGGTCTTCCACCATTGCGGCGCGTATCGGGTTGAGCTCGATGTAGCGCATGCATTCCAGGAGGTAGGTTTCGGCCTGGATGGATGACGATTTATAGCGGCTGTCCCACAGCGTGCCGGTGCGCCGGTAGGTGGTGTTGATGTACTGCACGTAACGGCGACCGAGGGAGATGAGCAACCGTGGAACGGCCGCCGCTTTGCGTGGCGTGAGCAGCAGGTGCACATGGTTGGTCATCAGCACGTAAGCGTGGAGCTGGCAGTCGGTTTCCTTCAGGGCGAGGCTGAGCCAATGCAGGTAGCTGAAGTAGTCCTCTTCGGCAAAAAAGCACGGTTCGCGATTATGGCCGCGTTGCACGATGTGCAAGGGGACGTTGTCGAGGTGGGTACGTGGGCGGCGGGGCATACAGTGATGCTACCAGAATTTAATCGACCCTGACCCCTTTAGCCTGACCCCTTTAGCCCTGACCCCTTTAGCCCTGACCCCTTTAGCCCTGATTGGAGCCTGGCCCCTTTGACCTGGCCCCTTTGACCGCGGAGTTCGCTCTCATCATCAATCTGGGCTTTGAGTAAGCACGACCCGATTGCGCCCAAACTCTATTTCTAAGCCATCAGCAATGAGCGTCATCTGCCGCCGCCCCATTGACGACAATTGCTTCTCGCCATGCTCGACGAGCTTAAGGCGGATTGCGCCATTCGCATCCGGTAACAACGCAACGTTAAAACGCTGTGATGTAGCAAACGAGAAGAACTCCGCACCAAGTCCTGAGCGCGAGTCCTCATCTGCCTTCACATAGCCGAGAGTATTTAGAAGCCGTCGGAGACGTTCAATGTCTTGCCCGGAAGCCGATACGCCATGTTCCGGCGCAATCGTCCACTCGACGATTGCGCCGGGAACACAGCCGCTAAGAGGTAATAACAGGGCACAAACTACAAACGTGAACGCTCCACGAACAACACGTCGACGATCCATCTTAAGCCTCTTAGAAACGTGGCATCGTTTCGTAGCCTAGCGGATGAAATGGACCATGCTCAAAAATGTGCGATCCAGTCCACTGACTCACCGCTTGCAAGGGCAGATACGTTGCCCCCATCCACTGCGCCTGGTCGATGTGACCCCTTTCATGCCGATCAAGCCACTTCAAATAGTCTGTGGAAAGAGCGCCAGCATACAGTTGCTCGATGCCCGTTATCGTATTTCCGAATGTGATCGCTGTGTAGCCGAAGCGAGCACCAAAGTTCCGCGTGTCGGGATAGTAAAAAGCGCCATCTCTGAACATCGGGCTTGCAAAGTTGGATGAAACAGCACCATAGAGATGACCAAAGGCATTGGTGGCCTGTCCGTAGATCACGCCATCCCCAAAGCCTCTAAAGCTTCCTGCCGCAAGCGATCCGCGAATCCCGTCCCTGGTAATCCCAATAGCGACATTGGCAAACGCATCCTTCTTGTAGACATCCCCGAACCACAAGTCCTGCGGTATGGCGCCCGCGGCGAAGCCGCGCGCGAATCCCTGCGTCGTTCCGGTTTGCAGATACCCGTTGATCCCGCTTCCCAGCATCTGGCCAAATGCTCCGCTCCCGACAAAGGCACCACCGATGGCACCACCTGCTGCGCCATACAGTCCAGCTTCCACGTTGCCGCCACTTGCCAGGAATCCGGCGGTAAACCCGCCGCTTGCGCCGCCAATCATGGCGGCTGTCGTTGATCCAATCGCCGTGGCATATGCCGCAGAATACGCGGCTGTGTAAGCCGCGGTGCCGGCTGCGGCACCTGTCGCCGCCGCAGCGCTTGTGGCTGCACTAGCCGCATAGGCACTCGAAGCAGCCCCAGCGGTGTAATACGCCGCCACGGCAACTACCGCTGCCTTGAACAACTTCCGCAAACTGAAATATCCGCTGGGATCGGTGTAGAGCAGCGGATTGTTAAGGACGTAGGAGTACCGGTTGTAGCTTTGCAGGTTGCCCGGCGCTTGGATATACGGATCCGCACTCATGAACCTACCGATGACGGGATCATAGATCCGCCCATTCATATGGACGATATCGAGCTCGTCGAAGTGCTCGTGACCGGTGAAGCCGCGATTCGTCGTATAGTTATTATTTATCCATCCGGTCATCTGACGGCGAGTGCCGAAGGGCTCGTAGGCTCTCCGATCCATAACTCTCCCAATCCAGTCAGTTTCAGCGGTGACACTGCCGAGGTTGTCGTGGTGCAGGTACCGAGTTTGGATACTCGTGCCCCCGTTGGAGTCAGTGTAGTACTTCACAATTGCAATTACCTGTCCCATTGCGCTGATGAAGTTGCGCTGCTCCACACCCGTGGGCTTGGTTTCTTTTTCGTAGAACAATCCACCCGCGTTGTCGGGGTTGAGATAGACGGTGCTGCGGGTGCCGGCACCGTCGACGATGGTGCTCATCAGGCGCTGGTGTTCTGGGCCGTAGTTGGAGAGTTCCAGTCGCACTTGGCCGGTGGCGTCGTTGTAGATGACGCTGTGCATGTTGAAGCTGGTGAAGGTGGCAACCTTACCCGGGCCGTAGACCTGCTGTTGGCTGGCGTTGTACTGAGTCGCCCCGGTGAGATTGCCGTTGGCGTCGTATTGATAAGTGCGATATTGGTTCGGCCAAGGGGAAGTGGCGCTGAAGTCGTTTCGCGTAACGGCATGCGGACGAATGCTGCTCGCGCCCGCGGCATCATTGTAGGTATAGGTGCCGAGATAGCCACGGCTGGTAATGTTGCCGATAGCGTCGTACGCGTAATCGGTTGTAACGATGCCTCCAGTAGCATTGACGGTAGATTTCGTCAGCCGATTGAGCGCATCGTAGAGGAAGCTATCTTGTAGGGTTTGGGTTGCGTTATTCAAATCGATATACGTCGAATTGCGCTGTGAAACATTGCCAAGGCTGTCGTACAGGAAAGTTAGATTTTGTACTTCGGTGCCGGTCTTGCCGGCCGTGATGCTCGTAATCCGCCCATTCGAGGCATCGTAGTTTTGTTGCGTGATGACGCCATTGCCGTAGGTCTGTTGCAGCAGGTGGCCTTCGGCGTCCAGGCTGTTGGCCGTCCAGTAGGCGCCGCCGCTGCCGGTATTGGTCACTTGCTTGAGATAGCCCAGCGCGGTATAGACGTAGGAGATGCTCAGTCCGCTCGGATAGACGCGGGTCTTGGCTCGCCCACCGCCCGTGGCGGTGTCGTCGTAGGTGACGCTGTCGGTGTAGGGGGTATCGATGAGCGTGCTGGCGCTGCTGTACCTGCCATAGCTATCGTAGTTGACGGTCTTGTTGTAGCCATGGTCGGTTTCGGATTGACAGAGCTTGCCGATGCCTTTGTTGCAGGCACCGCCGCCCTTGTAGGTATCGTAATACCAGGTCGAGATGAGGTCGGCCTCGCTGCGGTTGGTCATCCGCCCGAGGAGGTCGTAGGCCATTGTGGTGACCTGGTTCTTCGCATCGACTTGGCGCACCAGCTGCCCCAGCGCGTCGTAGGCGTAGGTCCAGGTGCCCATGTCGGGGTCGATCATCTGGAACTTGCGGCCGCGCAGGTCATAACTCAGGGTGACGACATTGCCCAGGGCATCGGTGGTGGTGGCGAGGTTGCCGAAGGCATCGTAGGCGTAGGTGATCGTCTTGGCTTGGGCGTCGGTGACGCTGACGACCTGGCCCTGGCTGTTCTTGACCGTGGTGCGGGTCTGGTTGTTGGCATTGGTGACGGTGACCGTCAGGCCGTTGTAGGCGGTCGTGGTGGTAGTGTTGGTGCTGGTGCCGTCGGGCGGCTGGGTTTCGCTGATGACACGACCGATGCCGTCGTAGGCGACGGTGGCCCAGTAGACGGTCTGCCCGCTGTAATAGGGGCGGCTGGTCTTGTAGGGGCGGCCGAGGCTGTCGTATTGGGTGTCCTTGTAGATCGCCGTCGAGGTGCCGCTGCCGTCGTAGCCTTGGGTCTCGCTGCGGATTTCGCGGTTGAGGGCGTCGTAGTAGGTCTTGCTGACGGGGCCGTTTTGGGTGACGCCGTCGCTGGACAGCGGGGTGACGACGACCACATAGGCGCCGGCGGCGCCGCCGATCGTGGGACAGGCGGCGGTGCCGTCGTTGATGCCGCTGCAGTAGAGGTACTCCCACTTCGTCCGGGTACCGTCGGCGCGGGTTTCCCGGGTCTTGCGGCCGAAACCGTCGTAGTTCCAGCTGGTGGCGAGGCCGTTGGGGCCGGTGAGGCTGGCGACGGTGCCGTAATTGGCGTTGTAGGTCTTGGTTTCCGCCTGGCTGAGGGCGTTGCTGCTGGTGGTGGGGAACTGGCCGCGGCCGTCGTAGGTGTTGCCGCTCGTACGGCTGGTGAAGACGGGGTCGCCGGCCGGGGCGACGGCTTCGCTGTTGCTGGCGGGAACACTGCCGACGCTGCCGTTGCAGTTGCGCGTGGTCGCCGTGCTCTTGTTGCCGAAGTTGTCGTAGACGTACTCGGTCACCAGACACAGATTCGAATCGCCTGGTTCGATGATTTCCTTGGTCAGCAGGCCCGTCGAGGTGTTGTAGTCGAACGCGCTGGTACGCGTCAGCGTCGCCGCTTGGGCTGTGCCCAGCAGGCCCAGGGTGAGCGCGAGCGAAAGACCGGAAATGGAAAGACGGCGGGGCGCGTGTTGGTGGGTCATGTCAGTCCCCTCCTTAGTTCAGGGCGCCGTAGCGGGTGCCCACGGCGGTCCAGGTGATGTTCGCATTGCCCACCGTGCAGGCCCCCCCTGCACCGCCAGCACCGCTGGTACCGGCCAGACTGATGGCACCGGCCGTTCCTGCCGCACCCAAGTTCCCACCGTTTCCACCATTGCCGGCTCCGACTCCGCCGGTGCCCGCGGTCGTAGACGTTCCCGCAGTGCCCGCTGTACCTCCTACGCCACCGAAGCCACCCGCACCGCCAGCACCGCCGGTGTACCCACGCCCGCCGCCACCGCCACCGCCACCATAGAGGGTCAAACCGGAAAGACCGCTGCCACCTCCGCCTCCCCCGCCACCGCCGCCAGCGATCGTGCCGTTATTGGTGATGGAGATCGGATAAGAGGCCGCCAGTGCGGGCCCGCCAGCACCTCCCGTGCCACTGTTGCCCGTACCGCCCGCTCCGCCCTTGCCGAGAATCGAACCGTTGTTGATCAGGGTTAGACTCGATCCTGCCGGGAGGCCGCTGCCCGTGTCGAAGGCCGGTGTCGCCGCCGATGCACTGCCGATCACCACACCGGAATTGACGGAGACGGTGGCCACCAAGGACTGTATCGGGTTCCACCCCGCCGCAATCGCCGCCACCTTGAGGTTGTAGCTGGTGGTGTTCGCCGCGAGGGTGACATTAAAAGCGAAGATCGGTCCCCCCGCTGGCGGGGGCGGCGTCGGTGCGCCGGTGCCCGGGGTGGTGCTGTACACCTGCGAGCGCACCAGCCGGCCAAGGTACCAGTTGGTCGTGTCGTTGCTGTAGGTGTTGGTGGTGGTCTTGCTGTAGTTGTCGTTGGTTACGACTTCGACAATCGTGGCGTTGCCGTAGCGGTCAAAGGCGTTGGTGGTGGTGACGACCGGCAGGGCGGCGCCGTTGACGTCCCAGTTGCTCTCGACGCTTTGGTACAGGTAGGGGAAGTAGCGATTGCCGGCCACGGCGATACATCCAACGCCAGTCGTCGGGTCGACGCAGGCGAAGGTGTTGCTGACCAGACTCAGGGTGCCCGCATTCCCCGATCCGGGCAGGGTCTTCTTGACCTGGCTCGGCAGGCCCACATACGGCCAGTCCTGACGGTAATCCGTCCTGACGCTGATGTGGGTGTCGGCGCTCGTCGCTTGCACCCAGCCGAAACCCAGCAGGCCGCGACCGGTGCCCGATTCCGCCTTCAAACTCCCGTACTGGTAGTCCGTCGTCAGCATCCCACCAATGCCATTGCTGCTCTGTACCTGGCTCACGACGTACAGCGGGATTTGCAAATCCACCAGCGGATACGCCGAACCGGTACCCTTGGTATAAACGCTGCTATTCGTCAGGGGTTTGTAGGTGACGTTGGCCACTGAACCAACACCAGAATTAAAACTAACGGCAAGATTCCCCAGAGTTGCCAAGGAATTACGTACGTAAATTGTTTGGTTTACACCCGATGCGATGTCTGATTTCCCATCACCATTGAAATCACCTGCCCAGTTGTATCCAACCCCGCCCCAGTTCGACATCGGATATGTTTGCGTTGTAAACCCAGATCCGGTCGATAGATAAAGATACACATTTGCACCAACCCCTGCTGCAATATCGGTCTTGCCGTCACCGTTAAAATCGCCCATCCAGTTGTATCCAGCCCCACCCCAACTCGCTATCGGATACATTTGCGTGACAAAGCCGGACCCGGTAGATAAGTGGATGTATACATTCGTACCAACGCCTGCCGCAATATCGGTCTTGCCGTCACCGTTAAAATCGCCCGTCCAGTTGTATCCAACACCTCCCCAATTTGAAAGCGGATATATCTGAGTGATAAATCCCGATCCGGACGACAATCTGAGATAAACGTTGCTTCCTATACCGGAAGCAATATCCGACTTGCCGTCTCCATTAAAATCCCCTACCCAGTTATACCCGGCGCCACCCCAAAGGTTTTCTACCGTCCATATCTGCGTGTCAAAACCATTCCCATTTGAGGTGTACACATGAACGTTACCTCCAACAGCGGTTGCAATATCGGTTCGGCCATCGCCATTGAAATCGCCAGCCCACGTATAGTCAATTCCTCCCCAAGCAGGCACTGAAAATATTTGGGTTCCGAGGGTCGTCCCTGTCGACAAATGGAGATAAAGATTACTTCCCACACCCGATGCGATGTCTGACTTCCCGTCACCATTGAAGTCGCCAACCCAGTTGTATCCAGAGCCTCCCCAAACGTAGGGAGTGCCGTTATTCGGAACGGTCGACGAGTAAGTAGCCACTCCAGAAGCTGTGGATAAATGAAAATAGATGGTGCTATTAACTGCTGTTGCTATATCTTCCAATCCATCGCCGTTAAAGTCGCCAAGCCACGTATAGTCGTTTCCTCCCCATGTGACACTTGTTGTTGCAACTGTATTAAATCCACCCGAAGCAGAGTCCGCTACAACGGTGAGAGGGGGCAGGCACAGCATTGCCGCGTCGCAATTTTTTACGGTTTGGAGCCGAGGCCCTGCGTACGTTAATAAATATTGAGATCTGATGGCATTAAGTACATAGGTCTGCACCTTGGTCAGCCGTTTGGTACTTTTGATGAGGCTGCCGGCCATGTAGAGCGGGACGATGTCGGGGCGGGTTTCATAGACGAACTGCACCGAGGCGTTGGGGGTGAGCGCCGTGGCCGAGTTGCCGGTGTAGTCGATGCGGCTGGGGGTGTAATCGCCGTTCGCGGCGTCTTCGGTGTAGCTGAAGGTCAGGTAGTTCTGTTTGGTGTCGCTGATCTTGTTGATGGCCCAGA
>Ga0172380_10003621_pt1 | contig 20927 bp, 11 predicted proteins | sample Leawe162metaG_FD_119747 | JGI IMG/M metagenome (GOLD analysis project Ga0172380, IMG submission 119747) | Leachate microbial communities from a municipal landfill in Southern Ontario, Canada - Leachate well 162 metaG | ecosystem: Engineered > Solid waste > Landfill > Unclassified | place... | reverse complement strand
TTGTCGAATTGCAGCCAAGATATATGTTGTAGATATCCGCGTAAAGGCCTAACATAAAAGTATGGAAAAGAAGTTTCAGTGCGTGCCTCCACGGCCACGATTGGCTATTTAATTTAGTCCAACGATTGTGAGCCGAACCTGTTACGGGTTAGAGAACAGACATATCGGAGACACGTTTTAATGGAAGGCCGGCTATCAATTAGTCGGCCTTTCCTTTTTTGTTATTGCAACAGACGAATCTGAAGCTGCACTCGATTGATGAGAGATATGTGGCGGAGGGAATGGTGCAACTTATGTTGCGTGCATAATAAATGTTGCTGCTGCTTCTGCCCACCAATTCTGCGGAACAGCTACCTGAAAAGCCCCTGCCTCTGCAATATTTGTTGCTATTTTATGTGCATACATCAGCTGTGCTAATAGTGCAATGCACTGATATGCATGGTTGATGATGTTAATGGCATGGTTGCTGCTGTAACTACCATAAAAGCTGAGGGAGACAGTTATGGTGCCACGATGAAAGGAAACATGCCATGAGCGTTCTGTTTTCACCACTAACCCTGCGGACTGTCACATTTCGCAACCGAATTTTCGTTTCACCCATGTGTCAGTATTCGAGTCATGACGGTTTGCCGACCGACTGGCATCTTGTTCATCTCGGCTGCCGTGCCGTTGGGGGGGCGGGGGTGGTCATGGTCGAAGCAACTGCGGTTAGCCCCGAGGGCCGTATCAGCCCGGATGACAGCGGCATCTGGAGCGATGCCCATGCCGAGGCGTTTGCTCCCATCGCGCGCTTCATACGGGAACAGGGTGCCATAGCCGGGATCCAGCTCGCCCATGCCGGTCGCAAAGGCTCATGTTCCCTGCCGTGGCTTGGTGGCGGCCCACTTGGCATGGCGTCATGCGGCTGGCAGCCGCTTGCGCCGAGCGCCGCTCCTTTTGATGTGGGTCATCCCGTTCCCCGGGCCATAACTCTGAGTGAACTGGACGATATCGAAACGCAGTTCCGCGCCGCAACACGCCGGGCACGTGTTGCCGGATTCCAGGTGGTTGAACTGCATATGGCCCATGGCTACCTGCTCCATGAATTTCTTTCTCCGCTGGTGAATCAGCGGAACGATACCTATGGCGGCTCTCTTGAAAACCGGCTCCGCTTTCCCCTGAGGGTTGCCCGGGCGGTGCGTGAGGAATGGCCGGAACAATTACCGTTTTTTGCTCGCATTTCGGCAACCGACTGGGTGGAAGGAGGGTGGGATATTGATCAGTCAGTGGTTTTGGCCCATCAGCTGAAGGAGATCGGGGTGGACTTGATCGATTGTTCTTCCGGGTTTGCCAGCGGAGCGGTCGGATTCATCACCGAGCCGGCTCAGGCGGAGCAGATAGTCGCTACCGGGCAGGCCGATGCCGTGCTGCTGGGACGGCAGATGTTGCGTGACCCGTACTGGCCGCTTCATGCCGCCACGGTGCTGCATGCGGACGTGTCCTGGCCAAACCAGTACCTGCGGGCTAAATAGTCTGTGCTAATGCGGTTATAACTCCCGAGCTTCCAATTCCGGCTTCTATTTACTTGACCTGCCGTATTTATCTCTTTGAGGAATACTGGCACAAAAATTGCCACATTCAATTTTAATGAATACGAGCTTTTCCTGCTTTGTGCCAGATCTATGTCGTTTTTTTTGACGATGAACTTAAATCAGCCGGTCTCTCTCAGAGGGCAGCTTTAAGGGTGATTGTATCTCTCCGGACTTTATTTGGCGTGTCATTATGAGATTTGTTCTCAAATTGAGATGATATATGCCACGACAAGATTGGCCTTTCATGCCGTAGCGGTGCTGCATGAGGACCTCCCATGGTCGAACCGGAATTTACGAGCAATAGTCTATGTTAATGCGGTGCTGTAGCATGCAGAAATATATTGAAAAGGAGAAACGTATGAAAATGCGAACAGAAAGAAACAGGGCATGTATGGGGTTAGCGGTTGCGATATACCTTACAGTGTCACTCGTCGCGGGTGGTCCGGCACATGCCGCGACAACAATTAATTCACCGGACTACAGGCTGCCGATCCTGTCGCCGCAGTCCCAGACAAACGCCTGGACGAATGTGGTGCCCAATGCGCTTGCCAGCTACTTTACCTATGTGCCGTACCGGACTTCCGATGCTGTCAAGCTTGGTTTCCCCACTTCATGCGGCAGACTTCCCGAAGACCCGGCCAGTACCGAAGATTGTTACACCATAACCGCCAAGAAAATCCCGCAGCAGTTGGCCCTGCCCGGAATCTTCGGTGGGGGCGCCGGTCTGCTCGACCCGGCCGGAAATCCTTATGGCGCCATTACCAAGGTCTATGGCTACGGTTCCGGCGGCGTGGGGTGGGCCCCTCCGGGCGCCCCCGCAGGCGTGACGGTTACCGGCAATGCTCCTGCCCCCTTTGTCGATAATACCTTTGGCACCACCGGGATCTGGCACTTCCCGGCCCCCTCTATAAAAGCAACTAAGGGGAGACCGGTCCGGGTGCAGTGGCTCAACGAACTCCCCAACGAAAAACCGACCAACTTCGACCCGACCATCTGCGAAGATATGCCGCCGAACTGCTTCCCGTATAACCGCATCGTTACCCATGCCCATGGCGCCCACGTGACGCCTGAGAGCGACGGTTTTGCCGATGCCTGGTATACGCCGTTATTTGCCGCAAAGGGTGTTTCCTGGGAATCCACAGCCAAGCACGGTCCGGAAGGGACCTACCGTTATCCCATGGATCAGGAAGCCGCTACCCTCTGGTATCATGACCATGCCACCGGTTTGACGCATGTCAACACCAACATGGGGCTGGCCGGTTTTATCCCGGTTACCGACGACAACGAGAAGATGCTCCAGGGGTTGCCGCCGGGAAATGCTGCGACCAAAGTTCTCCCAACCGGGGATTATGACCTCGGTTTTGCCGTGCAGGATCGCGTATTTTACAACGATGGCCAGCTGGCAATGCCCAATACGCCAATTATCGACGCCAGGGATATCGTCGATCCCGACCACCTCGACAACCCCCTGAACTGTACCTACACCTATCAGACCGATGGAACCATCACCCCCAACGACCTTGCCAAGTGTCCCAACACACCACTGTTCATGAAAGACGGCACCGACGGTCTCACAGAGGAGGATCACCACCTGATCCCCTACGTGGCCGGACCTGGCGTTCAGCCAATTCTTGCCACCAGCTCGACCCTGGAGTTCTTCGGCAATATGCCGGTGGTCAACGGAGTCGTATACGGAAAATACAACGTTCAACCACGCGTGTACCGCATGCGTTTCATCGGCGGTACCGATTCCCGCAGCTGGATCATGAGACTCAAGGTGGCCGGCACCGGCACCAATTCGACCACCAACCCTGCACGGTACCTGCCATTCTGGCAAGTCGCAACGGAACAGGGCTTCCTCAATAATCCGGTTAAACGGGAGAGTATGCTGCTTATGGGGGGCGAGCGCCTGGATGTTCTGGTTGACTTCAACGGCAGGGAAGTGCTGGACGACCAGGGAAATACGGTGGTGGACGCCCAGGGCGTTCCGATTCCGCTCGATCTTACCGGCAAGCAGATCATCATGGAGAACTGGGCCAGCGATTCCCCGTACGGCGGTGAGCCGATACAGAGCGTGAAAGCGGCAACCGCAGAGGGAGAGCCGTCAACCCGCTCGGAGGATATTCCCGAAATCATGGTCTTTGATGTTTCCGTTGCCAAGACCCCGGATGCCGACGTTCCGGCCCCCAGCGCTGGAGTGGTACTCCGCAACGCCATTGAGCAACTGCCGCTCGACCCGTTGGTGCCGGTGCGGAAGGTATCGCTTTGGGAGATCACGGACCAGTACGGCCGGATCATGCCCACCATCGATGGTCGCGGCTTCAGCGGCGAGATAACCGAACTCATCCACCTGAACGACGTCGAACAGTGGGATATCATCAATACCACCGTTGACGCACACCCGATGCATCTGCACCAAGTGGCGTTCCAGCTGATCAACCGGGAAGACATCAATGTGCTGGGAACAGATCCGGTAAGCGGCGATCCGATTCTGGATGTCACGTATGCCGGCGTTCTGCCGGGGCCGCTTACCGCTCCGGACTATGTTGTTGTCCAGCCTCCCGGCAGTACGCTCGCTGCTCCTCCGGCTCACGAAGCCGGCTGGAAGGATACCATCATGTGTCCTCCCGGCAAGGTCACCAGAGTGAGAGCAAAATTCGACATCCCCGGCATGTATGTCTGGCATTGCCATATCCTCTCCCACGAGGAGCATGACATGATGCGGCCGTTTATTGTCACGACACCGGCGGCCCAGGTCAATCTGGCCGCTTCCTCCACCGTGCAGATTTCAGGAGCCGTTGCGCCGGTGACCTTCATGGCCTCGACGGCCACCTCTGTTTCCGCCTATCCCGAGGGGAGCGGTTTCGAGTACCAGTTCAGTGTGACCCCGCCACAAGGCGTTACGGTTATGCAGCCGGCACCGAACATGACCTCCATGTTTAAAGGCACGACACCCGGTTACTCACTGGTCCGCGAAGCCATGTGGACTCCCCCGGCAACTCCCGGGACATATGTCGTGACCGTTAACGCCAAAGCTTTGGGGCCGGTTTCCGCGACCAATCCGGTGGCGACCGCTTCTCTCAATTTCACCGTTGCACCCACACCAATCGGTGATCTTAACGGCGATACCAGCGTTGATTTAACGGATGCCTTGCGGGCTCTGCAAATCAGTGTCGGACTCGTCCAGCCGACTGCGGCCGAGCTGCTGCGTGGTGACGTTGCGCCTCTGGTTGCAGGCAAACCGAGCCCGGATGGGGGCATTGACAGCGGAGACGCGCTGGTTATCCTCAAGCGTATTCTTGGTCTCATCACATGGTAATTAACTACATAATTTATAAAGGTGGTGCCCAATGAACCTGAACAAACTATTAATCGTACTTACCAGCTGCCTGATGATGGCCGGATTACTGCTGCTTGAGGGGTGTGGCGGGGGTGGTGGCGGTGGAGATACTACGGTTCCTCCCTCAACAATTACGCTGAAAGTTGAAGCTGCCAATGTGCCAACCGGAACTCTGCTGGGAGCGCTTCATGGCATCATTGCCGTTCCTGCCGGGGCCGACATTCGTGTCTCAGCCACCGGCCAGGTCGCGGACGGACTTATCAAGGCATCAGGAACCGCAGCCACCGGGTCTCCTCATGTCATCGGCAATTTCAACAGCTCCACACGACAGCTGGCCTTCGATGTCGTCAGCCCCGCAGCCGGTTTCGGCAACGGAGAGTGCGCCGTTATCACCTTCGATGTTGCCGCCGGCGCTACGGTGACGGCAGCAAACTTTACCGTCACTTCGGCTCAAGGCAAGGATTACTCCACTGCTGCGACGGTCCCGGGGGTTACCATCAATTTGAAATAGGGAGCTGAGTCATATCTGGTCCCGGACCTGACGAGACAATGTACTGAAACGTCGGTGCCAAAAGGAGAATGTCATGAGCATAGTCGGAATGATAATCATGTGGGCATGGCTCGCGGTATTCTATGCAGTTTTGAGTAAATGGCACACCGGCCGGGAATATGATCGGCGCCAGAAATACTGGGCTACATTTGAAAGCAAATAAGAGCGTTTTCGGGGAGGGAGGGTGGCAGTAATGTTCGACCCGGAAAACAGCAGCCTGCTGCGAGTGGCTCCGCGACTGATGCAGATCCTGCGTGTGCTCGCGCGTCACAAGTTTCTGGGAGCCCTGCGCGGAAAGAACCATTGGCCGCCGCCGAAAGAGGTGCGGGAAACCTTTGAGGAACTGGGACTCACGTATCTCAAGTTCGGACAAGTGCTTGCGATGCGGCGCGATCTGCTGCCTGATGTCTATATCAATGAATTGGAACAGCTGCACGACCAATTGCCGGCGTTGGGAATAGATGCGGTTCGCGTAACGGTTGAGGCTGAACTGGGCGCCCCGTTGACCGAATTGTTTGCATCCTTCAGCGAAACGGCGCTTGCCGCCGCAACCATTGCCCAGGTGCATGATGCCACCATGCATGATGGCCGGCACGTGGCCGTTAAGGTTCAGCGCCCCGGGCTTGAAGAAATGATCTCCACTGATATTGCCGCACTGACCTACCTGGTGGCGTTGGGGGAAAGACTCTTTCCGCGCCTGCGGGCTCTCGACCTTCCTGTTCTGGTGAGTGAATTTGCAGGAAGCCTGAACCGCGAAACCGATTTTACCCATGAAGCGCGTTCCATACTGCTCTTCCGCTCTGCACTGGCAGATGTCCCCGGCCTCTGGATTCCGGATGTCGTGTCGGAGCGTTCGAGCGGCAGCGTACTCACGATGGAATTTTCGACCGGCGCTCGGGTTGATCTTTACGCCGCGCTACACCCGGAGGAGATGCCGCGGTTGATCAACACCCTGGTGCGATTGACGCTGCAAACCATCTTTGAAGAAGGGTTGTTTCACGCCGACCCGCATCCCGGCAATGTGCTGGTTCTGCCTGATGGGCGGCTTTCCCTTCTCGATTTCGGCATGACGGGCGAACTTGACGAACCGATGCGTGAGTCGCTGACCCTCCTCTTGGAAGCGGTTGTCAAGGGGGATGCGCGGGCTGTTACCGAGTCGTATCTCGAACTGGCGCCGCAAGGGAGTGAAAAGGTCAACCGTGCGGCGCTGCTCCTGGACATAAAGGCCGTGCTGTATGAAATCCACCGGAGCGACCTGGCAAATGTTTCAATCGGAGATTCGTTCGATTCGCTGCTGCGTGCCGGAAGCCGACACGGCGTCCACAATCCTGGCGAGTTCTTCCTGCTGACGCGGACGTTCGTAATTCTGGAATCAATGATACGCGAACTCGACCCGGAGCATAATTACATGGGTTCGTTTCGCGAAGAGATCGCGCGCCTGACTGAAAAACACTTTTCACTGGAACGGATCAAGGAAAAAACCACCAAGCTGGCCCGCGAAATGGAACGCCTGGTAAGTGATGCGCCCGGCGACACGCGTCGCGTCCTCCGGCGTATCGCCGAAGGCAATATCGGCAGGCTGCAGGTTCCTGCCGTGGAGGCGCTGGGCGGCCGTATCAGCCGGATTCTCGAACGGGTTACCGTTGCCATGGCATCCGCTGCTCTCGTGATCGGCGGAGCTATGCTGGCGACTTCATCATTGGGCGGTTACCATCATGTTACCGGTGAAATAATGATTGTTGCCGGTATTATCGGTACGATCATTGTCTGGGTCGGGACGTTGCGGCACGACCATGGACGTGGCGGAGGCCGACGCTGAAGGACTTTTTTCAATGGTCTTCAACCTTCAGGCTAATAAGCTGAAATAAAGGGTCAGTCATGGCAATGTACAAAGACAAGAACCAGGCCCCGGAAGGTGCCGAGATGCGTCGTCACGCGGAAAAGCGGCTGCTTGCGAAACCGTTTGAATTGCTGCCGATCCGTACCGATGAGGCGATGCAGAGGCTTGTTCATGAACTTGAGGTTCATCAGATCGAGCTGGAGATGCAAAACGAAGAACTGCACAAGGCGCGGAACGAAGTGGAGAAAACTCTGGAGAAGTATACGGAGCTCTACGATTTTGCCCCGGTCGGCTACTTTACCCTTGGCCACGATGCGGTCATCAGCGCCGCGAACCTTACCGCCGCCACCCTCTTGAAAGTCGAACGCTCCAAATTGCTTGGCCGGCATTTTGGGCAATACCTTACGGAAAAATATCGTCCCGACTTCGCCACGTTCCTTGACAGGGTCTTTACCTGTCAGGGCAAGGAGGCGTGTGAAGTGGCGCTCCTGAACAAGGGGGGGGACCCGCACGTCGTGCAGATCGAGGCCATAGCCACCGCTTCCGGGCCGGATTGTCGCCTCGCCATCATCGATATAACCAGTCGCAGACAGGCCGAGGAAGCCTTGAGAGAGATCGAAGACCGGATGTACCGATTGGCCGAAACGGCTGTTGACGCTATCATCATGCTGGATGATAACGGGGATGTTACGTTCTGCAATGCCGCAGCGGAAAAAATGTTTGGCAGTACTGGTGCGGAGATAATCGGTCGTGACTTCCATCAGCTCTTCATTCCCGAACGCCACCTCGGTGCCGAGGTAAAGGGCTTTGCCCTGTTTAAAGGGCACGGCAAGGGGCCGCTGGTCGGCAGGAGGACGGAAGTCACCGCAGTCAGGAAAGACGGAACTGGATTTTCGATGGAGCTTTCCATCTCGGCCTTGAAATTACAGGGAAAATGGAATGCCATCGGGATAATGAGGGATGTTACCGAACGCAAGCAGCAGGAAATGGAGATCCAGGACGACCGGGAATATGCCGAGAATATTGTCGAGACGGTGCGCGAACCGCTGGTAGTGCTCAATTCCGACCTGAAAATCCTCACCGCCAACCACAGCTTCTACGAGACCTTCAAGGTGACGCCCGAGGAAACCATCGGCAATTTCATTTATGACCTGGGCAACCGGCAGTGGGACATACCCAAGCTGCGGGTGCTCGTTGAAGAAATCCTCCCGCTTGATACGGTAATCAACGGCTATGAAGTCGAGCATGATTTTCTCGATATCGGCCGGAAAACGATTCTGCTCAACGCCCGGCAGATCTTTCGGGAAAACATCGGCTCGCGCATTATCCTCCTTGCCATGGAGGACATTACCGCACGGAAGCAGCTGGAAGCTGAAATCCAGGATGCGCGGGAATATGCGGAGAACATTGTCGAAACCGTGCGGGAGCCTCTGGTCGTGCTCAATTCGGATCTGAAGGTTGTCACCGCCAACCACAGCTTCTACGAGACCTTCAGGGTAACGCCCGAGGATACGGTCGGAAATTTTATATATGACCTGGGCAACCGGCAATGGGACATTCCCCGGTTGCGGGTGCTCGTTGAGGAAATCCTTCCGCTTGATACGGTAATTAACGGATATGAGGTCGAACATGATTTTCCCGGCATCGGCCGGAAGACGATTCTGCTCAACGCCAGGCAGATCTTCCGGGAAAACATCGGCTCGCGCATTATCCTGCTGGCCATGGAAGACATTACCGCACGTAAACAGCTGGAAGCGGAAATCCAGGATGCCCGCGAATATGCCGAGAACATCGTCGAAACAGTGCGCGAACCTCTGGTGGTGCTCAATTCGGACTTGAAGATCCTCACCGCCAATCACAGTTTTTACGAAACCTTCAAGGTAACGGCCGAGGCGACAGTCGGTAATTTTATCTACGACGTTGGCAACCGGCAATGGGACATTCCCCGGTTGCGGGTACTTGTTGAGGAGATCCTTCCCCATGATACCGTGATCAATGGCTATGAGGTCGAACATGATTTTCCCGATATCGGCCGGAAGATAATCCTGCTCAACGCGCGGCAGATCTTCCGGGAAAACATCGGCTCACACATAATCCTGCTGGCCATGGAAGACATCACTGATCGAAAAGAGCTGGAAACAGAGATCCAGGATGCCCGCGAGTACGCCGAGAATATCGTCGAGACCGTGCGCGAACCGCTGGTGGTGCTCAATTCAGATCTGAAAATCCTCACCGCGAATCACAGTTTTTACGATACCTTCAAGGTAACGCCCGAGGCGACAGTCGGCAATTTTATCTACGACGTTGGCAACCGGCAGTGGGACATTCCCAAGCTGCGGGTCCTCGTTGAGGAGATCCTCCCCCTCGATACGGTAATTAACGGCTATGAGGTCGAGCATGATTTTCCGGGTATCGGCCGGAAGACGATTCTGCTCAATGCGCGGCAGATCTTCCGTGAAAACATCGGCTCGCGCATTATCCTGCTGGCCATGGAGGATATTACCGCCCGGAAGCAGCTGGAAGCTGAAATCCAGGATGCCCGCGAATATGCCGAGAATATTGTCGAAACCGTGCGCGAACCGCTGGTGGTGCTCAACTCGGAGTTGAAGATACTTACCGCCAACCACAGCTTCTACGAAACCTTCAAAGTAACGCCCGAAGTGACCATCGGTAATTTTATCTACGACGTTGGTAGCCGGCAGTGGGACATCCCCAAGCTGCGGATACTCATTGAAGAGATCCTCCCCCATGATACCGTGTTCAATGGCTATGAAGTCGAGCACGATTTTCCGGGTATCGGCCGGAAAATAATTCTGCTCAACGCGCGGCAGATCTTCCGGGAGAATATCGGCTCACACATCATTCTCCTGGCTATGGAGGACATTACCGCCCGGAAACAGCTGGAAGCGGAAATTCAGGATGCCCGCGAATATGCCGAGAACATTGTCGAAACCGTGCGGGAGCCGCTTGTGGTGCTCAATTCCGACCTGAAAATACTTACGGCCAACCACAGCTTTTACGAAACGTTCAAAGGAACCCCGGAGGAAACTATCGGGAATTTCATCTATGACCTTGGCAACCGGCAGTGGGACATTCCCAGGCTGCGGGTACTCGTTGAGGAGATCCTCCCCCATGATACCGTGATCAATGGCTATGAAGTCGAACATGATTTTCCCGGCATCGGCCGAAAAACAATCCTGCTCAATGCCCGGCAGATTTTCCGTGAAAATATCGGCTCACACATTATCCTCCTGGCCATGGAAGACATCACCGAACGCAAGCTGGCGGAGGAACGGATCAGCGAAGTGATGCGGCAGCAACAGGCCATTCTGGACAATATTCCCAACATCGCCTGGCTTAAGGACAGAGATGGCAGGTATGTCGCGGTAAACGATCCCTTCAGCAAGGCGTTGGGTCTGGTGCCTGAGGATCTGGTCGGCAAGAATGATTATGATATCTATCCGCATGAACTTGCCGTGAAATACGAGAAACACTTCAGGGATGTCATGGAAACCGGCACCCGTACCTATATCGAAGAGTCCATTGTTGACCGGGAGGGGAAGACCAAATACGTGGAGAAGATCAAAACGCCCATCTTCAATGATACCGGAACCGTTATCGGTATCATCGGCATCGCCCACGATATTACCAACCGTAAGACAGTAGAAGTCAAACTTCGCCATGAAAGTACTCACGATGTATTGACCGGCCTCTACAACCGGGCCTTTTTCGAGGAGGAGATGGAACGGTTTGCCCACGGCAGGATGTTCCCCGTGAGCATCGTCATGGCCGATGTAAACGGTCTGAAAACGGTCAACGATACTCTGGGGCATGAAGCGGGGGATAACCTGATCCGCCTGGCTGCAAAAATCATGCTGGAAGCATTCCGGGCCGAAGACATCGTTGCCCGTCTCGGCGGAGACGAGTTTGCCGCCCTGCTCCCGGCAACGGATATACTCGTTGCTGAAGAGGCTGTTGAAAGGATCAAGAACAGCAGTGAAATTGTCACCGGTCAGGTGAGTATCGCTTTTGGCATTGCTACGGCGGAAAACAGGGATCAGCTTGCGGAAGCTTTGAAGCATAGTGACGAGATGATGTACCGGGATAAAACAGAGCAAAAGAAATCGTAGCCCAGGCGGAAAAACAACACGAGGAGTTGCGCGTGAAGCACGGCACTGCAAAGGAAAAAGCAGCTAAAACACCTTCCCCCGGCGGGACAGAGGCGGACCAGTTATTACGAAATTCGGAGCTTCGTTACCGCCGTCTCTTCGAATCAGCCCAGGACGGCATTTTGATTCTGAATGCCGAAACGGGATTGATCACTGATGTAAACCCGTGTCTTATCACCATGCTGGGCTTCACGCGGGAGGAATTTGTCGAAAAAAAACTTTGGGAGGTCGGTGCCTTCAGGGATATCGAAGCCAGCAGGAATTATTTTCAGGAGCTGCAGCAAAGTGAATTTATCCGGTACGAGAACCTGCCGCTCAAGACAAAAGCGGGGCGTCTGGTTAATGTGGAATTCGTCAGCAACGTGTATCTGGTTGGCGATGAAAAGGTCATCCAGTGCAATATCCGTGATATCAGCGATCGTAAGCGAGCCGAGGATGCCTTATTGATAAATGAGGATGCTCACTGGTCGCTTATCGAAAATCTGCCGGTCGGCGTTGTTGTCCACGCGCCCGATACGAAGGTTATACGATGTAATCCGGAAGCCGGTTTGTTACTGGGGATGTCGTGTGACCAGATGGTGGGCAGGGACCTCCCCGGACTGAAGTGGCATTTTGTGCGCGAAGACGGCACCCGGATGCCCCAAAAGGAGTTTCCCGTTAACCGGGTAATCGCGACCGGCCAGGTGTTGAAGAATTTTGTCGTGGGGTTTGACTATGCGGGTGATGGAGAATACCGGTGGGGGTTGGTGAACGCCTATCCCGAAAATGACAGCAGCGGGCGTTTACGGCATGTTGTGGTGATGTTTACGGATATCAGCGACATCAAATGTGCGGATGAAAGGATCCGGCGGCACCTGGAGCATCTGACCGCCCTGGTTGATATCGACCGGGCCATCAATTTCAGTTTCGACCTGAACCTCAGTCTGACTACGCTTCTTACTCATGTCATCGTTCAGCTGGGAGTGGACGCCGCCGATGTACTGCTGTTCAATCCCACATCCCGGACGCTGGAGTACGTGGCCGGGCGCGGCTTCCACTCCAAAGCCATCGAGCATGCGCGCCAACCCCTGGGCGAAGGATACGCAGGGCGGGCCGCACTGGGGCGCAGCATCGTCCATATTCCCGATCTGGCAAAGGAACATGACAACTTTCTGCGCCGGATACTTTTGGCCGGTGAGAATTTTGTCGGCTACCATGGTGTGCCGTTGATTGCCAAGGGACAGGTTGTGGGGGTGCTGGAAGTCTTTCAACGCTCCGCCGATGTGCACGATAAGGAATGGCACGAATTCCTCAAGGCGCTGGCCTCCCAGGCAGCAATAGCCATCGATAACGTTTCGCTGTTCGATAACCTGCAGCGCTCAAACAAGGAGCTGTTTCAGGCGTATGACGCTACCATCGAAGGGTGGTCGCGGGCGCTGGAACTGCGTGACAACGAGACGGAAGGGCACACGCAGAGGAGTGCCGACCTGACCGTCAGGCTCTCGCGCCTGTTCGGGTTGAGCGATGCGGAACTGGTGCAGGTTCGCTGGGGAGCACTGCTGCATGACATCGGCAAGATGGGTATTCCGGATGCGATTCTGCTCAAAAAGGACTCGCTGACCGAGGAAGAGTGGCTGGTAATGAGAAGACACACGGTCTATGCCTACGAAATGCTTTCGCCCATCCGTTACCTGCGCTCGGCACTCGACATCCCCTACGCCCACCATGAAAAGTGGGACGGCACCGGCTACCCGCTGGGCCTGAAAGGCGAACAGATCCCTCTTGTCGCGCGTATCTTCGCAGTGGCTGACGTCTGGGATGCCCTCAGGTCAGACCGCCTTTACCGCACCTCCTGGTCAGTGAAAAAAGTTCGTAAACATCTTCTGTCGCTGGCGGGAACGCACTTTGATCCTCACGTCGTAAAGGTGTGCCTTGATTCGGATATTCTGGTGGATTGAGTCAGCGGCAGCCTAAGATTAACGAGGAGCAAAGTAGCTAACGCCGTCATCCTCTCCAAAAGGGAAAATATTGGTTTAAACCTCGATCCTTGATGTCAAGAAACTACCCCACCTGGCGCTCTCAGGAGACGTCTTCACTTCAAGTGACTCCGTGCCTTCCCATAAAGTTGTCTTCTTGCCATATGAATTTTAGCATGATATTGTACAATATCTTGTCATTATGGAGGCCGTTATGCAGGCAATTTCATACAGCGAAGCACGTCATGATCTTAAGAATGTTATGGACGATGCTTGTAGCAATCACGAACCGATTTTGATCACGCGTCGAAAGGGCGAGAGTGTGGTGCTTGTAAGTTTGGAAGACTATGAGTCTATTATGGAGAGTGAATATTTGCTTTCCAGTCCTGCTAATGCTTCACGACTGGTGCAATCACTTAAAGAGGCGCGGTCTGGAAAGCGAACTCCCATGGATGCGCTTGGTTTATGAACGTCACTTTCACACCGACTGCTCTCGACGACCTGCGTTATTGGCTAAAAACTGATAAACGCCAGGCAGAGCGGGTCTTAACGCTTCTTGAAGAAATCCGGCGAACTCCTTTTGAGGGCACAGGAAAACCGGAACCTCTCCGTTTTCAGCTTGCCGGTTGCTGGTCTCGCAGGATTGACCGGGAACATCGGCTTGTCTACCAAGTGGAAGAGACAGAGATTGTCGTTATCGCCTGCCGCTATCATTACTGATTTCATTTTCCGGCATTCTTGAATTATTTCCCTCAATGAACCATCCTTCTGAATCCCATGGCTACCATCGGACGCCCCTACAGGGCTTTGAGCAGACCTCCGAGATTTTTAACTCGCAGTTTGTAGGATGGGCAAAGAGAAACGTGCCCATCAAACCATCCAGAAAGCGGCACCTCTGATTATTCGCTCAAGAGATTACTCTCTGAACTTGACGGTGAAAGTTTCAATTGATGTCCTCTTTTACCCTTGAGGACTAATGGGACAGAGTTGAATAGTCAATTAGCTGGCGAGTTAGTCAACTAATCAACTATGTCCCCCATGGTTTCGCCCCATGGCTTTCCAATATAAATAAAGCTTGAAAGGCTCTGAAAATAGCTCTATATTTAGAGCTGAACAAAGGAGGCAATTATGAACATGGACACCATTTACGCCGATTTTTCTATTAGTATGTCGGAATTCAAGAAAAATCCGTCGCAGGTACTCCGCGCCGCCGGAGAAAAGCCGGTGGCGATCCTTAACCACAACCGTCCGGCATTTTATATGGTAACACCTAAAATCTTCGAGATGTTGGTTGAAGCCCTTGCTGACCGTGAGTTGACAGAGCTTGCCCGGCATCGGCTTGCACAAAAAGATCGGAGTGTCGAGGTAGACATTGACACCGTCTGAAGCCGACAAGGGTAAAACCATATACCGCCTTAAGTTCGTGCCGGATGCTCTCAAGGAATGGCAAGCTCTTGACGGCAGTATTAAAGAACCCTTGCGCAAGGCGCTGAAAAAACGTCTGGAGCAACCCCGCATGCCAGGTGCGGAGTTGCACGGTGACTTGCATGGCTGTTACAAGATTAAATTGCGCAAACAAGGATATCGTCTAGTTTATCAGGTTGAGGAAGATATTCTGGTGGTTCTGGTGCTGGCCATTGATCGTAGAGAAGACTTGGCGGCTTATCACGCTGCAATGCTTAGACTGTTAAATAATTGACCATTTCTGTTGAAAAATTACCCTCTCTTTGCTGTCCAACGTGCACAGGGTCTTGAAAAATCACTTTTACTCACAAAACTAACATTTCAAGACGCCATGCCCAGGCATGTGACCCAGCGCCTATGCTGTTTTGTCAATAGTGTAAGTTTGACACCATAGCCTTTATACAACCCATCACCGGAAAATACGGGAAGTTTCCCTAGTTTCCACGAATGCTTACAGCGTTGTCCGGTTTGTTTTATGCCTTTGCCTTAAAAGTCCCCCCTCCACTTGCGGGAGGGGGTTAGGGGGCGGGGGAATTTGCCATATTTGATACTGAAGGCAACTTCACCCACCCCTCAATCCCCTCCCGTCAAGGGAGGGGAGGCTAAATGCAAAACCAAACCGGAGTCTACCCCGGCTCCCCCATCCTCACCACAACCTGATGCTTCACCAGAATCCTCTCAAGCGTTATCACACCACCCGGCACCCGCTGGCCATCCATCTCAACCCAGGCGACACCATGCTCGCAGCCGTCAGGATTTTCCACTTGAATTGCGTAGATCGTTTCGCCGTGCCGATAGGTGAGGCTGAACCCCGGCCACGACCCCGGAATGACCGGGTTTAGCCGCAGCTGATTACCGCGAATCTGTAAACCCAGCACCTCTTCAAGCCAGGCCCGGTACATCCAGGCCGCTGAACCGGTATACCAGGACCATCCACCCCTGCCGACCCGGCCGGGTAAACGGTAGACGTCGGCGGCAACCACGTAGGGCTCGACCCCGTAATGCCAGACGGTTTCCGCATCGCGGGCATGCTCGATCGGGTTGAGCATGCGGAGCAACTGCACCGCCCGCTCCCCATCACCTTTGCGGGCAAATGCCATGGCCATCCAGAGGGCGGCGTGGGTGTATTGGCCGCCGTTCTCCCGTACCCCCGGAGGATATCCCTTGATGTAGCCGGGGGAAGGCTCCGATTTGTCGAAAGGGGGCTCGAAGAGCAGTACCAGACCTTCCTCCTGAAGTACCAGATGCTGCCAGGCCGATTCCAAAGCCTGATCCGCGCGCGCCGGGTCGGCGGCTCCGGAAAGCCGGGCCCATGACTGGGGAAGGGAATCGATCCGCGCCTCGCTGTTTGCCGAAGAGCCGAGCGGTGAACCATCATCGAAGGTTGCCCGCAGATACCACTCTCCGTCCCAACCGGCCAGTTCGGCCCGCTGGATCAGGGCAAAGCGCTCCTCCTGATACTTTTGTTCCTGCTCCGGCTGTTGCAGCAGGTGTGAGAGCTCCGCCATCCCCTGCAGCAGTTCGCAGAGGAACCAGGCGAGCCAGACGCTCTCTCCTTTTCCTCCGGCCCCCACCAGGTTCATGCCGTCGTTCCAGTCTCCGGTCCCGATCAGCGGGAGCCCGTGTGGCCCCGTCGTCAGGCCGTGATCCACGGCGCGCCGGCAATGTTCAAAGAGCGTGGCGCGTTCAAAGGTGATCTCCGGCGTGGAGAAGACCTCGTGCTGATTGTCCGCCAGCGGTGGAGCATTGAGGAAGGGCACCTCCTCGTGCAGAATGTCGCTGTCGCCGGTCGTCCGGACGTAGTGGGCGACCACGTACGGCAGCCAGAGGAGGTCGTCGGAAATACGCGAGCGAATCCCGGCGCCGGTAGGCGGATGCCACCAGTGCTGGACATCTCCCTCCTTGAACTGCCTGCTCGCGGCCAGCAGGATCTGGTCGCGCGCAATGCCGGGACTGGCGTAAAGGAACGCCATGACATCCTGCAGCTGGTCGCGAAAACCGAAGGCGCCGCCCGACTGGTAAAATGCGGAGCGCCCCCAGATGCGGCAGCTTAAGGACTGGTACTGGAGCCAGCGGTTGATCAGGAGGTCGGCAGCCAGTTCGGGGGTGTGTACTTCGACCGTGCCGAGCAGGTCGTTCCACCAAGCCCTGGTCTGATCGAACGCATTCTCGAACGCCAGATCCTCCTGGTAGCGGAGCGCCAATTTTCTAGCCTCCGCAGCGGTCCCGGTCTGCCCCAGCATGCAGATGACGTTGCGGCTCTCGCCGGGAGCCAATTCAATGACCGTCCGGAGCGCCGCGCAGGGGTCCAGGCCGGACCCGGTCCGCTGTGACAGCCGGGTCAGTTCCATGGCGGCAGGGCTCGACAACGAACGGTTGCGTCCGATGAAGGAGATGCGGTCGCCGCCGTATGACTCTGCCTGTGGGGTCATGGCCACGAAGGTGACCCGCTCGCCATAGTCCGGGTGATAGTGGTTCCGCGCCAGCAGGGCACCGGCTTCGTCGTCCCAGTTGGTAGTGACGTGCATCTGGGAGGTCTCGCGATTTTCGCCGAGGGTCAATTCTACATAGCAGGTTACCGAGAGTTTCCGCTTTCGAGAGGAGGCGTTGGTTAACCGCAACCGCTGCAGCTTGACCGGTTCGCCACCGTTCCCATCCACCGGCACGAATACGGTCAACTCCTGTTCGATGCCGTTGCTGTTGTGCTCAAAAACCGTATAACCCGCACCGTGTCTGGCCCGATAGGCGCTCTCCTCGCGAATCGGCGCTGCGGTCGGCGACCAGAATGCGCCGCTTTCTTCGTCGCGGATGTAGAGAACTTCCGATGCCGGGTCCAGTACCGGATCGTTCGACCAGCCGGACAGGCGGTTGCGTTGGCTGTTGCCGAACCAGGTAAAGCCGGAGCCGGTTTCGCTGATCAGGGTGCCGAAGGAGGGGTTGGCCATGACATTTACCCAGGGCGCCGGGGTGTTGGTGCCGGGGCCGAGGTAGATCGCGTATTCATGCCCGTCCGGAGTAAATCCTCCCAGGCTGTTGAAGTAGTGCAGCTCCATGAAGGGGAGCGGTGCCGATGCCTCTCGTGGAATACGTTTTTTGTCCAGTTTTTCCTGCAGTTCGGGTGCTTCCGCCGGTACTCCCAGTTGCTGGGGCAGGGTGCCGCGTGCCGCTACCAGCACGACGCAGGCTGCCGCCTTGAGGAGCGTGATATCCTCCTCGGGGATCAGTGCCGCGCTCTTCAGGAAGATCCCGCCAGCCCGGTCAGTTGCGGCTGAGACCGTATGGGCCTGGATCAATCGCTGCAGTTGTTCCTGAAGCGGCCGTTCATAGCCGCCAGCCTCTTCGTTGAGGATCACCAGGTCGGTTGACAGGCCGTGCATGCGCGAGTAGGTGTGGGCCTGGAGCATCTGCCGGACCAGGCTGATCTCGCGCACTTCGCCGATGGTGACCAGGGCAATCGGCAGATCGCCTGAAATGGCATAGGTCCACAGCCCCGACTGCCCCTTGCGGTTCTCTTCGAGGCGCTCGGCAGGGGCGCGCAACAGGTGGTTGGGAAACAGCAGGTGGCTGGCCAGTTGCTGGAATCGCCGCGCTTCGTCAGGCTGGATGTGCAGCAGCTGCAACTGCTGCTGGGCCGAGCTCCAGGCAAAATCCATGGCCCGTTCGGTCGCGTGGGGCTCGCGGTATTTATCCATCAGCACCAATACCTGCTCGCGTGACCCACCGGAAGCGAGCACCAGGGAGAGCTGGGCGCGCTGCCCCGGCTCAATGGTGACACACTGCCGCAGGGACAGGATCGGATCGAGGACAAAACCCTGGCTGTTTCCGTGATCCTGCACTGCTCCCATTGGATTGGCCAGGGTCCTGCCGCGTCCGATGAAACGGCCCCGGTCGGTTTCAAACTGGAAGTTTTTGGTATCCGGTCGGTCCGATGAGTCAGAGTTGTCCGAGGGGTGGAGCGTCAGGCAGTGGGCCACATACAGAGGCTGTTCGCTTTCACTGCGCGCTCGCCGGTAGGCGAGGAGCGCCTGCTGATCACTGGCTGCCTCGGTCTGAATGAACAGTTTGTTGAAGGCGGGATGCTGGCGGTCCGCGTTATGAGGTGCCATGGAGAGTTCCACGTAGCTGGTGACGTCAAGGCGGCGGGCACGGGACGACCGGTTGATCAGCGTTATCCGGCGCACCTCCATATTGTCTTCCGGTGAGACGATGACCTCGGTTTCCGTGTGTATGCCGTTATCGACGCGGCGGAAGACAGCCCGGTCGAGAGCAAAATCCACGGAATACCCTTTTACCGTGCCGCCGACCGGGTGATAGGTGGTGGACCAGACGCGATCACGCTCCGCTTCATGGATGTAACAAAAGGTTCCCTGGCTATCGCAGGTCTGATCCGACCGCCACCGGGTAAGTTCCTGATCGCCCCACTGGCTGTAGCCGCCACCGCTGTTGGTGACCATCAGGCCGTAACGGCCGTTGCCGAGCAGCAGACTCCTCGGCGTGGTTGTATGGGGAGTGCTGAAGGTGATTCCAGCCGGTGCGACCAGGTCTCCGTTCAGCTGCACCGGCAGGTTTTGCCGCGCCGAGACCAACTGCAGCGGCGGCAGGGTCGGGATGCGCTCCTGGAGCAGCGCCTCGAAGGCACGTACGCGTGGGTCGCTGTGAAAACGGCGCGGGAACGGGTTGCCATGGAGGAAGTTGGTCAATGCCAGAAACGCCATCCCCTGGTGATGGGCCATGTACGCCTCGACAATTACGCCGCGTCTGAGCGCCTGCTTTCCGGCGGTACGCTGCGCCTGGCGGCTGAAATCCATGGACTCGTAATAGCCGTAATCGCCAAGCATTCCCATGCCGGCCAACAGTTTCAGGTTCTGCACCGATTCAAGCGGCGCTACGTTCAGCGCCATCAGGGTGGCATACGGCGCGACGACCAGCTGCTCTTCCAGCCCGCGCTTCAGGCCGAGCGACGGCACCCCGAATGCCTTGTATTGATAGGTCTTTTCCAGGTCGAGATCGGCAAACGCGGACTCGGAAATACCCCACGGCACACGCCGCGATCGGCCGTAGGCGATCTGGACTGTCACCGCTTCCCGGGCAGCCTTGTCCAGGAGCGAGTTGCCATAGGAACATTGGAACAGGAGCGGCATCAGGTATTCGAACATGGTGCCGGTCCAGCTGAGCAGTACCCGCCGCCGGCCGACAGCGCCGTAGGGGCGCCCCAGAGAAAACCAGTGTTCCAGCGGGACATCCCCCCGGGCGATGGCGACGAAACTGCCGAGTCGGGCCTCGCTTGCCAGGAGATCGTAGCTGGAGCCGTCCAGAACGTCGGTGGAGACATTGAACCCGATGGAGAACAGTTTGTGTTTGGGGTCGTAGAGGAATTTCATGTTCATCCCGGCTGACAGCTCGCGGACGTCACCGATCAGCTGTTCCGCCAAGGCAAGAGTTTCTCCGGCCAGCCACTGCGAAGTGGCGAAAGCCTCGATGACCCGGTCGAGCCACGGAGCGAGCCGGGGGTGGGCAGCGGCTCTTTCGTCCCGGATTGCGGTGAGAATGGGAATGGAGTGCACCCGGCCACCGGCAAGGTCGAAGAGCGAAGGTGCCAGGCACAGATCCTGCCTGATGGCGAGCAGTGCTTCCGGACCGAGCGGAGCGAGCTCCTCCCCGGTTTTTTCCGCGAGGATCTCGATCCAGCCTAGATAGCGGCTTCTGTCCCGATTCCAGTCCGATACCTGCCTGTCAAGCTCGGCACCCCACGGCGTGGCTACCGCCGTAGCGACAACGGACCTGACGTTTTCCGCCATCCGGTGCTGCATGCGGAGGAGTTCAACGAACTCTGCGGGGGCGGAATTCCACTCTGCCAGAAGTTGCTCAAGCGGCTGACGATACAGGCAGGTAATACCTTCCGATGCGGCCTCCTGCTTCAGGATTTCCCCCGTGTCCGCCAAACCGGCACAGGACGTGCCGGTCAGGAGGGGAGCGTGCAGCAGTTCGCCGAGCCCCTGCTCCAGTGCCCAGAGGGCGCCGAGCAGGTTGCCGCTGTC
>Ga0172380_10003620_pt1 | contig 20930 bp, 24 predicted proteins | sample Leawe162metaG_FD_119747 | JGI IMG/M metagenome (GOLD analysis project Ga0172380, IMG submission 119747) | Leachate microbial communities from a municipal landfill in Southern Ontario, Canada - Leachate well 162 metaG | ecosystem: Engineered > Solid waste > Landfill > Unclassified | place... | reverse complement strand
GCTTCTGCGGGTCGAGAAAGGAGATGTCCTCGGTGATCGGCCCGACGTCCTGCCACCGGAGCCACGGGTAGACGCGACCCTCGCCGTAGCCTGCCGTGGTGAACCAGGAGTCGGTCGGGGTGTAGTCGTGCGTCGTGAAGACCCCGATGCCCGGCACCTCGAGCAGCAGGATCAGCGAGCCGGAGCCGGACGTGCGAAGCTCTGCAACCGTGCGGGTCATTTGTACTTGCACGCGAGCGTCATGGTGACGCTGAAGAGGTCAGGCCGTGAGAGCCTGGTCGCGACCGGCGGGGTCAGCACGGAGACGATGTAGTAGTCGCAGTCGCTGTCGGCCTCCCAGTTGTTGTAGCCGGGGTCGCCCTGAGTTCCGTAGCTCTCGACGGTGCCGTCGTCGCGGTCGGGGTACCAGTACCACTCCGACGTGCGCCGCCGGTCGCGGAAGGGCCGCACGCCCCTGGTCCCGTCGCGAACCTCGGTCTTGTCCAGGCACCCGTAGACCAGGGTGCGCCTGTAGGGGTAGCGCGACGGCGCGATGATGTGCTGCGCCCCGGCGCCCGACTGGGCGACAGCGGCGATGTCGTCGGCCTCCCAGCCGGTGTCATCGGCGAGGCCTTCGCCCAGGGCCACACCCCGCGTGATGACGCCCGGGAACCAGCCGTGCGTCGTGGCGAGCGTGGAAGTGACCGCGGTCGCAACGACCGACTCGGTCGAGAAGCCGAAGAACGTCTTCAGCTCTGCGGTGCAGCTAGCCCAGGTGACGGACGTCATGCCGGCGCAGGTGATGGTGGTGTAGCCCGTCGAGGAGACGACGACCGTATCGGCGGCGTGCGCCCCGCCGGCGATGGCGCGGATCGCGGTGCGGAGCGCGCGGGCGAGGTGGAGCGGCGTGGCGTAGGTACCGGCCGCGACGGTGACGGTGTGCGACCCGCCGCCGTCGACGAATCGGAACGACCAGGCCGTGGCGATCGTGATCGGCGCGAGGTACTTGCCCCACTGGCTCGCCATCAGGCGCCCCACACCGAGGCGTCAGCGCCGCGCACGCGCCCGGTCCTGGCGCCCTCGTACTCGATGTCAGCGACGGCGACCGCGGCCTCGGCCCGGCTCCGGCCCCAGGAGTACTGGTTAACGATCGTGTTGCCCTGCTGCTCGCCGCTCGGGGCGCCGAGCCCCTCCGTCCTGGCCGGCGTGTAGCTCGTCTGGGCGCTCGGGGTCTTCGCGGCCCCGCCGCCGAGCTGGCTCCCGGCCTCGACGGCCGCGGCGATGTACGCGGCCATGCCGATGAGGTGCAGCGCGCCGGAGACGTAGTCCTGCTTCGCGAAGGCCCGGATGGACTCGGCGAGTTCGAGCGCCGCCATAACGCTGGAGTAGGCGACGACGAAGGCGCCCTCGACCTTCTTCGCCTTCTCCGAGCTGCCACCCATCGCTTCATAGGCCGACGCGACGGCCTTGCCGAGCCCGTTCACCGCGCCGGCCAACGTCGAGATGCTCGACATCTGCTCGTTGATGAACTCCCGACGATTCCTGGCGAGTTCGATTTCCTTGTCGATTGCGTCGCTGATCTGCTCTCGTTCTTTCTCAAACCTGTTTCGCCGCTCCTCTTCGGCCTCGGCCTGCGACCTCCGGAACATGTCGGCCTTTTCCTGCGCCGTGTCTCGCTCTCGGTTCATGTCGCGAAGAAGTTCAAGCTGCGCTCGGTACTGATCCGCGATCGCGGCCTCGATGCCGAGTTGCGCTCCGGAGGCGCCGCCCGACGCACCGGCCTCTGAGAAGAACTCGCGAGAGCCTCTACCCCCGCCGCCGCTCCGTCGCCGAGCTGGCGTGTCGTGCCACCGGCTCGACCCGGCTCCATGGTCGCCGCGTCCAGAGCCCGGGCGTGGGATGTCCTCTGCTCCGGCGTTGGGGTCGAAGACGAAGTCCCTGAGCGCCGACGGACCCCCCTCGCCGAGGTATCGCTCCACGTTCTCCGTGTTCCTCATCGCGGCGTCCGTGGCCGCCTGGAGAAGCACGGTGAGCCCGCCGGTCTGGGCGGCTCCGATCATCCTGTTCAGCTCTCCGAGGCTGGAGAGGAGCCCGGAGATTCCAACCCCGAGCGTGCGCGCCGCGTCTGCGGCCCCGGTCATGCCGCCGGCCATGTCGTTGAACATTCCAGAGAACCGCCGGCCGGAATCGAGCCCGCGAACGAACTCGTCTGCGACGTGGCCGGTCGCTGCCTGGAAGCGTTCGAGCTCCAAGCGCGTCCTCGGTGTCCGCTCGGCGAGCTCGCCGATGACCTGGCCGGCCGTGCGAGCCGCCCCGACGAAGAGACTGATCGCGCCGCGGATCTGGTTCACGACCTCGAGGTTTCTGCGGAACGGCGTGAAGGCGCGGCTGACCTCCTCGAGCGAGTAGGCGCTCTTCTTCGCGTCGTCGCCGATCGACTTGATGCCACCGGCCACCTTGCGGAGCTCGCGGATCGCCTCCTCTGCCTTGTCGATCGTGACGGGGATCCTCACCTGTCCCATGGGTCAATCTCCCGCCGCGGCCGTGGGGCGGTAGCCCCGTCGCCAGCGATGCCGGATGCCGTTGAGGAAACGCCCGGTCCAGATGCCCCGCCGGAGCCCGTACTTTCGCAGGCCGTAGCCGGCCGCGACGAGCCGCTCCTTTCGCCGCGCCCACTTCGCGCCGTTCGCGCCCAGGCCGCCGCTGGTGATGTACTCGCGCACCATCTCGGCGAGCTCCTGCGACGCAGCGTAAAGCGCGCGCTTCACGGCCTCCCGCTCTGGGCGCCCCGACTTGAAGGCACGCTCGGCCGCGTCGCCGATCTCGTCGGCCAGGAACTCGGTGACGTAGGTCACCTTGCCCGGCGGCAGCGCGAACGGGTCTGTCCCGTGCTTCGCGAGCTGGTCGGCGATGACCCAGCCGGAGACGACGGCCTTCCCGGTGCGGCCCTTGCGCTTCGAGCGCCGCTCCCATGGCAGCTTCTCACGGCGCGAGCAGATGACCTCGGCACGGCCGTGGGGGTCGAGCGACTCCCCGACGGCCTCGAGCTCGGCGATCACCTTGCGGATGTCGTCGGAGAGCACCTGGCGGTTGATGTTGACGTTCATGCGCCACCGCTCTTCAGGGACCGATCGCGCCTGGTCCGGAGCACCTCGGGCGCCTCCTTGATCCGCAGGTACTCGCGGATGAGACGCTCACCGCCGGCCGAGAGGCGCGGGTCGCGATGGTGGCCCCGCTCTGCCGCCCACGCGACGAGCTGCGACAGCGGCACGAGCTCCTGCCCGTGGCGGCGCAGCGCCATGTACGAACCAGGGCAGCGCGGCCAGGTGGTCACCGCCGTTGGGTCGTCGCCGCGCGTCGGCAGTCCGTTCTCACCGAGCGCGAACGGCCGCTCGCACTCCACCGAGCCCTCGCCGTGACGGCAGGTGCTGCACATCTTCTCTGGCGAGAGGAGCGAGGCGAAGTGCGTGGCGGTCAGCTCGTGCATGTCATCGTCTTCCACGAAACGAGGCCGCCAGGACATGGATGCCGAGCATCGAGAAGAAGCCCGTGGCAAGCCTGTCCTGGCGCACCTTGTCGCGCTCAACGCCCTTCTGAAAGTCGAGGGCGGCCACGATCGGCAGGTCCAGCTCGAAGCACCCCGCGTCGATCAGGCTCTCCTCGATCGCGTCGATCGATTCGTTCGCGAGTCCGTAGAGGCCGCCGGGCATCTCGAGCCACCTGAGCTTCATGCCCGGAGCCTCGGTGAGCGCGAGGCGGAACGCCTCGACGTCGGAGGCCGGCCCCTGCACCGACTGGACGTGAGCCAGCGCGCGGCCGCGGAGCGGGCGCAGCTTCCAGACCTGATAATCCTCGTCCTTGAACTGGAGCCCGGCGACGCCGCCGTCGATGCACCACGTCACGAGGTCGGAGCGCTCGAGGTCCACCGACGGATCCCCGGGCCAGACCTCGGCAATCATGTCGGCCGGCTCGAGCTGCCTGGGCGCCCGCTTGATCTTCAGCCCCATCAGCAGCCCTTCCCCTTCTTGCCCTTCGTCATCTCGCGACGCCTCCTCGCGTCATCGATCAGCAGCGGCGCGAAGTAGATGGCCGCGCAGACGATGAGCGTCAGCACGACCGTCACCGCGTAGATCACGCCGACCCCAGCACGAACCGCGAGCCGGTGAACGAGCCGGCCGGGTCCTCGACTGTGCGCCACGGCACGCGCACGATCCGCTGCCCGCTCTGCTCGCCGTGCTCCGCGCCCGTGTACTCGACCGCGTAGCTGTAGAAGGCGAGGATGCCAGGGTCTCCCGGGGCCGCGCCCATCTGGATCAGGAGCGTCTTCGCGGCGCCAGCGATGAAGTCGCGGTAGACCTCCTTCGAGTCGCCGTCGAGCCACAGGTCGATCATGCCGGTCGGGTTCGTGTCGACGAGCTGGAAGCCGTCGGTGCCGTTCGGCGCGGCCAGGTTCTCGTGCGGCTGGACATCGAGGCCGAGGTCGATCTCGCCCTCGCGCGGCTCGATCTCCACGTCGCCCAGGTTCACGCGGATGTCGTTCGTCGCGCGCGGCACGACGGTCGAGAGCTTCGCCGACACGGGCCGCGAGATGTCCGCGTTCGTGTGCCCCTTGTCGGTCCCGACCCAGTCGGCGACCTGGAATTCACAGGTGATGCGGATGTAGTCGCCGCGCTTGAAGGCGATCTTGATCTTCGGGACGCAGCCGACGAGGAGCTGCTCGACCTCTTTCCCGAACCACTGCCTGATGAACATGGCGTAGTTCAGGCCCTCGCTCGGGCGGTAGGTCCGCATGAGCCGGATGCGCTCGGTGCTCTTCGGCGCGGTCCGCATCTTCGGCGAGGCGTCGATGTAGCCCGACGCCGTCGCCTTCGCGACGACCACGTCGCGGTCGGAGACGAGGTACATGTAGTCGATGGTGCCGTTGCCGGATGTCATCATCACCGTCGAGGTCGTGGACGGCGCGACGGCCACGGTGTCGAGTGCGGAGTTGCCGGCGGTGATGTCGAACACTGCGCCGAAGGGGAGGTCACACTCCGGCGCGAGGCAGATGCGGGTGCGACCGGCACCCCTGTAGAAGAGCTCGATCGGCCCGCCGCCTTCGCGCAGGCCAGCCACTCCCTGCTGCATGCCGGCCCGGCCAGTGATGGGCTTGCGGTCGACGCGGGGCTGGTTCGCGGGGATCGGGGGCGACGACGTCTCGGGCCACCAGGCCACCTCGAAGAGGTCGCCGATCACGGTCGACGCTCCGAGCGAAGCGCAGGAGAGCCGGCCGAGCGATGAGAAGTTCGAGACCAGGGCCTGCACGGTGCTCGAGATCGCCGTGGTCTGGCGGCCGCGAACGTAGGCCCCGCCCTGCTCCGCTGCGCCGACCCAGAAGTCCGTGGCCTCGTCGCGGGTCGCGTCGCGCACGGTGCGCTGCGAGCCGCCGGTGTCCTCGCAGAAGAAGCCGTTCGGCGGCCAGAGCAGGTTGAAGCTGTCGCCGGCCGCGCTGGACCAGTCGAGCGCGTTGATGGTGAGCCGCGCCGAGGCGTGCGTGTACCCGAGGATCTCGGCGCGCTTCTTCGCGCCCTTCTCCCCGGTCGGCCCGTTCGCCGCGCGCACGACCTCGACGACCATGCCCGCGAAGTCGGCGTTGTCCGAGCCGTAGGCCGCGAGCGTCGACGCCGTGAGGCAGTGCGCCGGCGAGGCCGCCGTGGTCGAGAAGCTCTTCGGGTAGCCGAGCGCCGATGGCGGCGGGGTGAATCCCACGCAGGATTCCTGGGGTCCCCAGCAGAGCGCGTCGAGTTGCTTGAGGGTCATGACGTCTGGTCCTCTCTGTAGGTGAGCTCGATCGGCATCTCGAGCACGGTCATCGTGTCGTCTCGCTCGCCGTCCTCGCCGGGCACGGCGGTCTCTATGGTGCGCCAGGTGTAGGCCCTGACGCGGCTGAAGCCCGTCACGCCATCCCAGCTCTCAGGGTCGCCGAGGGTGCGGCGGAGCGCGTAGCCGTCTCGGACGATGATGGCCTGGAGCCCGCGCACCTCGTTCTTTGTGCCGGCGTAGCCGACGCGCAAGACGAACCGGCAGCCGGCCCAGACCTGCTCCGCGCTCGTCGTCGTCGGCACGCCGTCGGGCACGATCTCTTCGATGTCCGTCACGCTCGCCGGGTAGGGGGCGTCGGCCGCGTTCGCCAGATGATCCTCGACGTCGCCCTCGACGTGGACGAAGCGCCGGGCCGGGATGGTGCGGTTCGCATAGGTCGACTCCGTGCCCTCGATGAGTGCCTTCAGTCGGTCGAGGTGGTCTGGCTGCACGGCCGGCACGGTGTCATGTCCTCCTGATCCGCGGCGTCGAGAGCGAGCGCACGACCTCGCTGTCCGACTTCGCCCCGTCCTCGTCGAGGTCGAGGAGCCCCTCGCGGAGCAGATCGATCTCGGCCGTGTACTCCTCGCCGGCGCGGTCGGCGCTCTCGCGCTCCTTCGCGTCCTCGAGCAGGAGCTGCTTCACGCGGGCGACGAGCGCCCGCTCGCACATCTCGCCCGAGACGACGGCACCGGGGCGGTAGAGCCTGGAGATGTCGGGGAGCACGTGCTGTTGCCACGTGCGACGGATGAGAAGGTCGAGGTCCTGGCTCGATGCCTTCATGCGCCGAGCCCGCGGGAAGGCCTCGACGAAGCGCGCCGCGGTGAGCGAAAGGCGCGGGGCGTAGAGCGAGACGTGGAAGAGGGTGTGCTCTTGGCGCTTCACGCCGTCCACGTAGTAGGACCACTCGGCGTGGCAGTCGCGGGCGATGGAGCCCACGGTCGAGGCCGGAACCGTGTAGGTCATCGAGTGGCTCTTGATCGCGTTGCCGCTCGAAAACGCGAACTCGATCTTCTCGGCGAGCTTCACGCCCCCCGTCGAGACGCCGACCACCGTCACCCACTGCCACTCGCCGCCGGCGTTCGGGCCGAGCAGGTACTCGCCGAAGCGCTCAAAGCCCGAGGTGGTCAGCAGCGTGAGCCCAGTCGCCTCGGCCGCTGCCGCCGCGGAGAGCGTCGTCGACACGCCGAGCGTCGCCGCGGTCGAACTCTTGAGCTCTCCGCCAGCCGCATCGAGGAGCCGCACGGTCGGGGCCGGGGACGATGACCAGCGCGCGCCGTCGTGCGGTACGTCGACCATGGTGTGCTCGAGCACCCCGCCGAGGCTCTGTTGCACGAAGGCCACGCGCACGGGTCACCTCCCTACTTGCGCCGAGCGATCGGCGCCGGGTCCTCGTCGGCCGCGGCCCGGCTCTTGCGCCGGAGCGACTCGAGCTCGATCGTTTCCCCGTCGGGGCCGGTGATGCCGGCAGCCCTGTAGCCGACCTCGATCATGTCGTTGCGCTCCGGGAGCGCCCCGCTCTCGCCCCACGCGACGGGGTCCCAGGCCAGCAGGCAGTGACGGCGCAGGTTCATGATCGCGAAGTGCGTGGTGAGCGTGACCGTCTCGCCGGGCTGGATCGTCCTGTAGCCCGGGACGCCGGTGCCGGTCGGGCCATCCACCCAGCCGATCGAGTCGTGCTGCACTGGGACCGGGCGCCACGTGTAGCTGTTCTCGATCTTGATCGGCGACGTGCTGCCGTTCTTCAGCGTCACCGCGAACCCGGGGTTCATCTGGCCGTACGGCGCGTCTCCCTTGAGGTACTCGATCACGCACGCGCGCTGGAGCTCGGGCAGCCAGAGGAGCTGTGTCAGCGCCTGACCGCGGGCGACGGCACCGTCGTCGTCGACGAGGTAGCGCGTCACCCACGCGATGAGCGTGTTGTTCGGCTCCTGCGATCCTGGCCTGGTGAGGAACACCTCTGAGCCGAAGCTCTTCAGCAGTGCCTGGCGCTCTGCGATGGCCGCTGCCCTGCGCTCGTCGAGCGAGACGGTCGGGTCGATGATGGTGCGCTGGCGCCGGGCGCGCTCGTTCACCTGGTCCATGCTCTCCTCCCGGCCGGGTGGCACTTCCACCATCGGCCGTTGACTGCGATCTCGAGACGGTCGTAGGCCGCTGCGATGACCTGCTCGACCTCGGCCCGCGAGCCGCCCTCGGCGATGAAGACGCCGCGGCGTCGTCCGTGGTGCTCGATGGGCTGGAGCTCGTCGCCGGGCTTCGCCCAGAGCTCGAGCTTGACGACTCCGGGCCAGGCTGCGACCTCGTCGCAGCCACGCGCGGCCTCGAGCCGGCCGGCCGGCGTGAAGAGGTAGCGGTTCGCGACGACGCGGTCGCGGGTCCGCGCTGGTCTGGTGGGCTTGCGGCCGATGGCGATCTCGATGACGGTGCGGACGTAGTCGATGCCCGACGAGAGCGGCACAGTGCCCGAGGCGAAGTCGCCGCCCGAGAGCCTGGCGCCCATCTCGAACATGACGGGGCCTCGGCCGGGGCACCACACCATGTCGCCCTTGGCCGGGCCGGAGACGATGCCGAGCGCCGCCGCTGCCTCGTCGGCCACGCGCTCGACCTCGGCAACCTGGCGCGGGTGGAGCGCCGTCGGCATCCAGCCGCCGTTCTCCATGGGCTGGGGGAGCCACGACTCGGCGTCGTCGTAGTTACGGTCGGAGACGGCGATCACGATCCGCTTGCCGTCGTGGTAGACGGCCTCGGTCGAGAGCTGCAGCCCTTGGACCAGCTCCTCGACGAGGACGTGGCTCCCCTCTGCCGCCGCGCGTTCGAACGCGCGATCGATGCCGGCCTGCGCCCGGCCGGTGAGGATGGAGACACCGCGGGAGCCGCACGAGAGCGTCGGCTTGACGACGATGCCGTCGCAGCCCCAGTCGCGCCAGAGCACGGCGACGTCGGCTGCGGAGTGGGCCACCTCGAAGCGGGGCACGGGGACGCCGGCCGCCTGCCACGCCAGCGCCATCTCGTACTTGTCGCGGGAGAGGATGCAGGATGCAAGGGAGGGGCTCGACCACCCGAAGGGCTCCGCGCAGGCTCGGAGACACTCCGGGTGGTCGGAGCCCATGGAGGAGACGCCGACGATGGAGACGCCGGAGGAACGTAGGGACTCGACCCAGGCGATGACGGCCTGGGCGTGGGAGAAGTCGATCGGCGCCGAGTGGTCGGCCGAGGCGAGGCCCGGGGCATCGGCGTCGCCGTCCACGCAGCAGACACCGAGGCCCATCTCCCGCGCGACGCGCTGGATGTAGAGCTGGTCGCTGGAGCCGCCCAGGATCAGCAGGTACTCGGTCGGCCGATCACTCATCGCGCCCCTCGTTATGTCAGGTCGTCGACAGGCTGTGGAGCTTCCCCTGCTCCTGCGGGTTCACGCAGTACATGCACCCGGAGGTGCTGATCTGCAGGTTCGCCACAGTGTCGGAGTTGTCCGCGCCCAAGTCGAGCACGTGGAAGCGGCCCGGGTTCGGCTCGTGCCACGCCCACTTCCACTTCCCGGCGCCGACGCCGGTCAGGCCGAGCACCGCCGACGTGGTCAGGTTCGGCATGATGTAGAGCGGGGCGGCGCCGACGGCGAGGCCGGTGGGGATCAGGTTCATGACGCCGCCGGCGCTCGGGATCGCCAGCTTCTGCGAGCCGAGCTCCGCGATCTTCCCGGCCTGCAGGCCCGAGGTGATGACCGCGTCGAACTTGCAGCCGTAGGGGTCCTCGGCGCTGCGGTACGTGAAGTTGTTCAGGATCGCGCTCGAGATCGCCGCGCTCGATCCGTCCAGTTCGTAGCTCGCGAGCTTCGTGTAGGTCGTGCGCGAGGTGTCGCCGAAGTTGTAGGTCGAGGCCGAGATGATGCCCTGGATGCCGTAGATCGCGGCGTCGTCGAAGGTCTTCGCCATGAGATAGCGGATCGCCTCGATGGCGCGCGCGACCTTGCGGCCCGGGTCAGCGATGCGGGCGCCCTGGTCGGCGTCGCCCAGCGCGCGGCGCTCGTCGCCGCTCGAGCGCACGACGGCGCGGAAGTTCTTGAACGCGAAGGCCGGCTTGATCACGGTCGACTCGACGGGGGAGCCGAGCGCCTGCCCCTCCGTGAAAACCTCGGCCGAGCCCAGGTTCGCCTCGAGCTCGACGTATGCGTACTCGCCGGGGGCGTAGCCGCCGTCGGTCAGGAGCTCGATCACGCCCATGCCGTACGAGAAGACGGCGGAGTAGAACTCGCTCTCGGGGAACTGCGCGTCGGCGCTCAGCCTGTTGCGGATGTCGGAAACGGTCGTCATGGATTCCTCTGCTACTTGCGCCGCTCGAAGAAGCGGTGCTGCTGGGCCACCCCTCCGGCCGAGGAGCCGAGCAGCTCGCGCATCTTGGCCCGGTGCTCCGCCTCCGCCGTCCTCGGCGCGTCGTCAGGCGACTGCGTCGGGCCAGGCCGCGAGACCTGCCCCGGCTGCGACGCCGTCGGCGCGAGAAGGAAGCGGGACTCGGTGAGCGCCTCATCGAGGAACTCGTCGAGCTTTTTCGGGAGCACTCCGACCGAGCCATCCGGGAGCGGGCCAGTGACGACGAGCTCTCGATTGGGTCCCCACGCGACGCGGTGGCCGTACATCTGCACGAAGGCCTCGAGCTGCTTTCCGGAGCCGACGCCCTTCATGAGCGCCGCACTCCGCAGCTTCTCGGTCCTCGCCTCGTCGGCCTGCGACTTGAGCGTGGTGACCTGGGTCTCGAGCTTGCCGTACTTGTCCCTGAGATCCGCGAAGCCGGTGAGCATCTCCTGATACTTCGGGTGCTGGCTCACGTCCGACTCCGCGGGAGTCCCGGCCTGGCCCTGATGCGCGGGCGTCTCGCCCTTGTCCTTGGGCTGCCTCATTGCCGCGATCGCCTGCTGGGCGTCCTCGAGCCGGTCTCCCAGCCCGAGCTTCTTCAGCGCCCGCTCGGTCCCCAGCGACATGCCGAGGTCGATCCAGTGCTGGCGATCGTCTTGCGCTCCACCGCTTGCTGCCGGCTGGGGAGCTTGGCCGGAACCCGTGATTTGCGACCCGGCGGTCGAACCCGTGTTTAGCGTCGCGTCCGACGAACCAGGCTGCGCCTGATCAGCCATTGGAAACCTCGAGCGCCTCAAGGGCGCGCTGCATGCGTTCGTCGAGAACAGGCGCGAGCTCGACCACTCGCGCGAGGACCTGGTGAGCGACCTGGAGTTGGTCGAAGGCCGGGAGCTTCACTCGCTCGTCGGGGGTCCCGACCGTGTAGCTCGCGTGGATGATGCCGCGGCCGGCCACCTCGACCAGCTTGTTCAGCGTGTCGATCAGCGTCTGAGCCGCGGCCTCGCCCGCTGCGGCGAGGTCGGAGAGCTCCTTCGTGCGGGCCGGCTGCTCGCGGAGCGAGGCGAGGAGCACCCCTCTGTCGAGCTTCGGCGCGACGGCGATGGCCGCGTCGATGCGCTCGGCGACGTTGGCCGGTGCGTCGTCGATCTCGCGAGCGAGGACCGAGAGCCGCATCTCGGTCGTGCCGGCGATCATGGCCCCGCCCTCGCTGCAGTTGGCGAGCTTCAGCCCGCGCTTCTCGAGGTCGCGTGCACGGGCCTCGAACCATTCGCGATACTGCGCGAGGTCCGACGGGGCCTTGACTGATCCGACGCCGCCCCACGCCTGGAAGGTGCCCGACTCAGCGGCCGCGGCGTCGAGCTCCTCGGTGGTGGGATAGACGGTGCGGGCGACGCCCCGGGCGTGCCAGTCCTTGCCGGCCTTGCCCCTGGCGCAGTCCATGCCGACGAGCACGATGCGAGAGCACCCGAGCTGCTCGGCGACGCGGTAGGCGAGGGTCGACACCGACCCGCCGGTGAAGACGGGCGGTAGCGAGATGAGCGACGTCAGCCAGGCGCCGACGCCGCCGACGGCCTGGATGGCCGGTACGAGGTGGCGGGCAGGGACGCGCCAGAGCCCGGGCCAGCAGTGGATGCCGGGGACCAGCACGGCCTTGGGCCAGCAGGGCGACGAGAGGATCGGTGCGAGGCTGGCATCCTGCGCCTCAACGGCGCAGACGATGTCGGGTTGGATGCCGGCCGCGTCGAGGGCGCCGACTGCGGAGTTCGTGGCGATGATCGCCACGCGCCCCTGGAGATCGCGGAGCGCATCGAGGGCGAGGCCCAGCGACGGGCCGGCGCCGACGACGATGCCGGTGACGCCCTCGAGCGCCTTCGGCATGCCGTTGAGCGGTGCCCGGCCGGCGAGGATGGGGACCACGTCGAGACCGATGTCGATCCACGCCTTGGCGTTCGCGCTGTTGGTGTGCTCGCAGGTGGCTCGGTACCGAGCGGCCTCGTCGGCCGTGCGGGCGATGAGCGGCGCCCAGCGCTTCGCAAGCACCGGGTCGCCCATGGCCTCGATCGTCGTGCCGAGTCGCACACCATCGGCGAGTACGGTGCGAAGATCGATGAGGTGATCGACGACGACGACGCCCTTGGGTACCCCGCCCTCGGCGCAGGCCTTCGCCTTTACCGGGTCGGGCTCGAAGATGACCACGCCGACGTGCGGCGCGGCCTCTTTCAGGGGCTCCCACGGTTTCGCATCGGAGTAACCTAGGCAGACAACGACCGAGATGTGGTCGAAGCGTTTCCCGGCCGCCCACTGGGCGATGTCGTCGCGAGTCGTCATCAGTACCCGATGAACTCCACGCGCATCTTCTCGCCGGTGAGGGCGACGGCCGCGGAGATGAGCGCGCCGGTGCTCGTGCGCTTCGTCTTGATCTTCAGCGTCGCCGGTGCGTCGCTCGTCGCGGAGAGGATCTCGTGGACGAAGTCGGGGTTGGGCGTGCCGGTCCTGGCGATGATGCGCCCGCCGTAGCACTTGGTCTGGAGCCAGGTGCTGACGTCGAGCACGGCGCCGTCAGAGACGCTCGTCGCCGGGCCGGTGCACGAGAGGATGCACCGAGCGCGGGGGTTGAAGCCAGTGGTGGACGACAGCGTGATGCCGCTCTCGCCGCCGAGACCGAGAAGAACCGCAGACCAGACCTGAGCCATCTCAAACCTCCAAGGGGCGCGCTGCGCGCGCCGGGTCAAGGAGCCGGTCCCGTGCCTGCCGGTCGGCTCGGATGATTGATCGAACGTCTCCGACGACGTCTTCTGGGTACTCGGGCAGGTGGTACTCGAAGGTCATACCGTCGCCCTCGTCCTTCCAGAGCACGACGTCGCCGCGCCCCGGGTCGGGCCTCGGGCCGAAGGGGCCGGGCTCGAGCGGGTCGATGTCGAGGTTGTCGGTCTTCGCGTGCCAGCCATGGCGCTCGGCCTCGGCGCGAACCATGGCCTCGAGCGTGCCGTGCTGGTGGAGCTGCTCACGCATCGGCGTCCTCGTCGTGCTTTTCGCCGGGCTTCATCGAGTAGGTGTTGACGGTGGCGGCCGGCGCGGTCGCCTCGGCGAAGAACCCCCTGCCGATCTCGCCCATGATGGCCTCCGCTGTCGCATGGTCCACCGGGAACGCGGCGACAAGCGCCTCGATGCCGCTCTGCCGCGGAATCCTCTTCGTCGCCACGCGATCGAGTATCTCGAGGAGCGAGATGCTCTGCGCGCCGTTCAGAGCCGAATCGGGCGGCACCGCGTTCTCGGCGGTCTCGAGCTCGACAGGCACGTCGGTGACTCCGTCGACCGGGACGACTGCGGCCTCGGCGCCGAGCGTGGTCGGCACCGCGGCCTTTACGTCGGACAGGTGGCCGATGAGCCGCATCATGGCCCGGCGCACCAGCGCGTCACGGCAGACCGCGATCCAGCCCGGCATGGAGTCGCCATAGATGTCGCCCATGGCCTTCGCGAAGCCGAGGTCCTGCTCGACCGGGCGCGTGGAGAAGTCGTCGGGGTAGACCGGCGCGAGCCCGGAGAGGTCCTGCTGCCCGAGCGCGAACGCGCAGAGCTGCCACAGGCGCGTCTCCCAGGCCCGAAGCCGCCGCGCCCAGCGGTGGACGACGGCGTAGATCGGAGCGTTCTCCCAGTCGAGCGCGAGGCCGCTGTGGGCCTCGACGCTGTCCTGGCTGCGACGGTGCACGCCGCCGATCTTGTAGGCCAGGCTCTCGAGCCACTCGCAGTGCGCGCGCGAACCAGCGGCCACGTGGGGAGGCGGGGCGAGCCACGCCGCCGCGCCGTTGAAGAGCCACACCGAGCCGTCGCCCAGCACCAGGTCCTGCCCGCCGCCGGCCTTGTTCTCCTCGGGATCCATCTGGCCGTGGAGGATCGAGAAGCCGGTCTTGAGCTGCCCGTTGTCGAGCAGCGACAGGTGCTGGAGGATCATGAGGTCGACGAGGGCCGTCGCCGACATGGCGCTCTCGCCGAGCGGCGCGGTGGGGTCCTCGTCGTCGGGGTCGTTCGCGATGAAGACCGCCGCAGGGGCGAAGCCGAAGTCGTAGAACTGCGCCTCGCCGATGCTCTCCCCCTTGGCGTTGAGCGTCTCGACGTAGCCCGGCGTCCAGTGCCGGAACGTGTCGACGCCATCGCGGCAGAGGAGGTCGGTGACGAAGCCGCGCGAGTCGCGCTCCATGTGCCAGACGCGCGACGGCTTGTAGACCGTGACGTAGGGCTTCCGCCCGGCGAGCTCCTCGTGAAGCCTCGACGGCGGCGCCTGCTCCGCGGGCGGCGGGAGCTCGACCACGCCGACCATCCAGCCCTGAGCCAGCCCGTTCGCGTAGTGGAATGGGATCCAGTCCTCGACCGCCGTGCCGCAGCCATCGACGTCGTCGAGCACCGAGCCGATGCGCTCTCGCGCCGACGTGCGGTCCACATCCTGGCGGGAGAAGTTGTCGACGTAGACCCAGATGATGCGGGAGGCGACCGGGTCGTGAGCGGCCCGGCGCAGGCGGGCGATGAAGAGGTCGGTCTCGCCGCCGGCGTCGGCCTTCTCGCTCGACCCCTCGCCGGGGAGCCGGCGCAGGTACGAACAGTCGGTGAGGCCTGATCCGTCGATCGGGTCGCGCGTCCCGGCCGGTGGCTTCAGCATGCGCCGCCCAGCGACCATCAGCGCGGTGTAGAGCTGGTGTGACGCGATGTTGGCCGACCACCTGGCGTCGGGCCTGAGCACGCCGGAGCGCACCTCGTCGGGCGAGATGTTGATCGCATCGCCGGGGCGCAGGTCCTTGTCGAAGTCGATCGCCATCAGCGCGCCTCACGCATCGGCCGGAGCCCGTCCGACGGGTCCGCGCGCCAGAGCCGGTCACCGGCCTCACAGGGGGCCGGGGCCTTCTCGCCGTCGCCGTCGGCCATGGTCCCGAGCCGGAGCGCGTCGACCACGGTGCGGAGCTCGTGCGGGGTCCAGCAGTGGTCCCCGAACTCGCGGCCGGTGCCGTCGAGGTCCAGGTGCACCTCGAGGAGCTCGGCACCCCATCGGAGCGCAGCGCGGAGCAGCACGGCCGGGGAGCGAGTGTGGTCGCTCCAGCCGACGGGGACGAAGAACTTCTCCCGGAGCGCCTCGATCACGGCCAGGTTGCACTGGCCGGGCGGGGTCGGGTAGCTGCTCGTGCAGTGAAGCAGCGTCGGGGTGTGGCACCCGGCGAGGTCGAGCGCATCGACGGCGAGGTCGACCTCGTCCATGGTCGCCATGCCCGTCGAGAGGACAACCTCTTTGCCGGTCCTGGCGCACGCCTCGAGCAGGTCGAGCCGGAGCACGTCGTAGCTGGACACCTTCAGCGCGTCGCAGTACGGCGCGATGCGGGCGACGGTGGGGATGTCGAAGACGGAGCAGGCGAAGCGGAGCCCGCGGTCATGGCAGGCCGCGGAGATCGTGGGGACGTGCTCAAGGGGGAGTTCCCAGTCGGCCATCCGCCGGCACGACTCCGACCGCTCGAGAGCCGCGGGCGCGAAGAGGTGCTCGGCCGTGAACGCCTGGAGCTTCAGCGCATCGGCGCCGAGCTCGGCAGCGGCGTCCACGAACTCGAGCGCGCGGTTGAGGTCGCGGTTGTGGTTCGAACCCACCTCGACCCACAGGCGCGCGGCTGGCTGATGAGGGGCCACGAAGCCAATGTAACGACCACGTATTTGCGCCCCGGCCCGGTCTCGGCACGGAAGTCGTATGCTTGGGGTGTAGGAGGCCGAACATGAGGAACGTGATCTCGATCGTGCTGGCGGCGCTGGCTCTCGCCGGATGTCGCGTGGACGGGGACTTCGATGGCGATGTGGACGCCGACGGCGACCAGTCGGGGGACGCCGACGCCGATGGAGCCCGGGTGCAGTTCTGCCCACCCGAGGGTGGCGATTCAGGCGCCGCCCTGTGCGCGCTCGACGCCGCGTGCTGCGAGGACCAGGCCGGGGAGCACTACTGCTGCCCGGCTCCGGCCAACGTCTGCGTCAGCGACGGCACATGCCGCGAGCCGTGCGACCAGGCGGTCGAGGATATCTGCGACGTGGTCGGCGCAGGCGCCGCGATCGGGTGCTCACCCGAGGGCGACGGGGTGATCACCTGTTCGGCCGGGGGCTACTGCTGGGGGCGGCTGCTCGTGCCGTGCGAGGCGGGAACGTGTCAGGCCGAGGGCGGGGAGGTGGGCTGCCGCTGATACCAGACCGCCCGACGGCCCCGAAGAACCGCCGGGCGGTGTCGCGTCTTGGATTGTCCGGTCACGGCCGGTCATGCCGCGTCCTGTCACGTCATATCAAACCACGTCTAATCAGAACCAGTCGTGTCAGGTCGCGCATGGCGCCCGGCGGCCTCGCAAGAGAACCTCCGGGCATCTTGTCTCGGATAGTCGGGTCCAGTCTCGTCATATCTTGTCTGGTCGAATCTGGTCCATGCTGGTCACGTGATGTCGTTTCAAGTCCTGTCGCGTCGTGTCCTGCACAGCCGCGGCTCCCGGCCTCGAACCGGTGGTCTCCCGTGTCCGCTCCACGTGGCCGAGGGAGACGAGCAACCCTGGCCATGCGGCGCGGGTGAGATCGAGCCGCGGGATCGCGTCTTGTCCATTCACATCGTGTCATGTCTCGTCGAGTCCAATCTAATCTCGTCGAGTCGGGCCGGATCTAGTCATGTCGATTCAAGTCCTATCGCATCAGGTCGCGTCCAATCGAGTCCAGTCGCATCGAACTCGGCGCCCACGCCCAGCGAAAGCAAGGACGCGGGCATCGCGTCGTGGTTCGTCGTGTCATGTCGGGTCGCACCATGCCGAGTCTGTTCTTGTCCGAACGGGTCCAGTCCAGTCCCATCACGCCGGGATCACTCGTTCACGCCGCCTTCGTCCTGGCGGCCTCCAGCATCTTCATGACGCCCTCGACCTGGTCGGGGGCCTTGAACTTCTCCGGCTCGCGGGCCGCGAGGTACTTCGTCGTCTCCGGCGCCGCCGCCTTCCTCGCGAGCGCGTTCGTCAGTACCAGCGCGAAGTAGGTGCTGCGCTCATCGCGGGAGAGGTCATCGACGTTGACGCAGCCGCCGATCCGCTCACCCTTCGTCGCCGTGCTCCGGATGTGCTTCGTGTTCGCGGTCAGGTGCCCCAGCGCGCCGGTCGAGCTGAGGCACGCGAGCCGCCGCTCGTTGCGCTGCCACTTCCAGTCCAGGCGCTTCTCACGCTGGACGTAGGCGATGGCCTTCTGGAGCTTGCCGTAGCCCTTGCGGCCTTCCTTCTCCGCCGGGCCGATCTTTGTCCCGACGGCCTCGGCCAGATCCTCGACGAGGAGCTGGTCGCCCACCTCGCCGCCGAGAAGCACGTGCGCCATGCGGCTCGCCATCGGCCCGAGCGGCTTGTACATCTTCTCGAACTTGGGGTCCTTCACCTCGGCCAACGCTTCCTTGATTCCCATCTCGTCTCCTCCTGGCGCCGCCCCGCAGCGAAAGCGAACGGGGCGGCATCGTGTCTTGGTACGCCTCGTCGAGTCCCGTCGAGTCGGGCCCGGTCGCGTCATATCCTATCGAGTCCGGTCCTATCCTATCGAGTCGCGCACGAACCCTTCACGCCGCCTTCTGGCGCCCGTCGGCGAGCACCTCGAACTTGAAGTTTTCGACCATGAACCGCCCGTGGTCGCCACCGCGGCCGGGCCGGTTGCACCCGATGCCGCACTGGAGCCCCGCCATCTCGAGGTACTCCGCGAGCTTCTCCGGGCACTGGATCAGGTCGGAGTCGACGACCATGAACGCCACGTGGATCTTCCACGGCGGGTTGATCTCCGGGAACCGGCGGTAGACGCGCGACGAGCCGCCCTTCTTCCCGTCGGACGGGACGGCGATGCTCGTGCCCTCGACCTTCTCGAAGTGGACCGGCTTGCCCTTGACGTGGACGATCTGCGGCTCGGACGGGTCAGCCCAGATGCCGCTGACCACGCGGGCCTTGAACGTCGCCTTGCCCTTGCCCTTGACCTTGTCCTGGGCGAGCCCCGCCGCGAACTCGAGGGCCTGCTTGACGCCGCCGGGCTGGGCGGTGACGAAGCCGTCGGACGTGCGGTGCATGCGCTCGCGCCAGCACCGGGCGTCATGTTCGCTCGCCGACTCCTTCTCCATCTTCTCGCTCTGGAACTGACGGCCGAACGTCAGCGTCGAGAGCCCGACCAAGTCCGCCTCGAACCTTCCTTGTCTCATCGCCATGCTCGTCTCCTTCTCCGTCCCCCCGTTGGCGCCGCGGTCGCGCGAAAGCGACGGCCGTGGCATCGCGTGCTGTCCGGTCAGGTCTCGTTCGGTCAATTCACGTCCGGTCTAGTCCAGTCCCATCGTGTCCGGTCTCGTCTAGTCGGGTCAGGTTCGGTCCCGTCTACGAACCCTTCAACCCCTTCTCGACGAGCAGCCGCACGGCGTCGGCCCGCGAGCAGCGCACCCCAGGGTGCTCGTGCTCGAACCGAACCGCGTAGCTGTCGATCCTCGCGATCAGCTCGTCGGCCATCTTGAAGCTGACCAGGATCAGCTTCACCGGCGAAGCCGTGTCGTTATGTGTTCGTGGTGCCATGCGTCTACTTTAGGGCATAGCGGTTGTATGTCAACCCAATTCGCGAAACGCCGCTAATAATAGTTGAGGCTACGGGTGGGGTGCCGATCTCACGGCACTTCGCCGTTCACGACGTTCGGCCCGCCGGCAGCGGCCACCAGCCGCAACGGCTCCCGTCTCGCGGAGGCCGGCGTCTGCGTCGGGGCGAACGAGTAGCCCCGGCCCCAGCGGCCGCTCATGTAGCAGAGCGTGTCGGGAAGATGCAGATTGTACTTCTGCGGGATGTCCGTCGGGCGCCCCTCCTGGTCCTTCTTCCAGCCCACGCTCGAGAGCGCGTTGATCGTCTTGCGGCACGTCGAGGAGATGAGCATCGCCGGCCAGCCGGCCGGCCCCACGTTGAGGAGCGCGTTCAAGAGCAGGATGCGCCCGCTCTTGTCCAGGTTGTCGGCCTCGCTTATGTAGGTGCCGTGTCGCCGCGCGCCGCCGATTAAATTCGGCGAGCTTGGGTCGGCGAAGAACCTCTGGACGCCCCACGCCAACTTCGCCTGCTTGAACACCGCCCACAGGCCGTCCTTGTTGGGTTGCAGCCGCTCGTCGTCGTCCATGAACTCGTGGACCTGGAGCACCAGCGGGCGCGGGTCCGAGGCGTCGATGGGCCGCGGTCGGTGCGTCCAGACGTAGCAGATCGTCAGGGCGTTAGGCGACGCGCCCTGGCTCCAGTCGATGTAGCCCTCAACGTGGTTCGGATAGGGCAGCGTGAGCGTCGTCGTCTCGCCGTCGATGGTGCGGCGGATCTTCACGTTGCCCCCGGCCTCGACCTCGACCACGCCACGCACCGGGTCGAACTCGTCGAAGACCGTCTCGGCGGGAGCGGTGACCTTCGCGTAGATCCACAGGTCCGCCCACTTCTTGCCGCGGTACTGCGCCTCGATCGCGGCCTTCTCCCGCACGGACCGGAGGAAGGCATGCTCGATCGTGTTCGCGCGGCTGGTGAAGACCGCCGGGTTCCGCGCCGCGGTGTCGCGGTTCGCCTCGGGGTCCTCGTCGTCAAGGCCGCTCACCACGAGCTGCGTGAACCAGTGGGAGGGGTCCTGCTTCGGCGTGCCCTCGCAGTAGACCCAGGCGCCCGAGTCCCAGAAGGACGGCGACAGCTTGTCCCAGTGCTCCGACGGAACGAAGCCCGACTCGGTGATGAGAGCCGCCGCCACGCCGCGGCCGACCATCGCGCTCGCGGCCTTGGCCGGGATGAAGTCGATCCGCGCCGCGGCGCCCTCGAGGACGAGGTACATGCTCAACCCGTTCGCGCTGCCGAACCGCATCTTCGGGTCGCTGTGCAAGAAGCACTCGGCCTCGCCGCTGAAGATGTTCAGGAGGTGGCCGGCGATGTCGCGGAGGTCGCGGCCCGACGGGGCGATGACGAACGCGAGGACGTGCGGGCGAGCGAGCCGCGCCTCGCTGCGGGGCTTGCCGATGCCGCGCCACGGGTCGGCCGCGCCGCTGGCGATGGCGTCTGCTGCGTCGCCAAGGAGGTCGGCCACCGTCTCGGCGAAGAGGGCGCTGATCCCGTCCGACTTCCCACAGCGACGACCCCAGCATGCGGCGAGCGTCGTCTGGTGTGGCAGGCCTGCGAAGCGGAGCGAGCGTTGCTCGCGGTACCACTCGATCAGCTCGGCCTGCTTGGGAGAGAACTCCTTCGCGGCGAAGAGGTCGATCTCGTGAACGGCGTGCGCCGCACGGCGCGGCATGGATCACCCTTCCCGCACTCGCAGCTTGCTCTTGGCCCGGCGCTTCTCCCCGCCCTGCATGGCCGATTCGATCGCGTCGAGTTGCTTCTGGAGCACGTCCTGCTTGTCGATGAGGATGGCGATGGACGTGACGATGTTCTTCAGGGCCGTGTCGGCGCTCCCGCGGCTGCGGGACTTCGCGTCGAGGGCCTTGTTGAGCCTGTCGTGCATCCTGGCGATCTCACCCTGCACGGTGCGGAGCTGCTCGAGCAGGAGCTCGCGGGAGATGGAGAGCCGCTCGGGCCGCGCGAGGGCGAGGTAGTCGCGCTCGACCAGCTCGGCGCTCATGCCGACCACAGCGCCGGCCGTTTCCGCGTCCCCGCCGGCCATGTAGGCTTTGAGCGCGATGCGTTTCTGCGCTGCGGTGGTCACGATTTCAGCCCCTGCCATCCCCTTTTAGGATCCGTGCACAAAAGTCGGGGTCGTCGGGG
>Ga0172380_10003619_pt1 | contig 20935 bp, 15 predicted proteins | sample Leawe162metaG_FD_119747 | JGI IMG/M metagenome (GOLD analysis project Ga0172380, IMG submission 119747) | Leachate microbial communities from a municipal landfill in Southern Ontario, Canada - Leachate well 162 metaG | ecosystem: Engineered > Solid waste > Landfill > Unclassified | place... | reverse complement strand
CATCTTCAAAACACCAATTATAATTCTCATCAAAACCAACATTTCCTGATTTATTAGTTTGACATATATTTTTGAAATATTCTGCTTTAGTTAGAAAAACTGCTGCTGTAACTGCTTGGAATTTTCTATTTTTACAAGCTGTTTTATCTGATTTTTCTTTATGTCTATAATGATATGGCAATTTTCCATATCGTTCGCCAAATATAACCCCAGCATGTTGCAAAGTTTTGTCTGGATAAAGTAATCTTGCCCCTACCCCGCCAACATTATTAGTTAATAGTTTAATCATTTTATTTATTGATTCAGAATCAATAAATTCAACATCATTATTTAAAAGTAATATAATATCACTATCGTTTGGATTAGCATGCCGGAAAATATAATTCATTCCCTCAGCAAAATTATCTCTATTATGTCCCCGTGCTATAACAGAAATATTTTGATATATTGAAATTGTTTCTATTGAATTATCATTAGATCCATTGTCTTTTATAATCCATTGATAATCTTGTTTTAAATTATTTTGAACGCTTTCTATTAGCTTAGGAAGAAAACTTGCCCCATTCCAATTTAAAGTAAAAATATATAACATTTACTTTCCTTTTTTAAATTTCCTTATAGCATACAACATTCTTATATGTTGATGTACTTTCTTTAAAATTAAATAAGTTGAACAGATCGTTGAGACAAATAATGCTGCCATCATAAATGATATGGCATTGTCATCAGCCATGAAAATTAACCCAATAATAAAAGTAATTATAATTGTTATTAGTGGGATGGAACCAATTAATATAATCGATTTTACTTCTTCTACTTCAAATCTTTTCCCAGAGTACTCTTTTAAAAGTGCTATGTATTCTTCTTTTTTCATATTTATTAATCCGAGATAAGCAAATTGGTTTCTCGTTGAATGTAAATTAATGTTAAAACTAGCTCTTGTAATTCCGCACTGTTTGGTTTATTATCAATTCTTCTCCGGATATCACTGGCAGCAAAAGATAGCATTTGAGATTTGTGCTTAAAAATTTGATTGCCCTTATATTTTTTTTCTATTTCCCCATCGTCCTTATTAAACCGTACCCACAAATCTTTTTTAGAATCACATTTATAAAATCTATCATAGATTTCAATAGGATAGGTCCATACATAACCAGTTTTTGAATGTCCAATTAATTCAAGAAATTTATTGAATAATGTTTGTAAAATCATAATTTTCCTTTCCACATGCTGTTAATAAGATTTTTAGAAATGGAATAATTGGAAATTAAGCCACTTACTCGGCTAGTTGTTCTTCCTATGTGCTGAATTGGAATATCAATCTCATCTATTTGAATTTTACTCTTCTTGATTCGAAATGACAAGTCCACATCTTCAAAGTATAAAAAGAAAGCTTCATTCCATGGTCCCATTTGTCCGGCTATCTTTAACTTCTCCCAGACAAATCGTCGCGCACATAGTAACCATCCACTTGCATATCCAAATTTTTCATTAACCAGTCCTTTACCTTCTTTTATAAATTGAAAATGCTCATTTAATAAACCACTTTGAACGCATATGACATTCTCATCATTTAAGATGAGTTTATCTGTCCAATTTTTTGTTTTTCCTTTTACTATAATATCATTATTTAAAAATAGAACAAAATCTCCCTTTGATGCAGCATATCCGATATTATTAGCTTTAGAAAATCCCAAATTAGAAGCTAACTTAATATATTGAGCATTATATTGTTTGACAATTTTTTCTGTATTATCAGAGCTTCCGTTATCAACAATAATAATTTCATGATCAGTTTCAAGTTTAGATAAATCTTTTAAACATGATTCAGTATATTGTGAACAATTAAAAACTGGAATAATTATAGATATCATTTAGTTAATTCCATTATTTGTTTTGCAACATTATCCCATGTTAATTGGGACACTACTTCAATCATTTTTGGTTTAAATTTTTCTAATAATTCACTATAATTACTTATAACATATTTTAATTTTTTAGCAGCATCTTGCAAATCGGCTTGAAACATAGTTGCTTGAATTTGCGGAAACATATATTGATATGTTCCTGGCATTCTAATAATTTTACCATTTACTAAAATAGAATTGTCATCATTTAGATAATGCATTTGCCCGCCATATCTAGGAGAAACGACTATTTTATTAGTAGCAAATCCTTCTAATCCTGGAAGCCACCACATTTCCATATGTGATAATCCATATACAATTTGGCAAGCATTATACAAGCTGGCTAAATTATTTATAAATCCAGAAATTACAATAATTTGAGCTGAATTTTTGAAAGTTTCTCTATATAATTTAAGTTCTTTATCAAAATCAACAACAAATCTGCTTTTGCTTTTTTCTTTATATTCCCCTTTATTTACTTTAATAACCAAACAAACATCATCTTGATTAGTAAAAGCCATTCCAAATGCTTTTAAAGTATCTCGTAAATTTTTTCTTAAATGTGGTGTTGCGATATTAAGCAATATCTTATATTTTTTATTTGTTTTTAATGGATAAACTTCATTTGTTTTAAATTCATCTGGATTGATACCATGGGGAATAACTTTAATTTTATTTTTTGGAACTTTACCATTTAGCATTACTTCACTAGAAAAGTTTGATGATGGTAAAATTAAATCACATTGACTTGTATATTTAACAAATTGAGGGGGATAAGCCGTTCCATCAAAATTATAAATACCAAATCTATTTTTATTACCATTTGCTAAATATCTAGGAAAATTATGAGGCATTGTATATGAAATCTGAGCATCATATTGGCCACTAGGATTTTCTTTGACATATTGTTTTAGATCTATTGGAATATAACGATCTTGAATTCCATCAGTTGAAACGAAGTCAACAGTATGTCCAAGTTTTATAAGGCTTCTTCCTATATTTTGCCCAACAATTGCCCAAGAAAATAATTCGCCACCAAATAAAAATTGCTGAATTTTAACTCTCATTTGAATTAACTCTCCTTATTTTTATATGATATATATGATATATGCTGCTCGAACATTTTAAATCAAAAAATCATTTGGTTATTGCTATATTTTGGTATATGACTGAATGGGGAAATATATGATTCAAAAAATAATAAATAATTTTTGCGACTTATTAGTAACCGCTAAAGAAAAGCAAAATTTAGGAGATTTTAGAAATTCAATTAGAAAATATATAAATAATCCCCCAAAGTATTATATACATTATTCAGATGATTTAATATTTCACCCAATAAATATAAAATCGCCATATGCCACTCCATCTGGTATTTGCACATATCCAATGAATGATATCTTCTGGAATAATTTTATAAATGAAACAATTCCATTTGCAGCAAAACGAAAATATGTACATATACTTAAAATAAATGAAAGTAAAACAAATAAAATATTAAAGACGATAGAATATAATGATGCAGATTTAGAAAATGATGCGAGACAATTGACAAAATATGATCCAACATCTTTGTCTTTTATTAAAACTGTGCCAAAAGCTTCTGCTGCAAAAAAGTTATTTTATATAATTTTCAGAATGGCTGGTGGAGGTGGCGAAAAAGGTTATAATTATAATTCTCCAAATCCTAGAAAATTTTGGAAAATTTTACATCAAATATTAAAATATGATGTTGTAGTGGATGAAAATTTGGGAGTGATTCATCAAAATGAGCCAAATCAAGCATTGTTCTTATTATCAAAAAATATAGAGCATATTGAAGTTCTAGAAAATATAATAGATATTAGTACAAGATCTGATTTTATTGTTATTCAAGATAATTTAAAAATTAAAACCCCACTTAAATCAATAACAAATTTTATGGGAGATTTTTTTATCAATTTACTACCCAAAGCCCCGTTGCATAATTTATTATTTGAAAATTATAAAATGCAGGATATAATTAATTTATTCCAAGAAAATGATACACATTGGGCCTGGAATATTTTTAATATAATATTTGATAAAAATCTTAATAAAATATCTAAAGAAGACTTATATATATTATTAACTTCTCTTGATTGGAATTTTACTGAAAAACATATAAATAAATTATTAGAAGTATTTGGTATTGAATTTTTATATAAATTTAATTATAATGTTAAAAAATACAATCCAAATAGATTATATAGAATAATTAAAGCAAATAAGTTAAGAGGTAATAAATTATATATATTATTAAATAATTTCAAAGAAGTAATAATTGATAATAAAGAATTATTTCTTGAATTAAATATGATGGAAATTAATAATTTTCTCGGGGAGTCTTTTGGAGAAGATAATAATGAAAAATGGAAGGATGTAAAAATTGATAAAAAAGATTTAATATATGAAAAGGAAGTATGGCCAAAAGTAATGATTGATGAAGTCGGAAATAAATATTGGAAAAATAAGCATCATGAATTACATAGATTAGATGGGCCTGCTATTGAAAAAATTAATGGAGATAAATTTTGGTATAAAAATGACAAATTACACAGATTAGATGGGCCTGCCATAGAGTTTATAAGTGGAAAAAAAGAATATTGGATAAATGGCAAATTACATAGAGAAGATGGCCCCGCTATTGAATATCCAAATGGGGATAAAACATATTGGTTAAATGGGGTTCAAGTTGAAGAAAAAGATTTACCAACATCATTAACAACTACAATTGAAGAACTTGCTGATAAATTTTAAATAAAAAGATTTAATTATGAATATTAAAAAATTGATAAATAACTTTTGTATGATTGTCACTGCAGACAATGATATTAAAACCATGGAAATTATAGTTGGGGATGAAACATATAACAAATATAAAAAAGACATAGAGAATATATTGCGAGAAAGATATGAAAAAGAATTGGGATATTCACTTCCAAAAAATACCCTGGAAGAAATGATGCTCGGGAAACAAATAATAATCACTATAGATAATGAAATAGATGAGGCTGTAATGGTTAGCGGCATTTCTGGCAGCCGAATAAAATATATTGCAATGAAAAAATATAAAAATGAGGAAGGTAAAGAAATATATAAACCCAAGAAAATGAGAAAAGTAATATCAGAACAATTAAAGAATATTTTTAATGGACAAGTTTATGCTGAAATTACTGAGGATTTATATAATAAACTAAGAATATTTAATAAAGAAATTGATATTTTTGTTTACCCAGCAGAGGCAGCAGCAAAAATAATTCCAAATAGATTCATGAAAATATCAGATGATGGAATTAAATATAGCAAGCGGGTTGTTGGAGCTCATACATTTGCAAATAAACTTTTAATAGGATCAATTGAAAATATAAAAGGAGTAAATGGATATAAGACAATCGAAGAAGCATCAAAAAATGCATTGTATAAAGACAAATTAATAAAAGGTGGTTATGATGGAAGTGTAAATGTTTTTGAATTTGATGAAAAAAAATGGGGCGAAACCATTCATTGAAATTTTAAAGCCACTTAATATTTTTTACCAATTCCGGATATTTTTTAATATCAAATTCCTTCGTTGCCCTATCCCCTCCCAACCATGGTATTGGTGTCGAAAATATATAATGTGAAACATTGTTTTTAATTTCTTCTATTTCTTCTATTGAAATTGCTTTATCATCTAGACATTCAATTACTTTTTTATTTTCAATAAAATATAAAATAGATCCAACAGAATTATCAAACCAAATTCTTGTCCAACATTGGGCCAAATCAAATGCAGTAAGCTCAACAATTCCTAGGTATATATATTTTTCTTTATTTCTTGTTCTATAAGTTTTGCCAATAACTAATTCTGACTTTTTAATTGGGGGTTTTGATGTTCTTTTTGATTCTTTTTTAACTTCATTATATAATATTCCATTCATCATTGATAATTTCATTTTGTTACATGGGAGTACCCAGATGAATTTATTTTTAATTTCACCCCCTGGCAATATTCCACATGTTGAAATAATCTCAATTACTTGATCTTCCCTCAAATCAAACATTCTATTTTTTGAATCAATTACTTTATATGCCCGCCCTCCTTGATCTCGTGATTCTAGTCCAATAATTTTAATTTCAAATGGTTCGTTTAAAATTTCTTCAAATATTGAATTTTGACTTGCCCAATATATTGCACTAGCATCATCAGCATGGCAGCTTGGAAATGTATTAAAAATTTCAATTTCTTTATTTAAAATATTCGAATAATATTTGGATTTTTGACGGCGATAATAATGTACTTTTTCCGGAATGCTTGCCATATATCAATTTCCTTTTAATTTTTGCTTAATTCTTGTTAACCTACGATTTGCAATATCATAATTCAATGATTCCAAATGCTGCTCGTTATTTGGATATTCCAACAATATAGATCTACTTTTAATTAAAATCCCAGAATTTCCTTGAGTTGGGAAATTACATATTAAAATATCTTCCTTGTCAATTTCCCATTCAATTAGAAAATCTATGGCGTCAGCTTCGGAATTAAAACTATACATTTCCCCCGCCCCTGTTAAGATAACAATCCAGCAAGTTGATTGGGCTCGACTATTATCAAATTATTTTGGTTCCATCCAGCCTTTTTTAGATATACAATTATTTGTATTTTTGATATCAAAGATAATATTAAAGCATCCTGATGTTGATCTTTTGCTGTTAACATCATTATACCAGTAGTGTGATCAAAGTAAACACCAATAATATCATCTATTATGATTCCATATCCGTCATCATAACCATCCGAATCATATCCGTCAAGTTGGGGAACGATTGCTTGAATTGAAACATTAAATTTTACACGCCCAAGAGATAAATCTTCTGGTTGAACCGTAGAACAATCAGCATATCGCATTGCGGGATATCCAGCACTAGTCCACCCTTCTCCATGATCTGCTATAAATTTATCAAAAACATTCAAATCAGCATTTGATATTGGTGTATCTGGTAAATTTAAAATAATTGTTCCAATTTCCAAATCATGTTTATAAAGTTCCCCAGATGGCCGGAGTATTTGTCCCTTACCAATAATAAGATTATCTGGAACATAAAAATCATTTCTACCAGGATCACATATTTGAGGTGGATATCTGGTATCAGTACAATTAAATGTTAAAGGTACTGAACATGAATTTTCTGTGACTTTTTCATTGGAACTAAAAATTGCAGGAACTGTCCTAGCTTCCGAACTTTCAATCAACATATATGGTTGCCAAAATGGATGATGAATGATTCGGAATGTTAATGGAATGAATGGAACTGTGGTATAGGCGGGGTCAATTTCAATTACAGGTGTAGATAAATATCCATCATATAATAATTCCCAAGGAGTTAATGTGCTCGGATCTACTATGTTAGTTCCAACATATCCGTCTAATCTAACATACCCATCACAATCATAATAACCATCAAATCTTCCTGTATTTTGCTGGAATTTTAGACACATATGTGTAAAACTAGTTCCAACTGGAAATGAATTTATATTTTTATTGACATAATTTGTAATTAAATCAACATCATTAGATGAAATATAACCGTCACCATCTACATCTGCACGAAGTAATTCAAATAAATCTACATATCCATCTATAATTCTTTGTTGTGTGCTAGTATAATATAAACTTTCACCAATTAAAGCGCTAGCCGCAGATATATCAGAACTGTCAATTTCGCCATCTCCATTAACATCTCCATATCCATCTGTGCAAGCTGTTACTTTGAAAATTCTAAAGCTACTATTATATGAAATATTTGGATAAAGTTTACTTCCTAATAGGTTATTTGAAAGCAAATCTGCATCTGGGTTAATTATACATAAAGTATCGCCACGGCCTTGCCCAATATATTGAACAATACTTTCTATTGTATCATTTTGTTTTGCATTTATATCTTTTATGCAACCAATGATAACTGGCTCGGAAGTGCTTTGTAAATCTTCTAATGAACTATCAGTTAAGAATGAAAAACTTGGTACATATTGTTTTCTAGCAAATGTATCATTACCAGTTCTTTCATCCTGTTCTTTAAAAGATTCCTGAATAGCATTTTGTAATAGCCCAGTATTTAAAACACCTTCCCCAGTGCTTATAAATGATTGATGACCTACTTCATAATCAATAGTTGCGCCAGTTTCAGAATCAACTGTTGTTTTGGCATATAAAATACCAATTCCATCATCATATCCTTGCCCATCAGCTATCTTAGCAGCATCAGTCCATACTTGGAACCAAAGGTCTTCTTCTTCAACATCGGTCCAAACAGAACTAAATAAAGTTACCCTTGCATCATCTAATCTATCATTTCCAACACCAATTAATATTTTTCCAGAATTTGCCGCCCCAGATCGCTTCATGGTAATGGCATAATAGTTTCCAGCAGTTATTTTACTTGTTGTTCCTGACCCAAGTTTGGTTGCATTAAAAACAAAATCAACAGGTTGTAAGACATCTGTTAAAACATATCCAATATCTTCTAATTCTGCTTGGCTATAACTTAATTGTACTAATGGTTCATTCTCTGGATCAAAATCAATTGATAATTCTGGAACAATTGCTGAAGGACATTTAACAGTTGTTTGTAAAGCATATATACTAACAACTAAATCTCCAGTCCAATCAAACCAAGCATCTTCTGTAGCAAGATCGTTTCGTTCTGCTCCTAATAAAAGAGTTATTTTTTGTATGTTGTTTGTATATGCAAGAAATTTTTCTCCAACTTGACTAGTAACATCTCCTGCCTCTAAAGTTCTATCTGGTCTCCCAGTTATATTGATATCCAAAGAGTCAGTATTATAATCAGCCCCAATTGCAGTTTGAATTACCTCAAATACAGTTGATGTAATAGTGGCAAGTTTAAAATCTCTCCAAAAAATATCAGGCTCAATATCTTGGGCTGTCATTATTGGATCTCTTGAGAGCTGGAATGATTTTGCCTCTCTAATTACAACTCTTCCACCATTATTTCTTGAACAGAAATTATTTCCCTTAAAATCACTAAAAAATATTGTTAAAATTCTTTTATAATGTTTGGAAGTAACTTGTTTTTCATTCTTATAGAAATAGAACTTGTCCATTTGCATAGTGCCATCAAAGGCAAGACCAATGATAGCAACTCTAGTGCATAATCGCCCAAGAACATTGGAGTCTGTTAATTCTATTTCAATTTGATTACCAAGATTAATATCAGAGGGTTGATTGGTAGGTTCTAAACCTGTTCCATCAAAATTTCCAGCAGCTAAAATTGAGGCTTGATCTTCTGATAATTCATCTGAATCAAAAATAACTAATTGCTCAACATTTTCTAATAAAACACCAGAGCCAAAGTGATTCTGAATAGTAGCAGAATGTATTTGTGAGTTATGATCCTGTTCAACTTGGCAGTCAGTTTCATCTACTCGCTGTGCATCATGCCACAAATTTTGAATCGCAGATACGTCTTTTCTAATGGTCACGACTCCTCCAAACCTATTTTAGGTAATTTATCTTTGCTTTTGCGTGCGCTGGCTTTAAAGCATTAACGAGATCTTCTAACATTTGTTGAACTCTTGGGTTACTTGAAACAATATCAAATGAATCTATAACATTCAAAGTGAAATTAAACAGTCCATATACTTCATTTATTAATGTCGTAAAATCCGTATTTTTATAAAGTATATCGTCCAAATCTAAAAGATATGTTGTATACAAATCTTCTATAACAGGCAAAACTGAATCTGTATTTTGATTGTAGTTTATATCACGATCTTGTCCCGCTACATTTAAAGGAATTCTGGCTATATTGCTTAGTCGCAAATTATCAATTCTTGCCAATGCATTATGTGCGCCATATAGATCTGACCCGATAAAAAATTCATTTATTGGATCCAAGAAATTAATATCATCAACTAATCTAGCAATACCCTCTGACCCATATGATTGGCCGAAAACATATCCGGTTCCAAATGTTATGGTTCCAAATAAAATTCCACCACGCTCTTCCCCATCTATAAACAACCTTATTTCATCAATATTATTTGAAGTATTGAATTTATAAGTACACATTACGCGGTGCCAAGTTTGTTGAGACCACATAATTGGTTGTCTGACTTCATAATCAATTTCATTTGCTGTTACTTTAAAAATTAAAAACCCTTCAGTGTCTTTATATATAGATATTCTATCACCACTTAAATTAGATGGTATGTAATTTATTTTAACAGGAGTTTGTTGATATGGAAGTTGCTTTCCTAATTTAATTGTCTTAAAGTCACTCTCTATACTTCCCCCGGCAAAATAATCAGTTCCAGTTCCAGGATCATTTATTAATCTAATGCTGTTTATACTTGATATGCTTCCAGATGCTTTAACTGTTGTTGAGGTTAAACTAGTTACTGATTCTACTATTGCACTGCCAGCATCAAAGAAATATCTAACATTAGGATCATTATAAGTATCAAATATTGGACTAACCCAAAATTCAATCGTTCCTTCATTTGCTGTAACTAAATACCCTTTGTTTTCTATATTTAAATTATTACCAGAAAACATTAAGCAATTTTCAAATTCACTATTTACACTATTTACAGATTGAACATAATTCTTACTTGCTGTCACCCAGAAATCAGAATCATTTTCAAAAGGAATTTCATTGAAATGTAATAACATCAATGTTGTATAATCTTTTTTATATGGCCTAATTGCTGTGTAATCTGTTGTTATATTTTTAGTTCCGGCAGCTACTGTTTCACCAACCCTTACATCTGTTAATTTGGTTGATAAAATTCTAAACTCATCAATTACTGCATTAGCTTGCTTATTTCCATTTCTATCTGACCCAACATAAGCTAATGTTTGTGATATAGGATCAAAAGGAATTGTTAACCAAGTTGCATAATCTATTTCATACCAACCTTGTGGCAAATAATATGGAACCCCAGCAGAACCGGCTTCTTCTAATGTAAAGAATCCATTTTGGAAACCACTGTTGCTAAATGTAATATCAAATATTGAGAATCTTCCATTAGAAAACGTGGCTGGCATTACCGGAGAAACTCTAACAGTATGTTCATCAATATGATTTGTTATTGTATATGTCCCAACTGCTGCTGGTGGGAATGTTACAACAAGTAGTTGATTCAACATAGATTCTGAGAAGAAAGCAATTGAATCACTAACAATAGGAGACCCTAAAGTTGCATCTAAATGAGTTCCTGCTTGAGATTGGAAACTATATCTAATAACAGGATATAAAGCATTTCCTTCTGAAGCAGTAATTGCATATCTTTCTTTTATTTCAATTTCTACACTATTTCTTGTTGTTGTTAATGGTAATACATTTGCAGCAGCAGAAGTGATTGTAGTGAATTTTGCAGTTGTATATTGAGTGCCAGGAGCGCTGAATGACAATGTTTCAGTTATTGGACCGCCAGAATCAATTCCAATTATAGAAACAAATGCATTAACAGAAAAATCAACATTGCCACCAGTCATTCTTACTGCGATTGTTCTACCCTCTGTTGCATTGGTTGGTTGAGATGTCTGAATATTTAAGGCTATAAAATGACCGCCAACAATAACTGAATTTGTTGGTCCAATTGCAGTTAATTTTAATAAAACTGGAGTTATAACCGCCTCATCCAAATTTATTGGCGGTGGTAATTGTGTTTTAATTATATTATTGGTATTGCCCCATATGTATAACTTATCTCTGTATCGTCTGTGATTTATTCCCAATGTTCTTATTGCTATTGTATCACCGGCTAAAGCATTTCCTAAAAGAGTAAATACATCTTGATTAAATGCATTTTTACTTATTGCATAACCTGGGACAGTTGCTCTTAATCCTGGTATTTCTGTTTCTACAGCGCCACTAATTACTGAAACGGCCAAGTTAGGATATAAACTTAAACTTGATGATACAACTGTTGAATATTCATTTACTGAAAATCTAGCATCATTTAAAGTTGCTGGCATTACAGAATCTAATTGTAAAATATTTCCAGAAACATTTAAAATATTATATGTTGTAAATGAATCTTCTAAAATGTGAATTGTGTCACCTACAATAATTCCTGCAGCAGCAAAATCTGTAGTTGATGAAACAACTAAATCAGAACCAGTAATAGTTATAAGATCATTTCCAGTTATACAATTAAGTGGTACTGGTCCTATAATTTCAGGAACAATAGTTCTAAATCTATCAGTTGCCGCGGCTATTGGTCGCCCCCCGTATTTCAATATGTTAGATACTTCTTCACCATCAATAAACAAGTGCATTTCATCTTTAAATGATGAGGTATTTACTTTCCAACCAATTCCAATGTGATGTTTGATTCCTGCTGACCAATCTGATATATCGGCAGAAACTTTATATTGATTAGGGGAACCAGTTCTACTATGACCTTGGTCAAATATCCTGAAATTTAAATATCCACGGCCATCTTTATATAATGAAAATCTATTCTTATAATCACTTGTCCCAAAGTCAAATAAATAATGTTCATTATCTGACATGAATGTAATTCCATCAATAGAATAGCCTGGAACATAACCATCTCCAGGAACATATCCATCAATTGGATTCCAAGTACCAGGTTTATATCCATCTGGTAAAAGAATATCATATCCATCAATATGAAGCTCAAACTTTATTTTTTGTAAGCCGCTTCTTAAAACATCTGTAATTTCACCCAGTGTTGGAATAAATTTAACATCATAAATTTCACCAGATGTTAAAATTGTTCCAGAATATAGTTTACTAGTATTTGTAGTGTCTCTGGCTAATAAATTCCATCTAGAAACATCTGAGTCATAATAAATAAAAATTCCTTTGCTAGTATGAATCGGGCCAGGCAAACCAATGGGACTTTGCTCATCTGATTTATTAATACTAAATTTACCATCTATTAATTCTGGATGATATCCGCTTGCTCCAATCCATACTTCTGTTTCTTTTATTGCAACATTGTTTTTAAATAATTCAAATTCTAATGTGGCATCATTATCTAAACCATTCCATTCTGGTTGAACCCACATTTCAAGAGTGCCTTCTTCTAATCTTAGATTTGAAGAAACTGGGAATGTAATAGTTTCATCTGAATTATTTATTAAAACACCATTATCAAATTTAGCTGGAGCTAATTGTAAATTTTCCCCAGTATAGTTAATGGCATTTTGATTTAAATGACTAATTCCTAGTGACCAATTTTCAAAAGCAGCCTCAATTAGCTCAGGTGGAATATGTGATATATATTCTGCAATACTCTTGATAGATTCAATTGTCGGGCCTTTACTAAAAGCTTGTAAAGCTCCTTGTAATGCATCCCTATATCGCTCTCGCTCAAGTGATGTATCAAAATTATTCATCACACCAATTTTAATTAGAGAACCAAAATTCTTTAAAAGAGAATCTCTTAATGCACCAACTTTATAAGTGACATAATATTGTTCACCCTCATTTAATGTTGAACTCTCTCTATAATCTAAAACATTGTCACCATATTCATAACTGACTAAAATTTCATCAGCTAGATAGGTATAATCCATATAATATTCACCCCGATCATAATCTACAACCGGAGTTGCCCCACCATTTAACTTTACATAATATATTACTGTTACAGCATCTCCTACAACTGCTCCGCTACCTAAAGATAACGTAATATCATATCCAATAAAAGAACCACCAGAATCCCATAATTCCACATTGTCAGAAATTCTTTTAACACTTACTACATGAGATAATTCTACTCCTGGTGAAATATAATCAACTGTTACTATTAATCCAGCAGCTATTACTGTAGTTTCTGTTTTTTCAACTCCATATCAATCTAAAGTAATAACATTTGCAGATGCTGTTGCATATGTAGCAAAATTAGTTACAGGGGAATTATTTGTAAGATCATATACATCATAAATTCCCCGAATGGTTCCGATGTCATCAGTAACGGTTATCGTATCACTAATTACTGCATATGGTAATGTTGTATCCCCATTTAAAAATCTTTCATCAGATCTATCAAAACTAGATGGGGTCACAGCATCTTCCTCAACATTGGAATATGATATTGTTTTATTTATTCCAACTATAGAATTTATACTATGATATAATTCTGACACACCAATTATATGTGGATATACTGGATTTATTATAGAATTTTTATATGATATAGCTCCGACATCATTTGTTTGAGATGCAGAAACTCCCACATAAACTATTCCATTTTCATAATCAATTTGGTAATCCCCGACAGTTAGTCGATCAGTATTTGCAGTTACAGAAATAACTTGAGAATCAAAATATAATTCTTTTTCAAATATATTTGATTTACTAAAATAAGCTGAACTATTAAAACTGCTGGCGATACAATCTTCTGTTGCTGCAAATAATCTATTATTTTGCAATATTATTTTTAATACTCTGGTTCCTAAAGCATTAACTGATTCATTATATACAATTAAAAGTTCATTTAAAACATCTGTAAAAGAAACACGTTCTCTTAATTGTTCTGAAATGTTAGGAGCGTTTGCATATGTAAAATATACTTTTGAATCGGAAAATCGACTCATTGAATAAACTTCACCAGATGTTTCGTTATAAATTCTAAAAACATTTGTTAAAGGAGTATTTAAAACTGAAATACAATTAGTTGCATTGATTCTATTTTGAATTCTTTCATCTAAAATTTCTTCATGAACATTTGCTTTAAAATCAATGTCAGGAATTAAAGTCATTTCATAATTAAATGAGACAGATGCAATTTGGCCAGTTAAATCTCTAATTGGACTTGATACAATTTCATATGTTGTTTCATCATAAATATAATCCAAATCATTTACAAAATAATTTTTATACCAATATGTTGCTGCTGGTGGATAATCCCCAGTACCATCATTTGAAGATTCTCCATAAACAATAACAGTTCCAGTAGTATAATCGACAGCATATTCTCCAGCATACATTGGAGGGCCATCATATTGGAATTTTACCTCATGAGTAAATGCTGGGTGGCTTGCTGAAAAAGGAGGATTTGCATTTGGGTCTAAAAATGATACTCCTCCAGAAGTTATTTCTAATCCATTCTGGTCAACTATTGGATAATGTTCTAGATTAAATGTATTTAAAATTGGAGGGGTAACTTCTCTCACAACACTTAATACTTGAGTTATATTAATACTAGTTTGGTCAACAATTTTACCAAGGTTTTTATATTCATATGAGACAGTAATAGTATCAATTGCAGATGGAAGTGTTATTCCACTGTCTAGAAAAGAATCAGACATTTTGAATTGATTATCTTCTAATAATAAATATTTAGAAGCATAATCCGGATCATATCTATCATTTTGTATTTGATACCCATATTGATTAATTGAATATGTCGCATGCCCGCCGGAATAATAATTAATAGTTAAACTTAATAATTTTGTTACATTATGATTATTAACAGTTAAAACTAATCCATTAAAATTAGAAATTCCAGAAGTTGCTGTTAAAGTTTCCGAGTTAATCTTAACACGTTGTAATGTTATTGGGTAATCTGGGAAATCTGTATATGAAATTACATCTGGGATTTGTGCATTTGTCGCCCATTTACCAACGCGAATTACTTCATATGCACATTCTTCATTTAACCGATCAAATGGGCCTGCTCCCCTTGTTTTTAATTCATCAGTTACTGTAAATGATAAATACTTTTCATTTTTTGTTTGTCTAATATCGGCAAGTGATTTTGATAGTAATGAAGCGTATAAATTTATAACATCTCGTATAAGTGTTTTATCATCTAAATTATATGGGCCGGAATTTAATTGCTCAATTAACAAATCTCTAATAGGATCTGCTGGATCTTCTGCGCCTAAAATTAAAGGAGCATTTGTTTTCCCATCTTCTAAAAGATATGCTGACCCATCTTGAGATTTGAACTGATATAATGATGTTGATTTAAATGTAACAATGTAAGCTGCAAATGGGGTCATCGGCAAAACTATAATTGTAATTTGATTTGCTGATACTGTAATTTTTTGAATTATTGGATTTGGAATACCATTTTCATTTGCAGTAATGGTTATATTAGCAGCGTTAATAATTGGATCTAAATTTTGATTAAATGTTGCTTTAATAGTTGTGCTATCAACTACAACAATATTTGTTAATCTAAGATTTGCCATAATATCTCATTTGGGATTTAACGAGTTTCTTGATATATTAAAACATCATTTGCAACAATATATTCATTATTCTGCGCCACTATACTTAACACCGAACCTGTCTCACCTTCTTTATTAAAATACATTACTCTAACACGATCTACCCCATTAACTGAATATGCGCTGTTTATTAAATCACTTTGGTCTATTGTTGTTCCAAGGGCCTTTGCATTTAACATTGAAGTAATAGCATTTTGAACATTTTGTAAAACAATTGCAGATGAGTTAATCATATCAGAAGATATTACTATATATAAAGTAGCATCAACCAAAATTTGCATAGCTGCTTTGACTAATACATCAGCTCCTGTTGTTCTTTTTGGCTCTATAGATTTTGTAACATCGGAAATTAATTTATCATAATTATATCTTATTGTTATTCTTTCATTTATTTTGGGAGCTAAATAATCATAAAAAGCACGATATCTATTTTTGGTTGCAGGCTGATTCATTGCAGCAATTGATAACGTTGCAGATGCTGATTGTGTTGAAATAAAACCACTGGAAATTGCTATAATATCTGCCAATGCAAATTTCTTTTGAGTATACAATGTACCACTTTTACTAAATGATACATTTTCTGAATCATTTGTCTTTACAATATAAAATGTGATTCTGAATCTTTCGCCTATTTCTGGTGTATTAGCTTTATTTGCAGTAGTAGGTGGTAATTCAAATTCTGTAGCCGATAATGTACTATCAGAAATTGATTCTGATTTAACAAAGCTGTTGTCTAAAATTGAATACCCAATCAAATCATATGTATTTAAAACTTCCAAAACTTTCAAATCATCTGAAACTGATACTTTTTCTACTTTTGCTATTTTTGATATTTTAATATTTGAAGGAATTGAACTAACTGATGATAACCCAAGATAAGATCTAATTGCAGATGATAGATTTTGTTTTAAACTATTATATGCGGCTGTAAAAACAACATTCTCAACTTTAAATGATGTTGTCCCAGTTATTGTTATTATACCAGGTGATATGGTTCCAGTTATTGATAAGGCCAAATTGGTTGGCGCAATTCTATAATTTTGAACAATAGATACGCCGGAATATAAATGAGTTGTTGGTTGTGTCCCAATATTATTAAGTATGTTTGTATTAAACTTATTTAAATTTCTAATTGCTGGTAAAGATGATAATAAAGTTGCTGGTAATAAATTACTTATATTAGCAACATAATTACATTCTACCAATGTTCCAACTGTCGCTGTACTAGAAGGGGTTATAGAAATTACATTTTGATTGAAATTTCCTGGGGTTGTAGTATTATATACATCAACAGCATTATATGTTACGGTTACTGCATTTCCAAAGCTTGCAGTTGTATCAGTTGGTAGATAAATTATAAATGATGAAATGGATCCATCATTTGAAGTCGTATTCCATAATTGTGCCCCATCAGAGTTTCTAATAATGCTAACTACATTGCTAACCTGGTCAGAAACAACAACTGCTAATCTACTTGAAGATAATGATATTGTCACAGCTTCTTCTGTAAATGCATTAACTGATTCAACACTAGATATTGGATGAGAAGATGTTGCCGTAACATATGATCCACTTGTAGCTAGGATTACACGTTCTCTTCTAACTTCATTTGAATATCCCCAATCAATAGTATCTCCGCTTGACCTTATATTTTGATTGGTTAATTTATTATCAAAATCTATATAAGAATCATAAGAAAATATCCATGTATAATCTACTTGTAAAATATCTGAAACAGCAGGAAGGCTTTGGCCAGTTATAACAATTCGGCCAGTTTCATTAATTGCCCCTGTCCCATCTGGATTTGTTCCTGATACAACATATCTTTCCCCAGTGGTTGAATTAAAAACTCTGGTAACACTTGTAACTGGGTAATGTGCTAATTGAATGTAACTTCTATTTAATGGAAGTACAGAAGAATTTTCATTTGTTACTGATATATATTGCTGAATTCCAGTTATTTCAGAAACATCACTATATGCCAGCGAATCTTGTCCATTGTATTGAAGTTTTGTTCTATCTTCTGCCAAATCTGAAATCGTGTCACTTATCCAATGTAGTTTATCAAATCCCCAAGGAGATCCCGCAAAAGCGCCAGTGTCTTTTAATAATTCATAATTTCCACTTACTCGACCCCATTCATCAATAGTTTTTTCTTTGAAATTTCTTCCACTTAATGAACCAATTACCTCAATTATATTATAAACTGGTTGGGAGGGTAGAACACCTGTTTTTAAATCATCAATTCTTTTTCTTGTTACAGTTTTCCCTGCATCAGCTGCTATTTGTCCTAAAACTTTATCATTTGAAGCATCTGTTGCGTCATTTTTATTACTAAGATCTTTATAGATATAAGAATCTGTAGTTTCTTGTATATTTGTTCCCAATATAATTACATCAGTTTTACCACCAGAACCTTCAGATAAAATAGTTCCATTTGTAGTTAACTGAGTTCCATCACGAGTCATTAAAGGATCACCTGCTTCAACAACATAACAATCAATAACTGCTGGATTTCCTATTGCAGTTGCTTGATATCCTAAAGCTGTTCCTACATTTGACCCATTAAAAATGCTGAGATATTTATTTTTAAATGAGGCATCTGTTTCTACTGCACTACCACCAGTTGCTGGGGAAATATTAGTTGCATTTGTTATTTCAGGAATTGATGCTTTATATATTGAATATTTTGGAATGTTTCCAGAAGTTCCAGTTGAAATACATTCTGCAGTAACTTCTATGGCATATTGGTCTATAATTCCTAAAAATTCTAAATCTGATTGATATTTTGCAGCGATTGATTTATATGTGCTTGCTTGTGATGGCAAAAGTGTTAAACTATTTAATAAAGCAAATGTAGTTCCATTCTTTGCAAGAAGAGTATCTCCTTTATTAAGAGCTATATTTGCCGCAATAGATGAAAATGTTAATAATGCAGAAACTGTTGATTTTGAGCCGCGACTACGAACTGCCCCGATATTTTGAGCTAATTTATCAATATCAATCCCAACTACATTAGAAAGGGATTGAGAATTTGATACAGTATTTAACTCCTCATATAATCTAGCAAATTGAATTGCTGGGGAATCAATGGTAACATCCCTAACACTAATGCCTGGTTTTGTATCTAATAATGGTTGGGCTTTCCGCAAATATTCCAAACAAGATAAAACAATATCATTAAAGTTTCTAATTCGAGGCATAGTATTCCGTTAAATATATGGGTTTATTGTAAATTCTGTTGAGGCGATTGTTAATGCTCGAGTTAATATTTCTAAAATTACCAAAAAATATCTGGGATCTTCTGGACTTCTTTGGATATCAATATTTTTAGTTGCTGCTATTTGTTCTGCTGCTGTTACTTTTTGATATTTTGTTTGTTCTGTTTGAAGCTTTTGTAACATGTCTATTGAATTTTGTAATTGATTTATTGCAATTGAAGAGATGAATTCAATATCATATGGAGAGCCAATCAAAGAACCAGAAATTGGAGAACCATACCAAGGATATAACTTATTAGACCCTAGTTGTGTTAATAATAATTTTAAAAGGTCCTGAATCAATTTATCGGAATCTTCAACTTTTTCCAAGTCTCCGTCCGGCCCAATTGACCAGTCTCCACCTTGTAGTTTAAAATCATATGACATAAAATCTCATTGAGTAATATATAATCATTGGAAAGAAAAAGCTGGAATATAACATTTTACTTTCCCTTTATATACTGAGATATTGGCATATAATGGCATATCATTCGGAACAAAAAAATGGTGCCCATGAATATTTCAAGTTTAATATCATCTTTTTATAATCAAGTTATCAAAATTGCCAAAAAACATGAGTACACCGGCAAACATGATACTGATAAAACAACTATTTATGAATATTCTGAAAAACATATAGAAAAAAGAACAAAACAAAAAGCCCAGCATGTTGAAAAATTGCGAAATGATATCTCAAAATTAAGAAAAGAATATAAAAAAGATCTAAATTCTGATGATAAAGATACTTTTCAAGTTGCCCTGGCAGTCGCTTTAATTGATGAAACTTGTGAGCGAATTGGCAATGCTGAATCAGCTGGAACAGGCCACTTTGGAGTTACTGGTTGGAAGAAAAAACATATAAATTTTAGTAATGGGAAAATTAATATCAATTATGTTGGCAAATCTGGCGTTAAACAGAAAAAAACTGTTGAAGACAAAACTATAATAAAAGCATTAAAGAAATTATGGAAAGAAGCGGAAAATGGCAATTCTGAAATATTTACTGCTGGCAAAATTGCAGTTAAAATAAATGCTTATTTAAAACCATTCGGCATTACCGCCAAAGATATTCGCGGCTTTCACGCCAATGATATTATGGTTCAATGCTTAAAAGATGCTAGAAAAGGCAAGTTACCTAGTGATGAAAAAGAAAAAGCTAAAAAATTAAAGGAAGAATTTAATGAGGCCTTAGAAGAAACAGCTAAACTTGTTGGACATGAGTCCGCGACATTACGTCGGCAATACCTTGTTCCGGGATTAGTTGATAATTTTTTGGAAGATGGAACAATTGCTAAGAAATTTTCATAGAGGGAATTATGCCAGTTGGAACAATAGGTAGTGGGGTTTTAAAATTTGATACCACAATAGCACCCGCCGCAGCTGGTGAAATTGGCATGAATACAACTTCGGGCCGGCCATTAGGAAACCTGTGCGAGAAACCCCACGGTTTTAACCGTGGGATGAATCGCACCATCATTTGAAGTACCTCTCATTTTTAATTACTTACAACCTATTTTTCTCCCTT
>Ga0172380_10003618_pt1 | contig 20940 bp, 16 predicted proteins | sample Leawe162metaG_FD_119747 | JGI IMG/M metagenome (GOLD analysis project Ga0172380, IMG submission 119747) | Leachate microbial communities from a municipal landfill in Southern Ontario, Canada - Leachate well 162 metaG | ecosystem: Engineered > Solid waste > Landfill > Unclassified | place... | reverse complement strand
TGCTGGATGACAACTCCCGCTTCTATCTGCGCGCAACTTACCAGTTCTGATTTTTCAGGAGATCAATGTGAAAACCATGCTTAAAACTATTGCTGTATCCATTGCCTGCCTGGCGTCCCTGACGCTGGCCTACGGCAAGGAGGTCACGCCGGGCACCATGCTCAACAAGGCGAGCATCGACGGCATGCTCAACGACACCATCGACGGCCATACCATCAAGTCCATGCTGACGGAAAAAATGGAATGGCTGATCCGCAACCAGGGTTTCGCCATGAAACTGGCCAAGGGCAAACCGATCCAGATCGATCCCTCGGTCGATGAGGTCAGCAAGCGCAATGCCGGTTCCGTGACTTTCGATGCGAAAACCCGTGCTCCGGTGGGCTGGAAGGGCGGCGCACCGTTCCCCACCATCGACATGAAGGATCCTTCCGCCGGTGACAAGATCGCCTGGAATGCACGCTACATTGGCATCGAGGGCTATGCCATGAATGAGCCCTATGTCTGGGTCTACCTCATCGACCTCGACAAGGGGGTTGAGCGCATCCAGAACTGGACCTTCAAGCGCACCTTCATGAATGGCCGCTATGGCCCGAAGGCGGGTTCCGCCACCACCGGTGACGGCACGATCTTCAGCAAGAGCCTGACCTATCTGACCTACCCGCAGGACATTGCCGGCATCGGCGTGTTCAATGTGCGCTACATGGACCCGACCAAGACCGAGGACAAGTGGGTGTACATCAACCAGTTCCGTCGCACCAAGCGTGTTTCGGGCGGCGGCTGGATGGATCCGCTGGGCGGTGGTGTCGACATCCTGGTGGAAGACCTGAATGTCTGGGATGGTCTGCCGCACTGGTATCCGTCGATCAAGCTGGTGCAGAAACGCTATATCCTCGCCGTTGCAAATGCTGCCAGCCCACCGCTGGACAAGAGCAAGCCCGCGCGTTCTCCCGAAGAAGCGCCCTACCAGGATGTGAAGAACGCGCCCTACTACAACACGCTGAATGCCTGGGAGCCACGTGAAGTGTATGAACTGGAGATCGCCACGCCGGTCGAGCATCCCTATGGCAAGCGGGTGCTGTACGTCGACACACAGGTCTATCAGCCCTTCTTCTCGGAAATTTACGACAAGAAAGGCGAGTTCTACAAGATCATCAGCTATGAGCGTGCACCGGTGATCGGCAAGGATGGATTCAAGGGCTATACCACCTTGCAGGGTCGCTTCATCGACTTCAAGCGTCGTCATGCCACAGTCTGGGCCGCCGACATGTTCCTCAACGAGCCCGAGATCAACGAGAAGACCATCGTTCTCGAAACGCTGGAACGCGCAGCAGGCAAGTAAGCCGGTCAGGGCGCATGTGAAAACATGCGCCCTTTTTTCCCCTGTGCTTGAACCAAGGAGGCAGTCATCGTGTTCCAGAACAAGGATCTGCTTTGCTACGAACGCTTCGATCACGGCATTCGGGAGCAAATCAAGAAACTGATCACGCCGGAATTGATCGAGGAGCATCGGCATTCAACGGTCGGCGCACAAAGCGATGCCTTGGCGCGAGTACTGAATTACGTGCGGCGCGCACCACTGCCGGGCAAGTTTGCAGTGTATGCCATCAAGCCTTTTGGGCCTTACCGAATCCTTGCGCTCTCTGGTTTGCGCGGCAAGCGACCGGAGTTTGTCGGTGACACCATCTATGCCACTCTCGATGAGGTATATCACGCAATTTTTCTGAAAAGAATCGAGAACATCAAATGACGCCCGAGAACACAGTTGGCCTGAAGCATATCCAGGGCTATTGCGATCGCATCTCGGTCAAGAGCCAGGACAAGATTCAGTTCATGGTCAGCGCCCAAGGCATCAGCGCAGTGGATGCCCAGTTGGTGCGCCTGATCCATGGTGACGAGCACCCGCAGGGACCGGGCTTCAAGGAAGAGCTCCAGACTGCCCCAATCAACAAGCGCTATGCAGTGCGCAAACAATTTACCCAGGTCGGCTCCTTTGCCCGCGTGGTCGATACCAAAGGCGTACTTGCCCCGGCAGGCGCTTTCAGCATCTTCGCCTTCATCTGGCCGACCACTCCGCAAATGCACCAGCAGGGCATTCTGACCCGCTGGGATGCCAGCAAGCAACGCGGCTACGGACTGGGCATCAGTGCAGACGGTTTTCTCGAGTTCTGGATTGGCGACGGGCAGGCCACTCAGCGCGTCAAGGCGGACACCGCGCTTTTCGGTCGCTGCTGGTATCTGGTCGGTGCGAGTTTCGATCCTGCCAAGGGTGAAGTCAGCCTGTATCAGGAAAACGTCATCAATGCCTACAACTCGCTTTATTCGAAGGCGTTGCCCTTTGATTACGCTTCCCACACCCAGGGAAAAATCAGCATCCGTCCGGCCAACGATGCCACGACCACCTTCCTGCTGGCCGGCAGCAACGAAACCGGTCCCGACGGCCAGAACGCCGTGGGCGAACGCTACAACGGCAAGATCGACCGCTGCGGCGTGATCGGGCGCGTGCTCCAGCGCGCGGATTTCGATGCCATCCGTGCCAGCCTGGACAACGTGCCGCAGCAGGATATGCTGGCGTATTGGGACACGTCTGCCGGCTACACGGCAAAAGGCATCGGTGACCGGATCGTCGATGTCGGGCCGCACCAGTTGCATGCGCTTGGCCACAACAAGCCGGTGCGGGCGATGACAGGCTACAACTGGAACGGCAGGGACGACGTGTTCCGTCTTGCCCCGGAGCAATATGGCGGCGTCCATTTTCATGAAGACGCGATCATCGACTGCCAGTGGACCCCGACCTGCGAATGGCAGATTCCTGCGGACCTCAAGAGCGGTTGCTATGCCCTGAAAGTCACGGCCGGCGAGGCCGAGGAATACATTCCCTTCTTTGTGCGCGCCGCCCAGCCCAAGGCCAAGATCGCCGTTCTCATGGCGACGGCCTCCTACCTGGCCTACGCCAACGAGCAACTCTCCTTCTGTTCGCCCATCGTGCAGCCGATTTTCGGCCGCACGCCGGTGTTGACCGAGAAAGACATCATCCGTGTCGAAAGCCAGGATTTGGGCTTGTCGACTTATGACGGCTTCATCGACGGCGCCGGCGTCTGCTTCTCCTCCTACAAGCGCCCGATCCTCAACATGCGCCCCAAGTACCGCATGGCGCTGGCGAGCGTCTGGCAGTTCCCGGCGGATCTCTCCATCATCGGCTGGCTCGAGCATCAGGGCTACGACTATGAAGTCCTGACGGACGAGGACTTGCACCGCGACGGCGCTGCCTGTCTCAAGCCATACACTACCGTCATTGCGGCCACGCATCCCGAGTATTACTCGGAACGCATGATGGACGGCACGGAAGACTACCTGGCCAACGGCGGCCGGCTGATTTACATGGGCGGCAACGGCTATTACTGGGTGGTCAGCTTTTCCGACGAGGAACCCTGGTGCATGGAAGTGCGCAAAGGGGAATCCGGTTCGCGCGCCTGGCAGGCCATGCCGGGTGAATACTACAACCAGACCGAAGGTATACGCAGCGGCTTGTGGAAGTGCCGCGGGCGGCCGCCGCAAAAACTGGTCGGCGTGGGATTTTCAACCGAGGGCTTCGACACGTCCGGTTCTTATACCAAGATGCCGGATGCCAAGGACCCGGCGATGTCCTGGATCTTCGACAAGGTGGGCAGCGACAACTTCGGCGATTTCGGCCTGGCCCTGGGTGGCGCCGCGGGTCTCGAACTCGACCGCTACGATCTGCTGCTCGGTACCCCGCCGCATACGCGCCTGCTTGCGACCTCGCAAGGTTTGTCGGACAACTACCCGCGAGTCGGCGAAGAGATTTACTACAACTTCCCGGGCCAGGGAGCGACTCAGGATTACCAATGCCGTGCGGACATGGTCTATTTCACTACCGCGAAAAACGGCGCGGTATTCGCCCCCGGTTCGATTGCCTGGGCGAGTTCCTTGCCCAGCAACAATTTCAGCAATCCGGTCTCCACCATCATGGGCAATGTGCTGAATGCCTTCCTGCGCGAAGGACCGCTGCCGGAATGAACAACGCCCCAGTTAAGAAAGCCTGATCATGAAAACTACCGCATTCTTTCACGACGAGAAATGCCTCTGGCACACCGCCGGGCCGCACGCGCTGTTCATGCCCGTCGGCGGCTGGGTCCAGCCGCCGGCCAATGGCGGCCATGCCGAGTCGCCGGAATCGAAGCGCCGCCTCAAGTCGCTCATGGATGTCTCCGGGCTCTCCGAGAAACTCGCAGTGCTGAGTGCGCCCATGGCCACCGAAGAAGACCTGCGTCGTGTGCATCCGGAGGCTTACCTGAAGCGCTTCAAGGAACTCAGCGATGCGGGTGGCGGCGAAGTCGGCGTATTCGCGCCGTTCGGCAAGGGCAGTTACGAAATCGCCAAGCTCTCCGCCGGCCTGGCCAAGCAAGCCATCAATACGGTATTGAAGGGCGAGTATCGCAACGCCTACTCCTTGTCGCGTCCGCCCGGCCACCATTGCCTACCGGATCAGGCCATGGGTTTCTGCCTGCTGGCGAATATCTCGGTCGCCGTCGAGGCGGCCAAGGCGATGCATGGCATCGAGCGTGTGCTGATCCTGGATTGGGATGTGCATCACGGCAACGGCACGCAGCACATTTTCTATCAGCGCCCCGATGTCTATACCATTTCGATGCACCAGGAAGGCTGCTTCCCGCCCGGCTACAGCGGCTTTGAAGACCGCGGCGAAGGCAAGGGACTCGGCTACAACCTGAACGTGCCTCTGTTGCCAGGTGGCGGGCATGACGCCTACTTGTACGCGATGGAACGCCTGGTGATTCCTGCCATCGAAGGCTATCGCCCCGATTTGATCGTGGTGGCGAGCGGCTACGACGCCAATGATTTCGATCCGCTGGGCCGCATGATGCTGTACAGCGATTCTTACCGCGAGTTGACCAAAACGGTGATGAGCCTGGCCGATACGTATTGCAAGGGACGTCTGGTGGTGGTGCACGAAGGCGGCTACGCCGAGGCCTATGTTCCATTCTGCGGTCATGCCCTGGTGGAAACACTTTGCGGTGAAAGAACCGCCGTGGAGGATCCCTTCATGGGCTTCGCCGTGGGCCAGCAACCCTTTGAGCATTTTCGCAAGTTCCAGCGCCAGTTGATCGACCAGATGGCGGCCAAGCTCAAGTAATTCCTTCCCTCCTTTTCTAAGGAACCAAAACATGAATCTGAATGACTATGCCAGCCAGGATGCAACCGGTCTGGCGACACTGATCCGCAGTGGCGAAGTATCCGCTGCCGAAGTCCAGAAGGTGGCGCGCCAGGCCATCGAGGCGGTCAACCCGAAAATCAACGCGCTTGCCGCGCCTCTGTTTGACAAGCCCCTGGACTACAACGCCAGCGGTCCGTTTGCCGGCGTTCCCTTCGCCATCAAGGACATCGTCTGCCATGCCGCCAATGTGCCGACGCGCTTCGGCAGCCGCATGATCCCGGCAAGCTTCGCCTTTCCGCACGACACCGAATTGATGAAGCGCTGGCGCGCCGCAGGGCTGGCGACCATGGGCATCAGCACGACGCCGGAATTCGGCTACAACTCAAATACCGAGGCGCTGGCCTATGGCTCTACCAGGAACCCCTGGAATACCACGCGTTCTCCCGGCGGCTCCAGCGGTGGCGCGGCTGCGCTGGTGGCTTCGCGCGCCTTGCCGGTCGCCCATGCCAACGATGGCGGCGGCTCGATTCGCATTCCTGCGGGCATCTGCGGCGTGGTCGGCTTGAAGCCGACGCGCGGTCGCGTCTCCCTCGGGCCGGATGCCGCAGAAGCGCTCTCCGGCATGGCCATCGAGTTTGCCGTGAGCCGCTCGGTACGCGATACCGCTGCACTGCTGGATGCGGTCGAAGGTCCCGGTGTCGGGGAGAAGTACGAAATCGCGCGGCCGTCGCGGCCGTACATCAAGGAAGTCGGCGCCAACCCGGGCAAACTGAGAATCGCCATTTCACCCAAGGGCTGGTCGACCGTGCCCATCCACCCGGCCTGCGTGGCGGCAGTCGAGAAGACCGCCAAGGTACTGGCCGGTTTGGGACATCATGTCGAGGATGCCACACCCAAGTTCGATGTCGAGGCTTTCGACAACGCCAATGTGAATCTCTGGTCGGCCGGTCTGGCGGACTGGATCATGACTTTTGCTGAAGCGCTGAACCTGAAGCCGTCTCAGGATAACCTCGAAGCCACGATCTGGGCCTGCCTGCAGCATGGCAAAAAGCTCTCGGCCATTGACCTCCTGACTTCCGAGCATGTCATGAACACGGTATGCCGCTCCGTGGGGGCGTTTTTCCAGGGTTACGACCTGCTGCTCACGCCGACGGTGGCTGCCCCGGCCACACCTTCGGGATTTCTCAACGCCAACGATCCGACGCTGGATGCGTCGGCATGGACACGCAAGATCTTCACCAACATGCCATTTACTGCATTGTTCAACGTGACGGGTCAGCCCGCGATCTCTCTGCCGCTGTGCATGAGCGATGATGGCTTGCCGGTTGGATTGCAGTTTGTCGGCCAGTATGGCGATGAGGCACGTTTGATCCAGATCGCGGCGCAACTCGAGCAGGCGATGCCCTGGATCGACCGGCAGCCGGCGGTTTGCGCGGGTCGTGCCTGAGCCATCCCCACCATGAATCTCAAAGAATATGCCAACCAGGATGCCACCAGCCTGGCCAGCTTGATCCGCAGCGGTGAAGTCTCTGTGGCCGAGGTGCATCAGGCTGCACGCCAGGCCATCGCCGCTGTCAATCCCAGGATCAATGCCCTGGCTGCGCCAGTGTTCGACCAGCCCCTTGACTATAATTCGCACGGGCCTTTTGCCGGCGTACCTTTCGCCATCAAGGATCTGATTTGCCACGCCGCCGGCGTCCCGATGCGCTTTGGCAGCCGCATGGTGCCACCCGATTTCGCCTTTCCCCACGACACCGATCTGATGCAGCGCTGGCGTGCCGCCGGGTTGGCGACGCTGGCGCGTACGACGACTCCGGAATGGGGCTTCAACGCCAATACCGAGGCATTGGTATATGGCTCGACCAAGAACCCATGGAATACAGGACGCATTGCCGGTGGCTCGAGCGGTGGTTCGGCTGCGCTGGTGGCCGCACGCGCTTTGCCGGTGGCGCATGCCAACGATGGTGGTGGCTCGATCCGCTGCCCCGCCGCCATGTGCGGTCTGGTCGGTCTCAAGCCGACACGCGGCCGCGTGCCGATCGGACCGGATGTCGGCGAGGCGCTGTCGGGATTCGCCATCGAGTTTGCCGTCACGCGCACGGTGCGCGATTGCGCGGCGCTGCTGGATGCGGTGGAGGGACCGGGGATAGGCGACAAGTACCAGATCGCTCGTCCCGCACGCCCCTACGCCAGGGAAGTCGGGGTCGAGCCGCGCAAGCTCAGGATCGCCATCTCGCCCCAATGCTGGTCGGGCGTACCGGTCGATGCCGAAAGCGCCGAAGCCGTCATGAGGACCGCCAAGGTGCTGGCCGGCATGGGGCATCATATCGAAGAGGCTACACCCACATTCGATCAGGAAGCCTTCATCCTGGCCAGCCGCGACGTCTGGAGCATCGCCCTGGCCGACTGGATCCTTGGCATTGCCGGCTTTCTCAACGTCACCCCCAGCCGTGACAACATCGAGGCCACCGCATGGGCCTGCATGGAACACGGCAGGCGCTTGTCTGCCATCGACGCATTGAAGGCGGATCATGTCGTCAATGCCACCTGCCGCGCCGTCGGCGCTTTCTTCCAGGACTATGACATCCTGCTGACGCCGACCTGGGCGCGGGTGGGACTGCCGCTGGGATCGCTCAACGCCAATGATCCGGCGCAGGATGCCGATAGCTGGACCCGGCAGGTGTTCACGCTCTCCGCGTTCACGCCTTTGTTCAGTACCACCGGGCAACCGGCGATTTCGCTGCCGCTGTGCATGACCTCGGACGGCCTGCCGATCGGTCTGCAGTTTGTCGGCCACTTTGGCGATGAAGCCACGCTGTTTCAAGTTGCTTCCGCCTTGGAAAAAGCCATGCCGTGGTCGGGACGCAAACCGGTCGTGTGCGCGGGAGAAGTCTAAACCGCTTGAGCAAGAAAGGAGATTACGCTATGACAGCAACCAGTTATGTTCACGGAGCTTCCGATGTCCCATTGATCGGCAGCACCATCGGACAATATTTCGACGATGTCTGCACGCGCTATGCCGCATCCGAAGCCGTCGTGGTGCGGCATCAGAATGTACGCCTGAACTACGCCGAATTCCGCCGCAAGGTGGATGAACTGGCCTGCGGTCTGATGCGTCTCGGCCTGCAGCCCGGCGAACGGATCGGCATCTGGTCGCCGAACAATCTCGAATGGGTGCTGACCCAGTTCGCCACGGCCAAGGCCGGCCTGATCCTGGTGAACGTGAATCCGGCCTACCAGCGTGCCGAACTCGACTATGCCCTGAACAAAGTGGGCTGCCGCGGGCTGATCCTCGCCCCGGGCTTCAAGACCACCAACTATCTCGCGATACTCGGCGATCTGGCACCTGAGCTGGCGAACAGCCAGCCGGGCAAGCTGAAATCGGCCAAGCTGCCGCAACTGGAGATCGTGATTCGCCTGGGCAGTGAAAAAACACCCGGGACTTTCAACTTCGACGACCTGAGCCGGACCCCCACGGCGGAAGAGCTTGCTGGGCTCGATGCCTGCGGCCAGAAACTCCAGTTCGACGATCCGATCAACATTCAGTTCACCTCGGGCACAACCGGATCTCCCAAGGGTGCGACACTTTCGCATCACAACATCCTCAACAACGGCTTCTTCATCGGCGAAGCCATGAAGCTGACTTCCGCCGACCGGCTGTGCATCCCCGTACCGCTCTATCACTGCTTCGGCATGGTGCTGGGCAACCTGGCCTGTCTTACGCACGGTTCGACCATGGTCTTCCCGGGCGAAGGCTTCGATCCGCTGACCACACTGCAAGCCGTGGCCGAAGAAAAATGCACCGGTCTGCACGGTGTGCCGACCATGTTCATTGCTGTGCTCGACCATCCTGAATTTGCCAAATTCGATTTGTCCAACTTGCGCACCGGCATCATGGCCGGCAGTCCTTGCCCGGTCGAAGTGATGAAGCGGGTGGTGCAGCACATGCACATGGAACAGGTGACCATCGCCTATGGCATGACCGAGACCTCGCCGGTGAGTTTCCAGAGTTCCACCGATTCTTCCCTGGATCGGCGTGTATCCACGGTCGGCTTGGTTCATCCGCACGTTGAAGTCAAGATCATCGACAGCGAAGGGCGCATCGTACCGCGCGGCGCCACCGGCGAACTGCTCACCCGCGGCTATTCGGTGATGCTGGGCTACTGGAATGACGAGGAAAAGACCCGGGGTTCGATCGATGCCGCCGGCTGGATGCATACGGGCGACCTGGCGACGGTGGATGCCGAGGGTTACGGCAACATCGTCGGCCGTATCAAGGACATGGTGATCCGTGGCGGGGAGAACATTTATCCGCGTGAAATCGAGGAATTCCTCTATCGCCATCCAAAGGTACTCGAAGTCCAGATCGTCGGTGTTCCCGACCACAAGTACGGCGAGGAACTGTGCGCCTGGATCATTCTGCGCGAGGGGCAGGCAGCAACACAGGAGGAGATTCAGGCCTTCTGCAAGGGACAGATTGCGCACTACAAGATACCGCGCTACATCAAGTTCGTTGCCAGTTTCCCGATGACCGTGACCGGCAAAATCCAGAAGTTCCTGATTCGGGAACAGATGCGAACCGAACTTGGGCTGATCGAGGAAAAGTCGGCCTGATCTAGATCAAGATCGAGATTCAGGCGATGTGTGATCCTCCCGCAACATGCTACACCGCATAGAAAGGAAGAAGACATCATGGCTGAACTGGCCGATTTCATCCAGGCGCGCAATTTTCTATGGGCGCATCGTACCGACTACGCGACGGCCTACAAGGATTTCCGCTGGCCCAAACTTGAGAACTTCAATTGGGCGCTCGACTACTTCGATCAACTGGCACAAGGCAATGACAAGCCGGCCCTGTGGATTGTCGAGGAGGATGGATCGCAACAGGTCCTGAGTTTCAAGCAACTCAGCGAACGCTCCAACCAGGTTGCGAACTACCTGCGCCAGTTGGGCGTCAAACGCGGCGATTGCATGCTGCTGATGATGGGCAACGAAGTGCCGCTGTGGGAACTGATGCTGGCCGCCATCAAGCTCGGTGCCGTGCTCTCCCCGGCCACTACGCTGCTGACCAGGGATGACCTGACCGATCGCATCGAGCGTGGCCAGGTCAAGGTGGTCGTCACCAACCTGATCGAAAAGTTCGCGGACATCCCGGGTTCCTTTATCCGTATTTCCCTCGGCAAGCAAGCCGCCGGATGGCAGCAGTACCAGGCGAGCCACGACTGCGCGGCAACCTTCGCTCCCGCTGGTGCGACCAAGGTCAGCGATCCGCTGTTCCTGTATTTCACTTCGGGCACCACGTCCAAGCCGAAATTGGTGCTGCACACCCAGCAAAGCTATCCGGTCGGGCACTTGTCCACCATGTACTGGATCGGCCTGCAGCAGGGCGACATCCACTGGAACATCAGTTCCCCCGGCTGGGCCAAGCATGCCTGGAGCTGCTTCTTCGCCCCCTGGAATGCTGCGGCGACGGTATTCATCTACAACTACACCCGCTTCAATGCCCCGGATGTGCTCAATGTCCTGGTCAAGCACAGCGTGACCACCCTGTGTGCCCCCCCGACCGTATGGCGCATGCTGATCCAGGAAAAGCTCGCCGACTATCCGATCAAGCTGCGCGAAGTGATCGGCGCGGGCGAGCCGCTCAATCCGGAAATCATCGAACAGATCCGCAATGCCTGGGGACTGACCATCCGCGACGGTTTCGGCCAGACCGAGACCACCGCGCAAATCGGCAATTCGCCGGGGTCCCCGGTCAAGCCGGGCTCGATGGGGCGACCACTGCCGGGATATCAGGTCGTGCTGCTTGATCCCGAGGGGAAACCGGCTGCGGAAGGCGAAATCTGCCTTGATCTGGTGCGACGTCCCCTGGGACTCATGGAGTGCTATGCAGGCGACGAAGGCAAGACCGAGGAAGTCATGCATGATGGCTATTACCATACCGGCGACGTGGCCAGCCGCGATGCCGACGGCTACATCACTTATGTCGGACGTGCCGACGACGTCTTCAAGGCCTCGGATTACCGCATCAGTCCCTTTGAACTGGAGAGCGTGCTGATCGAGCATCCGGCCGTGGCGGAAGCCGCTGTGGTGCCTTCGCCCGATCCGATGCGCCTGGCCGTGCCCAAGGCTTTCATTATCCTGACGGCCGGTTACCAGCCGAGTCGTGCCGTGGCACAGGACATCTTCAAATTCACCAGGGAGCGGCTGGCACCTTTCAAGCGAATCCGTCGTCTCGAATTCTCCGACCTGCCGAAAACTGTGTCCGGGAAGATCCGTCGGGTCGATCTGCGCAAGCAGGAACAAGCCAAGACAACCGCGGGAGAAAGAAAACCGCTGGAGTTCTTCGAAGAGGATTTCAGCTAGTACCCCAGAAACAAATGCGGGCACTGGTGAAACAGATTGAGGAAATGACGATTCTAATGAAGGGAGAAAAACGATGCTAAAGATGCTGCAGCAATCTATTGTTTTACTCATGCTGGCGGGCGGACTCATGTCGCAGGCTGGGGCGTTTTCTCCAGAGTCGCTGGTCTGGAAAAAATGTGCCGACTGCCATCAGCCTGTGAACGGTGTCATGCCGCGGGTTGAAGAGATACGTACGACGCCGGAAGAGTGGACAGTGATTGTCGATCGCATGGCCCGACTGTACAAGATGGAAATCACCAAGGCGGATATGGATGTCCTGCTCAAGGAATTGAGCTCGACCCAGATTCTGACGCCTGCCGAACTGGACAAGGTGGCTTATCTCAATTTGCTGAACAACCCGCAAACCATGGAAACGCCGGTCGGTGCGGATCAGCAGAAGCTTTTCAAAACCTGTGTGCGTTGCCATAGTGCCGGGAAAATCTACTCCTACCGGATGAATGAGGCCTCCTGGGCGAAGATTCGGGATTTCCATCTGTACATGTATCCGACGGTGGTCTATCAGATGCGCGAGATGCGCTGGCCGAAGGAAGCGGATGCCGCGCTCGCTTACCTGGCAAAAACCTATCCCTATGGCCAGGCCTGGAAAGCACCTGCGGAAAAACCCGAGGGTTCCTGGCTGATTCTGGGCTATGAAGCGGGCAAAGGAAATTACCGTGGCCAAGCCAAAATGGTTGCGAGCGGCAACGACGACTATAAGGTCGAGGGGAAGCTGGTTTTCACCGATGGCACCTCGGAGAGTTTCGAGGGGGAGGCAACCCTTTACGGTGGTTATGCATTGCGCACCCGCACCATGCACAATGGACAGAAAACTTTGGGCGCCTATTCGCTGCGGGATGGCAAGATCGCTGGCGAGCATCATCATCCCGCACCCGATTTCAGAACCTCAGCTAGCACCTGGTATCCGGCCGATGGCAAGCCGCAACTGCTGAAAGTGACGCCAGCTTTCCTGCTGAAGGGAGAAAACACCAAACTGGTGTTGGAAGGCATCAAGCTGCCCGAGGTGACTGCAGCCGACATCCAGTTCTCCGGTGGCTCGGTGAAAGTCAAAGCGGTGAAGCGCCTCAACGCCGAAGCCATCGAAGTCCAGGCCGAATCCACCAAGGATGGCGTGACGAAGGCTGAAGTCGGCATCAAGGGGGTCAATGCGTTGCCTCTGGTCCTCGCCAGGCAGATCGACTACATTAAGGTGACTCCGGAAATGGGGCGCGCGCGCCTCAACGGTAACCAGCGATACCCGGCGGAAGGCGTGCAATATCAGGCGATCGCTTTTGCCAAGACAGGCAAGTCGAGCAAACCCGACGAAGATGTCCGCCTCGGACCGGTGCCTGCGACGTTCAAGCTGGCTGCGCTGAACAAACGTCCCAATGATGACGATCTGCAATGGATGGGGATGATCCATGCCAGCGGAAAATACATACCGCATGGCGATCTCAACCCCATCCCGACGCGGACGCAGCACGTCGAGGCCACCGGACTGTCCTGGGTGGAAGCCAGCTACAAGCAAGGCAAGCGCCAGTATGCGGCCAAGGCCAGGCTGGTGGTGACTTTGCCTGACTACATCCAGCGGATCAAGTAGGCATGCTTTGCGAATGGACTGATCACCAGGTTTTCGGCGCCAGGGACGGGGCGATCCTGTTCGGCGTCGACCAGGGGAGCCTGTTTTTCATCGACGCGGAAACGCGCGATGCGCTGGCTCGGTGGAATCACGGCCCCACCCTGGACCTGGATGCGGTTCCCCCGGCCGACCGGGAAATTCTCGAAGGGCTGCGAACGGCCCGTTTCCTTGCTCCCGCCGGTGTTCGCCACAGGCTGGCAGCGGCCGATTTCGATATCGCCGCGATTCCCTTGACCACCATGGTGCTGGAGGTGGCGCAGGACTGCAACCTGAATTGCACTTACTGTTATGCGGACGGCGGATCCTACGGCAGGGCGGCGCGTTTTCTCGACCCTGACACCGCCCGTCAGGCAGTCAGAAAACTGGTGGCGGATTCGGCCGACCGGGACACGGTGACCTTGGTGATATTCGGCGGCGAACCGCTGCTGAACATGCCCGCGGTCGAAGCCGCCGTCCTGGAAGCCCGGATTCAGTCGCAACAGACGGGGAAGCAGGTTTTTGTTTCCCTGACCACCAATGGCACGCTACTTAAACCTGCCATCATCGATTTTATTCACGCCAACCGGATTGCAGTCTCGGTCAGCCTGGACGGTCCGGCCGATTTGCACGATGCCAACCGTCCCTGTTTGAAGGGTAAAGGAAGCTACGCCACGATTACCGACAACCTGGCCGGGCTGCTCAGTGGTGCTACCGCACCGGTCGCAGCGCGCGTGACCTTGACGCCCGATCAATGGCCGCGCATCGAAGAAGTTTTTTTCCACTTGATGGACCTCGGCTTTCACGAGGTGGGAATCGCCCCGGTGAGTCCTGTCAGGCGCAACCTGCTCCCCGATGCCGCGCAGGAGGAAGCCTTGCTTCAGGGCTTTTCCGCCATGGCAGGTATTTTTCTCAAAGCCGCCAAAACAAACCGGCTGCTGCCATTCACCAACCTCATCGATCTTCTGGCCAGGTTGCATCTGGGGCAGACGAAATCCGTCTCGTGTGGGGCCGGCTATGGCTATCTGGCGGTTGATGCGGCAGGCAGTTTCTACGTCTGCCATCGTCTGGTCGGCGATGAGAACTTTTTGGTCGGCAATCTTGACGATGGTGCGGTACCGGCGGAAATTCGGCGGGCGTTGGACTCGGTCACCTGTGGCAAACAGGAGATGTGCAGCAGTTGCTGGGCCAGGACACTGTGTTCCGGTGGTTGTCACTACGAGAATCATCTCAGGGAAAATCAGCTGGGCTTGCCGCCGGGCGGCAGCTGCGACTTCATCCGCCGCTGGTTTCAGCTCGGCATCGAGGTCTATGCGGAACTGAGACGCACCGGTGCGGAAGAGATTCTGCAGCGGTTGGGGAAACGGGTTAAATGTTGATTTTTTAAAACTGGGCAGTGCAGAGTAACGAAACAACCTAGCAAGGAGGCTCATGGATCATGGACAAGAAAAAACGCATAGAAGCACTCAATGAAAAAGCCCGCGCCATCGAGGCGCTTGCCAGTGGCGAGCAGAAGTCGGTTGCAGCCCTGCAGGAAGGGGGCGCGCTCAATATGCCGGTGGGTTGCACCACCATTTTTGATACCGGCTGGGAAACCAACCCGCGTGCCACCAATCCGGTCGGCATGTGCCAGCCCTCGTCGCACGACTATCTCGGCTGCGCCGGCGACTGCTGGTGGCCAGCGCAGAATCCGGACGGCATGACCAACACTCTGGATCTCGAGCAGATCTGCAGCAGCATTAGCCGTGACTGGCGCGATATCAAGTGACTTGGTTCAGGCAAGCCAGACTTGCCGGCGGTAGCGGCGCTGATTGTTTATAGATGCCGGGAGTAATCGGAAACGGCTAACCAAACTGGGAGTTAACGATGAAAAGTAAATATTTTCTGCTGATGGGATTCATGGCGTTTTGCTTCCTTGCCCTGGTCGGAAAAATCGAGGCAAAGGAACTGATCTTCAATCTGGGCTACGGCAAGGTCCAGGTCATCGATGCCGAGAAGGATCAACTGCTGCCGGATATCGACATCAAGGGCTGGGCGCGCGAAGCCAGCTTTTCGGCAGACAAGAATTTCATGTACCTGACGGCCAGCCGTCACTGGATCCACAAGATCGATCTGAAGCAGATGAAAGTCGTCAAGACCATCGATATGCACTCCGGTGGTTGGGATCGCTTCATTTTCGGCATGGAACTCCTGGCCGACGGCAAGACCGCCTATATCCACTTCATGTCGCGCAAGGCCAGCAAGGGTGAAGCCGTGGTCGGCACGCCGACGGTAGCGCAGATCGACCTGGAGAACGGGCAGATCCTGCGCAGCGTCGATGTCCCATGGGGAGTGGGCTTTTTGGCCTTGATGCGGGATGGCAAGATGCTCTATGCGGTGGGCCAGGACATCATCAAGATCGACGTGAGCGGCAAGGAGATGAAGAAAGTCGGCGAGCATCCGATGTTCGACAAGAAAATGAACATCCTGCCGCTGTTCAGCTACGCCGAAGAAAACAACGGCGTGGCGCTCTTGCCCTACTGGATCGGCGAGGCGGGCGGGTTGCTGAATGTCGACAAGAATAGCGGGAAAATCACCGAGATCCCGATCAAGGGTGGGATGATGGTGTACGGTGCTTTGTACTCCCCGGACATGAAGAAAGCCTACGCCAATATGGACGAGCTGTATGTCATCGACCTGGCGACCAAGAGCATCACCAATACGGAAGTCATTCCCACGGGAACCACGTTCGCCGTCATGACCAGCGCCGACGGCAAGAAGCTCTACCTGCAGGGCGGACCAACCATCACTATCTACGACGCCCAGACACTCAAGGTGATGAAAGTGCTGGATATGTCGACCGACGGCATGCTGTTGCGCAGGATAAGCCTGTAACAGATGCTTGCATGGAGTATGGGATTCATGTCCACGATGCCAGCCCCCTCCCGCCGGATCCGCGGGATGCTTGCACGGCATCGTGGCGCGCCATACTTCCGTCAGGACCGCTGCGCGCCATTTATTTCGGCTCGGAGTTTTGCGCTGATCTGCTCCCGGGTAAGGCGGAGGTCAAACGTCTCTGTGGCCATGCCCGCGATGTAGGGGTTGCGGCTGTTCTGCTGACACCGATTGCCTCACCTGGGGGATTCGCCAGAATTGGCAAGCTGCTGGCGGGCGTCGCTCAAATGGAGGAGGCGCCTGCAGTTGTCTTCAATGATTGGGGTGTCGGGAATCTGTTGCGGGAATCCTTCCCGCATCTCCAGCGGCGAGCAGGGCGTTTGATGAACCGCGGGCTGCGCGATCCTCGCCTGATGGAACAGATGCCGGAGAACCCCAAACCCGCTGCAGCCTTGGAGGGCGATCGGGGACAACGATTGCGTGCTCTGCTGGCAGGTTTTGGCGTAACCGCTTTGGAAACCGATTCCGATATTGACGGCAATTATCTGGGAAACGGCACCGAGGGCTTGCAGCGAGTGCTTTATCTCCCTTACGCTTTCGCAGCCAGCAGCAGGAATTGTCTGGTCAAGGCGGAAGAGGCTGGCAGTGAGGACGAGTGCTTTACCAAGGGCTTGGAACTTTCCTGTAAAGGTTCGTGCCGTGGGCGCTGGCATCGTGTTGATCGGTCGGACACTCAGTTGCCCCTCTGGCGCGCCGGCAATACCGTGTTTTTTGAGGTGCCGCAGTACCGGGTCGAAACCCTGATTCGGCATGCGGATCGCATTGTTCTCCATGAAAGGCCAACACCGTAAATATCCTGGCGCCGTTGAGACATTCGATGGAAGTCGCTCCATTGCTGGAGGCCGGCGCAGATGAATTTTTTTGCGGATTGACGCCGCCCGGCTGGGAATCGCGTTACGGCAAGGCCTGGGCCAATCGACGCGCGCCGCAGTCGGCAGGTGTTCGGGGCGTTGACGACTTTGCGCGGATCATCGCCCAGGCGGATACGTGTCCCGTGTACGTGGCACTGAATGCGCCGTATTACCCCGATGGTGCGGTGGACATGCTGGCGAATTTTGGCGCTTCGCTGCTTGACATGGGAGCCGCAGGGCTGATCGTGGCGGATATGGACCTGCTGCTGGCGCTGGCCGAATCCGGGCATGGGGTGCGTCTCCATGTATCGAGCCTGGCGACCTGCATCAATGCCGGCTCGGCGAGGTTCTACCGTGATTTGGGTGTGAGAAGAATCATTCTGCCCCGGCATCTGACCTTGGGTGAAATCGAGAAAATCTTGATCCCGGATCTGGAGTTCGAGGCTTTCCTGCTCAACGACGGCTGTGTCTTTGAAGAAGGTCTCTGCGCTACAACCCACGCCGCCGGTGCGTTTTGTACCCTGGATGGTGAAGCTGCGCAGGGAATTTCGCCCGAGACGCTGGAGCGCTATGCTTTCTGGAAGTGGACCCTGAATCACAGCGGCTGTCGTACCGGCAACGGCTATCCCATGGGCCCCTGCGGTTTGTGCGCGATTCCTCGGATGCTTGCGGCGGGGATTGTCAGCCTCAAGGTCGTTGGGAGGGAAGCATCGCTTGAACGCAAGGCGGCTTCGGTCCGGATTGCAGCACAAGCACTGCAGCTGGCAAAAAATGGCGCTTTCCCCGAAAAGATCCGGGAGTCTGTCATTGCATTGCGCGGTTCACCCCAGATGTGCATGGAACGGCATTTGTGCTATTACCCGGACGTCTGGGTACGTAAGCGGTCAGCATGCTGAGGGAACTGGGTTTATTTACTCGCCATCTGCGCGGCAAGACGGCGTTGATTGCTGCGATGTTCCTGCTCAGCCTGGCTGCTGCCGCAACCTCACTGGCTTCCCCGCTGATCGGAAAGACCTTCATCGATTCGGTGGTCGGCGCGCGCAACTTTGCCCTGGTGCCGTCCCTGGCCCTGGCGCTGCTCGGGCTGGCGGTGGCTGACCTGATCCTGGGCGCGTGCACCCGCCTGGTCCACACAAAACTTTCTGCCGGGGTTCTGGTGGAAATCCGGGAGCGATTGTTCGCCCAATGTCTGAATGCTCCTTTGGCGGAGCTCGAGAAATTCCGCCAGGGAGACCTGCTGAGCCGATTCGGTTCCGATATCCCGAAGATACAGACACTGCTGGTGGATGGTGTCCTCGGCTTCTTTCGGAACGTTCTCTACCTGATCGTGGCAGCCACAATCCTGCTGACTCTTTCGGTGACGCTTGCGCTATGGTGCTTTGCCGGAATATTCCTTGCCCTGGCGATTACGGCAGGCTTCCGCAAGCCGGTGGAACAGGGAACCAGAACAGTTCGCGATGCCATGGTCGACCTCTCACATTTCCTGACCGAGCGTCTCGGCGCCTTGCGTGCAGTCCGCTTGCATGAAGCGCAGACGCAGGATCAGCAGACATTTTCCGGATACAACAAAACCCTGGTGAGTCGCCTGCTGGAATTTCAGGTTCTCGATTCTGCCGCTTCCGGATTTCCCGCTTTGACGCTGAGCGCAAGCCTTGCCTGGATTTATCTGCTGGGGGGAGGTTTGATCGAGAGCAATGCGATTACTTTGGGGACCTTCGTGGCTTTTGTGCTCTATCAGGGGCGACTGGTCAGCCCCGCCATGGGTTTGCTGGGATTGCTGCGCAACATCCAGGAAGCGCGCGTCAGCCTGGAACGAGTGGCCGAGGTCCTGGCAGCCGGGCCGGCCCCCGCGCCAATCAAGTCGGCCGGTGAGCTCCAGCCTGGCCAGATTGTTTTGGAAGACCTCTGCTTTGCCTATGCCGGCTCCGCTGCCGTATTGAGCGGAGTCAATCTGCAGGTATTGCCGGGAGAGCGCATCGCAATTTTCGGCACGTCCGGTAGCGGCAAATCGACTCTGGTGCAGACGCTGTTCGGACTACATTCCCTCCAGCGGGGACAGGTCAGACTGGGCGCACCCGCCGACAATGCACAGGCACGACTGGGCTATGCCGGAGGTGAGCCGTTTCTGCTTCATGCAACGGTTGCCGAGAACTTGCGCTACGCCAACCCGACAGCCAGCGATACGGATCTGATCTGGTCCGCCACGCTTGCCGAGGCCCACGAGTTCATTTTTGAGTTGCCAGATGGCTATCACACGGTCATCGGCGGCAGAGGCCTGGCCCTGTCGGATGGCCAGCGGCAACGCATTGGACTGGCCCGGTTGATACTTCGCAATCCGGGAATCTTGTTGCTGGACGAAGCCTTTTCAGCGCTCGATCCCGACACCGAGACCAAGGTGAGAAGGAATCTCTTCTCTCATTTCAAGGATCGTACCTTCCTCGTCATCACGCACCGTTTGCATGCCCTGGATGAATTCGACCGTCTCTATCTGATGCAGGCGGGGCAACTGCAACAGGTCGACAGCAAGCAACTCCGTGAGGCGCTTGACGGGAATGTGTTGCGGCAGGCGGTGACGAATGAAATCTGAACTGCGCATCGGGGTGATCGATACCGGCATCAATTCCTGGCATTCGCATGTGATGGGCGGCGTGACCGGTTGCCGCATCTTTCTCGATGGCGACGGCAGAATTCGACAAGATGAGGATTTCCGCGATTTGGTCGGCCATGGCACCGCCGTTGCAGGAATCTTGCGGCAGCAACTGCCAGACTCGGCGCTTTATGCCATCAGGGTATTCGAGCAGGACCTTGCCTCTTATCCTTCATTGGTGGCGCGTGCTGTACTGCAGGCGGCGGCAGAGGGCTGCACACTCCTGAATCTGAGTCTGGGAATGCCCCCTGGTCCCGGCATGGATATCCTCGCAATGGCCTGCCAGGAGGTCATGCAGGGCGGGTGCCTGATTGTTGCTGCCGGACATCCCGAGAAACGCCAGGTGTTCCCCGCTGCATTTCCCGGGGTGCTGGGTGTGGTTGCGGACGACCGTGTTCCGGCCGGAGAAATCCGCTTGAATTCCGGGCACGTTTATCCGTATACTGCATCAGGAAGTCCGCGCGATCTTGATGGCGTTCGGACTGTGGATAACCTCTGGGGAAACTCTTTCGCCTGTGCCCGGGTGGCCGCACATTTCGCCAGGCAAGGAGGGCTGCAGTAAAACTTTTCTGGAACATGCCAATCGTTGGTTGGGTGCCTGATTGGTATCGGTTATGATGAGACGATGTGATATGAGAAAGGATTGGGAGTTCCTATGATAAACGGATATTCAGGTTCGAGACTCTGGTTGATCGCGCTGGCTTTGCTGGGAAGCGTCTCGCTTTTTTGGCATGCCCAGTTGCTTGCCGCGGAGAGTAAAAGCGGCAAGGAGCTGGTCAACGAGCATTGCGCTGATTGTCACAAGGCCGTGGAAGGCGGTGGATTGGGACGAATTTCCGAAGCCCGGCGAACTCCCGAAGGTTGGGACATGACGGTGGCACGCATGACGCTGATCCATGGCACCAAGCTCAGCTCTGCCGAGCGTCAGGCCATCGTCAAGTATCTTGCCGATACCATGGGTCTGGCGCCCGAGGAGGCACAACCCTGGCGTTATGCCCTGGATCACCGCCCCGAGGTTTCCGATTTCATCGAGAACAAACTGGTGGGCGAGACCTGCGCCCGGTGCCATTCCTACGCACGCATTGCCTTGCAGCGTCGCACACAGGAAGATTGGCTGCGCTTGTCGCACTTTCACGTAGGCCAATTCACGACCGTTGAGTTGCAGAGCAACCTGCGCTCGGTTAACTGGTGGGAGATCGCTTCGCAGGAAATTCCCAAGCTGCTCGTCAAGTACTATCCGCTGAATTCCGAAGCCTGGAAAAAATGGCAACAACAACCGAAGATGAATCCTGCAGGTTCT
>Ga0172380_10003617_pt1 | contig 20951 bp, 22 predicted proteins | sample Leawe162metaG_FD_119747 | JGI IMG/M metagenome (GOLD analysis project Ga0172380, IMG submission 119747) | Leachate microbial communities from a municipal landfill in Southern Ontario, Canada - Leachate well 162 metaG | ecosystem: Engineered > Solid waste > Landfill > Unclassified | place... | reverse complement strand
CGCGCGCCGAGGCGATGCGGCTGCGCGACGGGATCAACGCCGCGCGCGGCTAGCGCTCGCCACGCCTCGGCGGGCCGGAGGCGGCCTCGATGGTCATGGACCTGCGGATGGGGGACGTGCTGCGGCTGCGCCGCAAGCATCCCTGCGGCGGCTTCGAGTGGCAGGTCGTGCGCGTGGGCGCCGACGTGGGCCTCGTCTGCCGCACCTGCGGCCGGCGGGTGCTGCTCGACCGTCCGACGCTGCATCGGCGCGTGCAGGCGGTCGTGGAGCGTGGTGCGCCGCTGGACCCCGCGATCGAGCGGGCGCTGTTCGGCGCGGACGATCCGGAGGGCGATGGCACCGGGGGTACCTCGGACGATCCGAGGGCCGGTGGCTGAGTCGGGCCGCGCCGCGCGGGGCGCGCGCTGGCATTCGTTGCCTGCCGCTCCTACACTCGAAACGTGGTTATCGAACTGACGATCGAGAGCATTCGGGTCAGCCTGCGCAACTACCAGCGCGTCGTGATCCTGCGCGAGAAGGACGCCGATCGGTACCTGCCGATCTGGATCGGCCCTTCCGAGGCGGATGCGATCGCGGTGCGCCTGCAGGAGGTCGCCGTTGCGCGGCCGCTCACCCATGACCTGCTCACCAGCATGATCGAGCAGCTGGGCGGCACGGTGCGTTCCGTGGTGGTCAACGACCTCACGAATGACACGTTCTTCGCCCGCATCCACGTTGAGCGCGACGGCCAGGTGATCGAGGTTGATTCGCGGCCCTCGGACGCGATCGCGATCGCCGTCCGGGCGAAGGTTCCTATTTACGCTGACGAGAGCGTATTAGATCGTGCGGGCGTCCAGCTGAACGCGGACGGCGAGGCGATCGAGACGCCGGAAGGGCGCACCGGCGGCATCACCGCCGAGGAGCGCGAGCGGCTTTCCGCGTTCAGCGACTTCATCGCCGAGCTCGACCTCGACGACTTCGACTAGGCCTCGATCGAGATTCGGCCGCGTGGGGCGTCCCATTTCGTGCGCTCGCTCACAAGCGAGTTGATCGCTCGGAGGACGCATGCTAGATTCCCCGCGGCCTCGCCCCCCTGAACGCAGTGGGTCGAGTCTGACGAGCTGGATCTCGCCGGCCCTCGGGTTTGCGGGAATCGGCTCGTACCTGGCGACGTCGATTGTTGGGCTGACGCTCATCGGACGGTGGCTGGACGGACGTTTCGATACGTCCCCCCTCCTGACGATGGTGTTCCTGGTACTGGGGCTGCTGGTCGGGCTGATTGGCGCGTACCGGCAGTTGCAGGTAGTACTGGAACAGTCGCGACAGCGCGGACGTAAGGATCGGGGCTGAATGAAGACCTGGCTGATCGTCCTCGGCGTGGTGGCTGTCGTGGCCGCCGGCGTGATGTTCGTGAAGCCGCCTTCTCCCGTGATCATCGTCAAGCCGGAGCACGTCTTCGACCTTGGCCCGATCGGCGTCACGAACACCATGTTCACCTCCTGGTGCGTGGTCGCGCTGCTGGTCATCACCTCGTACTTCGTCGGCAAGAACGTCTCGGTCGTGCCGTCCGGTTTCTCGGGCGCCATCGAGGCCTTCATCTCCGGGTTCTACGGCATCGTGGAGAGCGTGGCGGGCGAGAACGCTCGCAAGTTCTTCTGGGTCGTCACCACGATCTTCCTGTACGTCCTGACCTCCAACTACTTCGGCCTGCTGCCGATCAACATGATCGTCGGCAAGCCGGAGCCGGGGCACGGCGAGAAGCAGGTCGTGTTCGCGCAGACGCAGGTGCTGGGTGTGCCGGTCGCGTACATCCCGAACGCGCCGAAGGAGTGCGAGACCTTCGAGTGCCCGAGCTACCACGCGCCTGAGGGCAAGGAGCACCCGGCGGACGTGCACCCCGTGGAGACCGCTCCCGGCGAGTTCTCCGGGCTGCTGTCGCCGTACTTCCGCTCGGTCAACACCGACGTCAACACGCCGCTGGCGATTGCCATCTTCTCGTTCATCTTCGTGGAGTTCTGGGGGCTGAGCACGCTCGGCCCCGGCTACCTCAAGAAGTTCTTCGCTGTTGATGCGTTCAAGAAGGGGCCGCTGGGTGTCATCGACATCTTCGTGGGTCTGCTGGAGTTCGTCTCCGAGCTGTCCCGCATGGTGTCGTTCACCTTCCGTCTCTTCGGCAACATCTTCGCCGGTGAAGTGCTGCTGACGATGATGATGTTCCTCGTGCCGTTCGTGCTCGTAGACGTGTTCTTCGGGCTGGAGCTGTTCGTGGGGCTCATCCAGGCATTTGTGTTCGCGATGCTCACGCTGGTCTTCGCCCAGACTGCTGTCTCCCACCACGGTGGGGGAGAGCACGATGGGCACGGCGAGGCGCATCACTGATCAATCCAGGGTTCGATGTGAGTGGGGCGCCCTCGCGTGAAATCGTGCGGGCATTGCTAGGGAAGGATGCTCGGATGAAGCAGGCTGGGACGTTCGTTCGTCGTGGGCTGACCGCTGCGATGCTGATGGGGTCGATGTTCCTCGCCAGCACCGGCGTGGCGGCGGCGCAGGCCGCTGGCGCGGCCGACAACGAGGCCACCGTGTCGGCGATGAAGTTCATCGCTGCGGCGCTGGTCATGGGTCTGGGCTCGCTGGGCCCCGCGATCGGCATCGGCATGCTGGGCGGCAAGGCGATGGAGTCGCTGGGCCGCAACCCGGAGGCCGCCGGCGCCATTCAGACCAACATGATTCTGGCGATCGCGTTCGCTGAGGCCATCGGCATTTACGCCCTGGTCGTCGCGATCCTCATCGGCTTCGTCTTCTAAGCACGGACAAGACGCAACGCGCGGCGCCGAGCATGTCGGCGCCGCGCGGGGAGCGCATGCCATGATGAGTTCGTTGGTACGGCGAGCCCTGGGTGCGAGCGCGCTCAGTGCGCTGCTGGCGATGCTGCCTGTGGCGGCCTCGGCGGCAGAGGAGAGTGGCGGCATCGCCTCTCTGGGCTTCAGCGTCCCTGGTCTGATCACGCAGCTGGTGAACTTCACCATCCTGCTGATCGCGCTGCGGGCGTTCCTGTACGGCCCGATCCTGAAGGTGCTGGATGAGCGCAAGCGCCGCATCCAGGAGGGTATCGACCGCGCTGCACAGGCCGCCTCGGCGGCTCAGAGCAGCGAGGCCGAGTCCCGCCGCGTGATGGAAGAGGCTCGTGCAGAGGGTCAGGCGGCGGTCGCACGTGCGACCGAGGCTGCGGCTCGACTGCGCGAGGAGCTGGAGACGCGCGCCCGCGCGGACGCGGAGGCGATCGTCTCCCGTGCCCGCGAGGAGATCGCGCTGGAGCGCGACCAGGCGATCGAGCAGATTCGCCGGGAGTTCGCGGACATCGCAATCACGGCCGCCGAGCGGGTCATCGAGCAGTCGCTCGACCGGTCCGCGCACCAGCGGCTCATCGACCAGGTGCTGGCGGAGAGCCAGCTCGGGCAGCGGAGCTAGCATATGGCGACGCTTGCGCGTGACGTGGCCGGTCGGCGATACGCCCTCGCGGTCATGGACCTGGCCCGGTCGGACGCATCGTTCCAGTCGTGGGCGACGGCGCTCGACGGTCTGGAGTCGCTGACGCAGCAGGCGTCCTTCGTGAACGCGCTGCAGGCGGACGGCATGACGGACGACAAGTTCGCCGCGATCGTGCGGCAGGTCGTTCCGGCCATCCGCCCGGTGGAGCTGAACCTGCTCCGGCTGCTGCGCCGCAAGAGCCGGCTGGCCCTTGGTCCCTCCATCAACTCGTACTTCATCGAGTTGTGGGACGAGGAGCGCGGGATCGAGCGCGCGGTGGTGCGGACGGCTGTCGAGCTGTCCGAGGAGCAGCGCAACGCCCTGGCGGCGCAACTGGCGCAGGCCACCGGCAAGCAGGTGCTGCTGGAGGGCGAGGTTGACCCCTCGCTGCTCGGTGGCGCGGTGATCCGGATGGGTGACCGCCTGGTGGATGGTTCGACTCGGACTCGGCTGCGCGCGCTGCGCGAGCAGCTGGTGCACGGGTCGCTGTAGGAGACGTCGCGCGCGCCGTCTGCGCGCGCTGAACAACGGAGTTCGCGCACCATTGGTGCGGGGAGGTCGAGATGCCGGCACGCGTTGAAGAGATCGCGTCGATCCTGCGTCAGCAGATCGAGCAGTTCGACACCTCGGTCGCGTCCACCAGTGTGGGCACGGTCATCGAGGCGAGCGACGGCATCGCGCGCATCCACGGCCTCGGCCAGTGCATGGCGTCGGAGCTCATCGACTTTGGTGACGGCATCCTGGGCCTCGCGCTGAACCTCGAAGAGGAGACCGTCGGCGCGATCATCCTGGGTGACTACACCAAGATTAAGGAAGGCGCCGAGGTCCGCACGACCGGCCTGGTCGCCTCCGTCCCGGTGGGCGAGGCGCTCATCGGTCGCGTGGTCAGCGCCCTCGGTGACCCCATCGACGAGCGCGGCCCGGTCACCACGACCGAGCGTCGCCCGGTGGAGAAGATCGCCCCCGACGTGGTCTCCCGCGTGGGTGTGAACCAGCCGGTGCAGACCGGCATCAAGGCCATCGACTCGATGGTGCCGATCGGGCGCGGTCAGCGTGAGCTGATCATCGGCGACCGGTCGACCGGCAAGACCGCCGTCATTCTGGACACGATCATCAACCAGAAGGGCGGCGACCTGATCTGCATCTACGTCGCCATCGGCCAGAAGGAGGCGAAGGTCGCGCAGATCGTCGCCACCCTGGAGCAGTACGGCGCGATGGGCCACACCATCGTCGTGAGCGCTGGTGCCGCTGAGTCGGCGGCCCTCCAGTACCTCGCCCCGTACGCCGGTTGCGCGATGGCCGAGTACTTCATGGAGCGCGGCAAGGACGTGCTCATCGCCTACGACGACCTGACGAAGCACGCGTGGGCGTACCGCCAGATCTCGCTGCTCCTTCGCCGCCCTCCCGGGCGCGAGGCGTACCCGGGCGACGTCTTCTACCTGCACTCCCGCCTGCTGGAGCGCTCGGCGCGTGTCGTCGAGGGTCTGGGCGGCGCTTCGATCACGGCGCTTCCGGTCATCGAGACGCAGGCCGGTGACGTGTCGGCGTACATCCCGACCAACGTCATCTCCATCACCGACGGCCAGATCTTCCTGGAGACGGACCTGTTCAACGCCGGCCAGCGGCCTGCGGTGAACCCGGGCATCTCGGTCTCCCGCGTGGGTGGTTCGGCCCAGACGCGCGCGATGCGCAGCGTGGCCGGTACCCTCCGCCTCGACCTCTCGCAGTACCGCGAGCTGCAGGCGTTCGCGCAGTTCGGCACGGACGACCTCGACCCGGCCACCCGGAACCAGCTGCTCCGTGGCCAGCGCCTGACTGAGCTGCTGAAGCAGCCGCAGTACCAGCCGCTGACGCTGGCGCAGCAGGTCTCGATCCTTTTCGCCGGCTCGCGCGGCCACCTGGACGACGTGCCGGTCGAGAAGGTCGCCGACTTCGAGCGCGCCTTCCACGAGTACATGCGCGCCAACGCCGCCGGAGTCTTGGAAGCGGTGCAGACCGGCGTCGCCATGACCGAGGAGACGCAGGCGGGCCTGACCAAGGCGATCCAGGACTTCAAGGCGACGGTCGCGTACTAAGCGCGGACGACGAGCAGACGTAGCAGCGAGCGAGGACATCGATGCCCGGAGCCGGCGCAGTACGCGCAATCCGTGACCGCATCCGTTCCGTCCAGAGCACGGCCAAGGTCACCAAGGCCATGCAGCTGGTCGCTGCGTCCAAGATGCGCCGCGCGCAAGACCGCGCGCTGCAGTCTCGGCCGTACGCGACCCAGATGCGTGCCGTGCTTGCCCAGCTGGCGGGATACGCCGAGGGCAAGGAGCAGGAGTCGCTCCACCCGCTGCTGCGGCAGCGCCCGGTGAAGCACTTCGCGTTCATTCACATCACCGCAGACCGCGGCCTGGCCGGTGGTCTGAACGCCAACATGAACCGTGCGGGCGCGGGTCTGGCGCTGGAGTACCAGCCGAAGGTCGAGCGCGTCTCGGTCGTGACGGTGGGTCGCAAGGGACGTGACTTCTTCCGCAGGGCCGGGTTCCCGAGCCTCGCGGAGTTCTCCAACCTCGGCGACTACCCGGGGATGCAGCAGATTCTTCCCATCGCGCGTGTTGTGATGGAGGACTACATCGCCGGGAACATCGACCAGGTGTTCATCGGCTACCAGCGCTTCGTGAGCACCGCGGTGCAGCGGCCGACCGTGCGGCAGATCCTGCCGGTGACCGCGCCCGAGGGTGCCGAGGCCGGTGACGGCGTCGACTTCCTGTTCGAGCCATCGCCGGAGCAGCTGCTGGAGACACTGCTGCCACGGTACGTGGAGATGCAGGTGTACGAGGCGGTGCTGGACGCGCTCGCCTCGGAGCAGTCGGCGCGCATGGTCGCGATGCAGGCCGCCACCGACGCTGCGAACGAGATGGTCGGCGGCCTGACGCTGATCTACAACAAGGCGCGCCAGGAGCTCATCACGGGCGAGCTGCTCGACATCGTCGGCGGCTCTGCCGCGCTCGAGGGATAAGACCGGAGCGCGGGCGTCGAGGGCTGACCTCGGCGGCTGCGCACAGGGGAGGTTCAGATGGCAACCGGAGTCGTCCGCCAGGTCATCAGCACCGTCGTCGACGTGGAGTTCCCCACCGGCGACCTGCCTGAGATCTACAACGCCGTGAACATCGATATGAACGGCAAGACCCTGGTGACCGAGGTGCAGCAGCACCTGGGCAACAACTGGGTGCGCTGCCTCGCACTCGACTCGACGGATGGTCTGCGCCGTGGCGCGGCCGCGACGGACACCGGCGCGGCGATCTCCGTGCCGGTCGGCCCGAAGACCCTCGGCCGCATCTTCAACGTCGTCGGCACCCCGCTCGACGCGGGCGAGTCGGTCGAGGGCGTGGAGCGCTGGGCGATCCACCGCGCACCTCCGGCGTACGCGGATCAGGAGACGGCCGCCGCGATGCTCGAGACCGGCGTGAAGGTCGTGGACCTCATCGCCCCCCTCGCGCGTGGTGGAAAGGTCGGCCTGTTCGGCGGCGCCGGTACCGGCAAGACCGTCATGAACACGGAGCTGATTCGTAACCTGGCGGCGGAGCACGGCGGTCTGTCCGTGTTCGCCGGCGTGGGCGAGCGCTCCCGCGAGGGCAACGACCTCTGGCACGAGATGGCGGACTCGGGCGTGCTCGACAAGACCGCGCTCGTGTTCGGCCAGATGAACGAGCCGCCCGGCGTGCGCCTGCGCATCGCCCTGACCGGCCTGACGATGGCCGAGTACTTCCGCGACGTGGAGGGCCGTGACGTCCTCCTGTTCGTCGACAACATCTACCGCTACACGCTGGCCGGTATGGAGGTGTCCGCACTCCTGGGCCGCATGCCGTCCGCGGTGGGTTACCAGCCGACGCTGGGCACCGAGATTGGTGAGCTCGAGGAGCGCATCACCTCGACGACCAAGGGCTCGATTACCTCGTTCCAGGCCATCTACGTGCCTGCGGACGACTACACCGACCCCGGTGTGGCGACGACGTTCGGCCACCTGGACGCGACCGTCGCGCTGGACCGCGCGCTGGTGGAGCAGGGCCTGTACCCGGCGGTGAACCCGCTGACCTCCAACTCGCGCATCCTCGACCCGCTGGTCGTGGGCGCGGAGCACTACGAGGTGGCGAGCGGCGTCGTTCGGACGCTGCAGCGCTACAAGGACCTGCAGGACATCATCGCCATCCTCGGCATCGAGGAGCTGTCGGACGAGGACAAGGCGATCGTCGGTCGCGCGCGCCGCGTGCAGCGCTTCCTGACGCAGCCGTTCCACGTCGGTGAGACGTTCACGGGCATCCCCGGCAAGTACGTGTCCGTCGCGGAGACGGTGCGCGGCTTCAAGGAGATCCTTGAGGGTCGCCACGACGCATTGCCGGAGAACGCGTTCTACATGGTCGGGACCATCGACGACGCCGTCGAGAAGGCTCGCACCATGGCGGCGGGGAACTAGTCGTGCCCCTCTCGCTGAGCGTCGTCACGGCGGAGCGGACGATCGTCCAGCGGGACGACGTGCAGCGGCTGGTCGTGCCCACGACCGAGGGTCAGATCACGGTGCTGCCGATGCACGTGGCGCTGATGTCGGCGCTGGGCTACGGCGAGATGACCGCGGTCTGCGCGGGCGAGACGCTGTCGATGGCCGTCTTCGGCGGCTTTATCCAGGTCGCCAACGACGGGGTGATCGTGCTGGCCGACGCGGCCGAGCGCGCCGAGGACATCAACGAGGAGCGCGCCGAGGCGGCTCGTGAGCGGGCGCAGCAGCGCCTGGCCGGGCAGCACTCCGGGCCGGAGGCGCTGGACGTGCTGCGCGCACGGCTGTCGCTGGAGCGGGCGCTGGTGCGCCTGCGTGTGCGCCGCCGCCGCCCGGCGACCGGCGTGCCCTCGATGCGCGAGCGGTAGCCCTCGAACGTCCCGATGCGAGTACGATGCGCCCCGTGGTGACACGGGGCGCATTGCTTGTGTGGCTGGTGGTGGCGGCGATGCTCGGCGCGGCATGCCGAGACGCGAAGCCTGCGCCTGCCTCGGCGACTGCAACGGCAGGTGCCACGGCTGAGCCGGTGAGCACGCCAGATTTCCGCCCGTCGTTCACGCGGCCACCTGTCACTCCAACGCCGCTGGCCGTAGACACGCACGAGCGTGTCATCAACGTCGCGACCGGCAGCGTTCGTCTGTTTGACGAGGAGCAAATCGACCTCGGGCGTGCGAGGACGGCTGTCTGGATTCGCGAGCAAGGCGGATTGCGTCTGGAGACTCTGGCCGGACAGACGTTGGAACACATCGTCGCAGCCGATGCACTGCTCGAAACGAGCGACGGCTCGACCAAAGTGATCCGTCGTGGCGTGGGCGGGTGGCCAGAGTGGGAGTGGTTCTTGTTGGCGGGCGACGGCGAGGAATTCCCGCTCGGACGTGGAGTGTTGCCTGCGCTATCGCCGAGCGGTCGCATTGCTCTCTACCGCTACATGCCGGCGCCGCGTGCCGAGTCGGGACGTACACGCGATCTTCTACTGTTCGATCGGAAGGCCGGTACGACGCAACTGGTCGCCACGGGTTTGGGTAGCGATGGCGGCGGTGATGGCCCGCTCCGTCCGCCACGTTGGTCGCCCAGTGGGCGCTATCTCAGCTACTACTCGGAGCTTTACGACAAGCCCGCCAGCTCATCGCAGTCCAGTGGTTGGCGGACGGTCGATTACATCCTCGATACGTGGACGATGCAGGTGGTAGTGCTGCGAGACGGAGAGCGCGGAGGGACAGACTGGGCGGTAGGAGAAGATAGGATCGCGTTCAATCGCGACGGGGCTGCGTGGATTCGGGACTTCACGACCGGCCTGGAAGAGCGGGTTATCCCGTCCGTAGATCAGGTCTTCTTCGTCGGTCCCGGAACACTCCTGTTCACCAGAACGCGTGGGGGCGACAGCGTCTTCTTCGACCTGGAAGCGAGGCAGGAGATATCGCGTACGCGTCTGGCTCAACTCACGTCGCAACGGCGCGGCGGGCGGCCCGCGGTCGTCACCTATCTCCCGCCCTGTAAGGGCGTTGTCGTATTCCGCGGTCCCGAGCATGACGGCGACTGCATCCCGAACGCCATCGGCGGAGCATGGTCGCCTGATGGCGGACAACTTGCCCTCGTCCTGACCCGCCCCAGAGGCGAATCCGAAGAGCAAGGGGACTACAAGAGGGTTGTCATCCGGGACGTGACGGCAGGTACGGAGCGTGTGATCGTCCCGGATTTCCCGTCTGACCGCTGCTCGACGCTGGGCCCGCAGTGGAGCGCTGACGGCGCTTATCTCGTCACGACCGGCACGCACTTCTGTGGGATCGGATCACGGTCGAGTCCGTTGTATCCGCTTTAGCCGTGCCCACCCCCGCTGCAGCCGGTATGCTGACGGCATGACGACAGCGACGGCCCAGCGACTGGTGATCCGAGGCGGTCGGCCGCTCCGAGGCCGCGTGGCGGTGTCGGGGTCGAAGAACGCGGCGCTGTACGCGCTCGCGGCGGCGCTGCTGACCGCGGAGCCGGTCACGCTGCGCAACGTGCCCGAGATCGCCGACATCGGCGAGATGGCCGAGGTGCTGCGCGACCTCGGCGCCGCGGTCAGCATCGACGGCGCCACCGTGAGCATCGAGGCGCGCGAGCTGACGAAGACGGTCGCGGACGCGGAGCGCGTCGCCGCGCTGCGTGCCTCGTTCCTGGTCATGGGGCCGCTGCTCGCGCGGCTGGGCGAGGCGGCGTGCCCGCCCCCCGGCGGCGACGTCATCGGGTCGCGCCCCCTCGACGTCCACTTCGCGGGGTTCAAGGCGCTCGGCGCGGCGGTCACGCGTGAGGGTGCGGCGTACGTCGCGCGCTCGCCTCGGCTGCGGGGCACGCGCATCTTCTTCGACTACCCCAGCGTCCTCGGCACCGTGAACGTCATCTTCGCGGCCACGCTCGCCGAGGGCACGACGACGATCATCAACGCCGCGGCGGAGCCCGAGGTGGAGATGGCGTGCGACCTGCTCAACGCGATGGGCGCGCGCATCACCGACGGCGGCAACAACACCGTGCACATCGAGGGCGTCGAGCGGCTGCACGGCGCGGACTTCTCGATCATCCCCGACCGCATCGAGGCGGGGACGTACCTGCTCATGGGCGTGGCGACGCTGGGCGACGTGGAGGTCGTGGGCGCCGTGCCGGAGCACCTCGACAGCCTGGTGGCGAAGCTGCGCGAGATGTCGGTGCGTGTCGACCCGTTCGAGGGCGGCCTGCGCGTGCGGCCGGACGGCCCGCTGCAGGCGGTGCAGCTGCAGGCGGTGCCGTACCCCGGCTTCGCCACCGACCTCCACTCGCCGATGGGCGCGGCGCTGACGCAGGCGCACGGCGTCTCCGTCATCCACGAGCGCGTGTACGACAACCGCATGAACTACGTCGGCGAGCTGCGCTCCATGGGCGCGCGCATCACGACCGCCGGCCAGTCGGTGATGATCGAGGGGCCCTCGGCGCTGGTCGGGACGGCAGTGCGCGCCCACGACGTGCGCGCCGGCGCCGCCGTCGTCATCGCCGGCCTCTGCGCCGAGGGTGAGACGGTCATCCGCGACATCGGCCACATCGACCGCGGCTACGCCGATCTCGATGTGCGGCTGCAGGCGCTGGGGGCGGACGTCTCCCGCCGCTAGCGGCTCGCCTTCCTCGGGCGCAGGCGGTACCATCGCGGCCACTCGCCGCACCTCGCGAGTTATCCACAGCGACCGGCGGGGGAGCCTCGACGCTGCTTATCGAGCGACCATGCTGACCAAGCGCCTGGGCATCGACCTGGGGACGGCGAACGTGCTCGTGTACGAGCACGGCAAGGGCGTCGTGCTCGAAGAGCCCTCGGTCGTCGCGATCAACGTGCGCGACAACACCGTCGTCGCCGTCGGATCCGAGGCCCACGCGATGCTCGGCCGGCACCCCGGCAACATCCAGGTCATCCGCCCGATGCGCGGCGGCGTGATCGCCGACTACCTCATCACCGAGGCGCTGCTGCGCTACCTCATCGGCCGCGTCATGGGGCGGGTGAAGGTCGTGCGACCGGAGGTGATGATCTCGGTGCCGGTCGGCGTGACCGGCGTCGAGGGCCGCGCGGTGCGCGACGCCGCCGAGGCGGCGGGTGCGCGACGCCCGGCGCACCTGATCGCGGAGCCGCTGGCGGCGGCGATCGGCGCGGAGATCCCGGTCGGGTCACCTCGTGGCCACATGGTGCTCGACATCGGCGGCGGGCGGACCGAGGCGGCGGTGATCTCGATGTTCGGGATCGTCGCCAGCACCTCGGTGCGGGTGGCGGGCGACCGGCTGAACGAGGCGATCGTCGACTACATCAAGCGTCGCCATAATCTCGTGATCGGCGAGCGCACGGCTGAGGAGCTGAAGATCGCGATCGGCGCGGCAGCCCCGCTCGCGACGGAGGAGACGATGGGCGTGCGCGGCCGCGACCAGATCACGGGGCTGCCTCGGACGGTGGTGGTGCGGTCCTCGGAGATCGTCGCGGCGATCGCGGACCAGGTGCAGATCATCGCGCAGACGGCGCGCGACACGCTCGCGCAGACGCCGCCGGAGCTCGTGGCGGACGTGAGCGACCGCGGGATCGTCATGACCGGGGGCGGGGCGCTGCTCCGGCACCTCGACGAGGTGATCATGGAGGCGACGGGCGTGCCGGTGATGGTCGCCGACGACGCCCAGCGCTGCGTTGCGAAGGGCGCGGGCGCGGCGCTCGACTACGTCGACGTCATCCAGCGCTCGATGCCGACCGAGGAAGAGTCGCTGATCGCCGACCGCAGCTAGCGGCGCAGCGGCGCGAGGGGGCGACGATGACCACGACGGCGAGGCTCGAGCTGCCGTTCGTGGTGATGGCGAAGCCCGTCGGGCCGGTGTGCAACCTCGACTGCCGCTACTGCTACTACCTCGGCACGACCGGGCTCTACAGCGTGCCGCACCAGTTCCGCATGCAGGACGAGCTGCTGGAGCGCTACGTCCGTGACTACATCGCGGCGAGCCCGGGGCCGACGGTGGCGTTTGTGTGGCACGGCGGCGAGCCGACGCTCGCGGGCCTCGACTTCTATCGGCGCGTCGTCGAGCTGCAGCGCCGCTTCCTGCCGGAGGGCTGGGAGTGCTGGAACAACCTGCAGACCAACGGCACGATGCTGACCGAAGAGTGGTGCGACTTCCTCGCGCGGGAGCGCTGGGACGTCGGCCTGAGCATCGACGGCACGCGCGAGGCGCACGATGCGTACCGCGTCGACCGCCACGGCGAGGGGACGTACGCCTCGGTGCTGGCGGCGGGGAGGCGGCTGCAGGCGCACGGCGTGCAGCCTGACCTGCTGTGCACGGTGAACGCGGCAACGGCCGCCGATCCCCTCGGCGTCTACCGCGCGCTGCGGGCGATCGAGAGCGGCTGGGTGCAGTTCATCCCCGTCGTCCGTCGCAACGAGGACGGCACGGTGACGGACGACTCCGTGACGCCCGAGGCGTACGGCGCGTTCCTGTTCGAGATCTTCGACGAGTGGGCGCTGCACGACCAGGGCCGCCTCCAGATCCAGTTCTTCGCGGAGGTCGCGAACATGTACGCGGGCGGGAGCCCGACGGTGTGCCAGCTCGCGCCGGAGTGCGGGCGCGTGCTGGTGCTGGAGCACGACGGCGCGGTGTACTCCTGCGACCACTTCGTCGACGCGGCGCATCGCCTCGGATCGCTCGGTGCGGGCGACGAGGCGGGCGCGGGTAGCCTGCATCCAGGCGATCTGGGCGCGATGGTGGAGGCGCCGGAGCAGCGTGCGTTCGGCCTCGACAAGCGCGAGGGGCTGACGGCGCAATGTCGCGCGTGTCCGTGGCTCGCGGTCTGCAACGGCGGCTGCCCGAAGGATCGCTTCGGCGTCTCCGCCGATGGCGAGCCGGGGCAGCTCTCCCTCTGCGGCGGGCTGCGGCGCTTCTACGCGCACGCCGAGGCGCGGCTACGGCGCATCGGTGCCGCGCGGCGGCGCGGGGAGCGCCCGGAGGCGCTGATGACGGCGTTCCGGGGCGAGGCCGCCGAGCGCTGGCGCGGCATCGGTCGGAACGACCCGTGCCCGTGCGGCAGCGGTCGCAAGGCGAAGGCCTGCCACTGGGATCGGCGGCCCTAGCGCGCGGAGGGTGCCTGTGCGGCTGAGCCTCGGCTAGTCGCGGGCGCGGCGGCGGAGGTGGTAGGTCATGCCCTGCAGCGCGAGCACGGGGTCGATCTGGCGCACCTCGACGTGCGGGGGGACCTGGGCGGCGATCGGTGCGTAGTTGAGGATCGCGGTCACGCCGCCCGCGACGAGGCGGTCGATGACGGCCTGCGCTTCGGCACCCGGGACGGCGACGATGCCGATGTCGACGGGGTGGGCGCGCAGGTCGTCCTCGAGCCGGGAGACGTCGCGCACCTCCAGGTCGTTGATCGGCGACTGCGCCTCCGGGTTCACGTCGTAGGTGGCGATGATGTCGAAGCCCTGCGGCTCGAAGCCGCGGTAGGAGGCGACGGCGCGCCCGAGGCGGCCCGCGCCGACCAGCACGACCTTCCAGCGGCGGTCGAGGCCGAGGATGAGCCGGAGCTCCTCGGCCAGGCGGTCGACGGAGTAGCCGCGCCCCTGCTTCCCGAAGCGGCCGAAGTAGGAGAGATCCTTGCGGATCTGGGCGGGGGTGACGCCCAGCGCGTCGCCCAGCTCCTGCGAGGAGACCACGCCGATGCCACGCGCCTGCAACCCGCTCAGGAGGCGGAAGTAGACCGGGAGGCGGTCGATGACGACTTCAGGAATCTCAAGCGGCACGGCAGGTTCCTGCGATCGAATGGGCCGAGAGCCGAGTTTGAGAAGGAGGGCACAATCATAGTCGGCTGAGACTGAGACGCAAGAACCGAACGTCCCGACGCGGTAGCATCGCAACGTGCAGTTCACCCCTCCCGCCGCCCCGCCGGAACCGACCGTGGTCGTCGAGCCGTGGGAGGGCTGTGCCCCGGAGGCGGCGGCGTGGCACCTGCGCGCGCAGCCGGGGCTGGTCTGGCTCGACTCATCGCTGGCCGGGGGACGCCTCGGGCGGTGGTCGGTGGTGGCGTGCGCCCCGCGCTGGACGCTGACTGCGCGCGGGCGGCAGCTCACGCGCGTCGAGGGCGGCGAGGCGGGGACGTGGGACGGCGACGCGGTCGCCGCGCTGGCGGCGGCGGTGGAGGCGGAGCCGCGGATCGGCGCGCCCTCGGAGTTGCCGGATGCACCGTTCCTCGGTGGGGCGATCGGCTACCTCGGGTTCGAGCTGGGGCGACAGATCGAGCGGCTGCCCGCGACGACCGTGGATGACGTCGGCGCGCCCGACCTCGCGGTCGGCTGGTATGACGCTGCGCTGCTCTGGGATGAGGCCGCAGGCAGCGGCTGGCTGGCGGGGCGGGCCGAGGCGGTCGCGGCGTTGCGTGACCGGCTTGCGGGGGCGGGGGCGCTCCCGCCGCGCCGCGAGCTGATCGCGCGCACCCCGCTGCAGCCGAACCTGCTGCGCGCGGAGTACCTCGATGCCGTCCGGCGCGCGCTCGCCTACATCGCGGCGGGGGACATCTACCAGGTGAACCTCTCGCAGCGGCTCTCGGCACGCGTGCATGCGAGCGGGCTCGACCTGTACCGGCGGCTGCGCGCGATCTCGCCAGCGCCGTTCGCGGCGTACCTCGCGCTCGGTGGGGTGGAGGTGCTCTCCTCGTCGCCGGAGCGGCTGCTGCTGGCGGAGGGCGACGCGCTGGAGACGCGGCCCATCAAGGGCACCCGCCCGCGCGGGACGACCGCCGAGGTGGACGCCTGCCTCGCCGCCGAGCTGCGGGCGAGCGTGAAGGACAACGCGGAGCACGTGATGATCGTCGACCTCGAACGCAACGACCTGGGACGGGTCGCCGAGGTGGGAAGCGTCGCGGTGCCGGAGCTGGCGGCGCTGGAGACGTACGCGCAGGTGCACCACCTCACCTCGACGGTGACGGCGCGGCGGCGCGCGGGCGTGGGAGTCGAGGCGCTGCTGCGTGCGATCTTCCCCGGCGGATCGGTGAGCGGTGCGCCGAAGATCCGCGCGCTGGAGATCATCGATGAGCTGGAGCCCACGGTGCGCGGCGTCTACACCGGCGCGATCGGCTACCTCTCCGCACATGGGCGGATCGACCTCAACGTCGCGATCCGCACCGTGACGCTGTCGGGCGGTGTCGCGTACGCGCACGTCGGCGGCGCGATCGTCGCCGACTCCGACCCCGCCGCGGAGTATCGCGAGACGCTGGACAAGGCGCGCGGGATGGCCGAGGCGCTGGGCGCCGTGCTGCCGGCGGATGGTGCGGGCGAGGCGTGAGCGACGTGAGCCTCGCCTGGGTCGACGGCGCGCTGGTGGAGCGCGAGCGCGCGAGCGTGTCGATCGACGACCTCGGCTTCCTCTACGGCGCGGGCTGCTTCGAGACGATGCTCGCGGTCGACGGCGTCGTGTTCCGGATGGAGGCGCACTGGGCGCGCCTGGAACGCGGGTTCACGGCGCTCGGCATCGATGCGCCGTTGCGCGCGACGCTGCGCGCGGCGGTCGAGGCGACGCTGACCGCGAACGGCCTCGGCGCGGGCGGACGGGGGGATGCGCGCATCCGTGTCACCGCGACGCCGGGGCGCGGCGTCGGGCGTCCCGACCTGCGCTCGGCGCAGGGGCCCACAGTCATCGTGGTCGTCGAGGACGCGCCGCCGCCACCGTCACCCGCGCGGATCGTCGTCGCGAGCCAGCGCGTCGACCCGGCGCGCCCACTCGCGACCGCGAAGGCGACGAGCTACCTCGTCTCGCTGCTGGCGCTGTCCGAGGCGCGCGCGGCGGGCGGTGACGAGGCGTTGCTGCTCGACCCCGCCGGGTACGTCGCGGAGGCGGCGACCTCGAACGTCTTCGTCGTGCGCGGTGGGGCGGTGACGACGCCACCGCTCGCCTCCGGCGCGCTGCCGGGAGTGACGCGCGAGGCTGTGATCGCCGCCGCGCGCGGCGCAGGCATCGAGGTGCGCGAAGCGGCGATCGCGCGCGCGGACCTCGATGCGGCGGACGAGGTGTTCGTCACGAACAGCATCGTCGGCGTGCGTGCGGCCGCCTCGGTCGCGCCGTGGTGGGCGGCGGGCGGCTCGCTGCCGGGCGCGGTGACGACGGCGGTGGCGGCGGCGTACGAGGCGCTGGTGCGTGCGGAGCGCGGCACGACGGGCGCCGCCTCGGCGTGAACCGACTCGGCACGAGCGTCGTGCGGACAATCTTCCCTGACGGGAACCTCACGTCTTCCTGATGTCGTCTTGACGTCTCAGCCACTCGCCTTGCGATTCCATTACAGCAGTCATCGCCGCCGCTACGTTGGAATGGCGGAGGACCGCGATACGCCGGGTGGGTGCGGGATGCACGGAAGGTCGTCAGGGATGGCGCAACGTCGCTGGGATGTCGACGACACGAGGCACGACGGGGCGCAGCACACACCGGCGGCGCGCGGCGGCGGTGCCGGGCCGCTGCGACTGCTCAGCGCCGGGGCCGGCGAGGTGGAGGGCTGGCGTCCGCTCGATCGCGGCGGTGCTGCTGCGGGCGGCGGGTCGCGACGGGTGCTGCTGGTCGACGACCGCCCGCAGGCGGGGGTAGAGCTGGCGGAGCCGCTCGCGGCTGCCGGGCTCGCCGTGCTGCGGGTGCGCCGCGCGCGCGCCGCGCTGGAGGTACTGGAGCAGGAGCCGTGTGACGTCGTGCTGGTCGATGCGAAGCCGGCCGGGATGACCGGCTTCCAGCTCTGCCGCGAGATCCGCGAGCGCAGCGACGTACCGGTGCTCTTCCTGTCGGAGACCGACGCGCTGGCGGAGCGGCTGCTCGCGTTCGACCTGGGGGCGGATGACTGCCTGCCGCGGCTCGCGGCGCCGGAGGAGCTGGAACGGCGGATGCGCGCGGTGCTGCGTCGCGCCCGACCGGAGCAGCATCGCAGCTGCCTCGATGGCCCGCGCGGCATCCGGCTCGCGCTGCTGGAGCATGTGCTGCGGGTGGCGGATGCGCCCGTGACCGTGACGCCAAAGGAGTTCGATCTGCTGCGGCTGCTGCTGGAGCGCCGTGGCGAGGTGCTGACCACCGACGCGATCTCGCAGACTGTGTGGGGCTACGAGACGATGGGGTCACGCAACTTCGTGGAGGCGCACATCTCGCGGCTCCGCTCGAAGCTCGGCGCGGCCGGTGCGTGTGGCGTCATCGAGACCGTGCGCGGCGTCGGCTACGTGATCCGCTAGGCGCCCGAATCGTCCCCTGCGCCTTCGGTGCCGCCGCCTCAGGCGTCGGTGCTGGGGGGCTGGAAGACCAGCGTCTCCTCGGCGACGACGACGGGCTCCACGCGGGTGACGCCGCGCGCGCGCAGGTCGGCGATGATCGGCTCCAGCAGCTCGTCGGGGACGGAGGCGCCGGCGGTCAGGCCGACGACCTCGACACCCTCGTACCAGGCGGGGTCGATCTCCTCGATGCCGTCGATGCGGTAGGCGGGCGTCCCGGTGAGCGCCGCGACCTCGCGCAGGCGCACGGAGTTGCTGGAGTTGCTGGACCCCACCACGAGCACGAGGTCGGAGCGCTCCGCGAGCGTGCGCACGGCGAGCTGGCGGTTCGTGGTCGCGTAGCAGATGTCGTTGCGCACCTGCGCGTCCGGGTACTCGCCGCGGATCGCGTCGATCACCTGCGCGGTGTCCTCCAGCGAGAGCGTGGTCTGCGTCACGACGAAGACCGGGCGATCGCGGCGGTCGAGCGCGGCGACCTCCTCGGCGGTGTCGATGATCGTGGTGCGGTCGGGCGCCTCGCCCAGCGTCCCGACGACCTCGTCATGGCCGCGGTGGCCGACCAGCAGGATGTCGAAGCCGTCGCGCGCGGCCTTCTTCGTCTCCAGGTGCACCTTCGTCACCAGCGGGCAGGTCGCGTCGATGACGCGCAGGCTGCGGCGCCGCGCCTCGGCGACGACCTCCGGCGCGACGCCGTGGGCGCTGAAGACGACGCGCGCGCCCTCCGGCACCTCGTCGAGGCTGTTCACGAAGACGGCGCCGCGCTGGCGGAAGCCCTCCACGACGTGGCGGTTGTGGACGATCTCGTGGAACGCGTAGACGGGCGGCGGCTCGCGATCGAGCACGGCGTTCAGGACATCGATGGCGCGGACGACGCCGGCGCAGAACCCGCGCGGCTCGGCCAGGAGCAGGGTGTGCGGCATGGAACCTCCGAGGATCGAGTGTACGGCGGGAGGCGGACGATGTGCCTCGGGTGCGGCAGGCGGGAAGGCTAGAGCGCGAACGTCTCGATCAGCCAGTCGGAGAGCGAGTGCGCGCTCTCGTGGCTGATCTCGTGCTGCATCGGGAACTGCTGCAGCACGGGCTGGAGGCCGAGCGCCTGCAGGCGGATCGAGGATGCGAACGCCTCGGTGACCGGGATCGTGGCGTCGTTCGCGCCGTGCTGGATGAGCGTGCGCAGGTTGGCGGCGCCGGGAGCGGCGTGCAACTCGCCGATGCGCTCGTCGTCCAGGCTGCTGGCGAGCAGGACGAGGCCCGCGAAGCGCTCCGGCGCTGCCAGCGCGGCGTGTGCGGCGACCCCGCCGCCCTGGCTGAAGCCGAGCAGGACAAGGCGCTGCGGGTCGATCGGGTAGCGCTCCAGCGCCTCCTCCACGAACGCGAGCACCTCGGTGGCGGCGCGCGCGATCTCGACCGGGTTCGCGCGCAGATCCTCGGGCTTTCCGGACCACGAGAAGCTGAACGCCCCCGCCTCGATGCGGTGCGTGGCCTGCGGGCAGAGCACGAGCAGGCGGCCATCCGCGAGCATGGGGTGGAGGCCGACGAGATCCATCGCGTGCGAGCCGTAGCCGTGCAGCGCGATCACCGTGGGCAGCAGTCCCTCGGTGCCGGGGTGGGCGAGCGTGTGAATGAGTGGCACGGGCGCAGTATAGAGGGGGCGCGCCGTTGGGGCTCGCGCCCCGGGGGAGGCTGCCGATGACCGGCCACGTCCTGATGTGCGCGCCGACGCACTTCCGCATCGCGTACGAGATCAATCCGTGGATGCACCGCGCCAACCAGGTCGACGGCCCTCGTGCCGCCGAGCAGTGGGAGCGTCTGCGCGCATGCCTCGATGGGCTGGGGGTGTGCATCGAGCTCGTCGAGCAGGGCGAGGCGGTGCCGGACATGACGTTCGCCGCGAACGCGGGGGTGGTGACGGGACGCCGCTTCATCCCGGCGAACTTTCGCTTCCCGGAGCGCCAGCCAGAGGCGGCGCTGTTCTCGGCGTGGTTCGCGGGGCGCGGGTACGAGGTCGCGACCATCCACGAGCCGCACCACTGGGAGGGGGAGGGCGACGTGCTGCCCGCGGACGATGCGGTGTTCGCGGGCTACCGCTTCCGCACCGAGGAGCGCGCGCTCGATCACCTCGACACGTTGCTGGGGACGGAGGTGGTGCGACTGGAGCTCGCGGACGGGCGCTTCTACCACCTCGACACCTGCTTCTGCCCGCTCGGCGACGGGCGGCTGCTCTGGTACCCGCCCGCGTTCACGCCCGCGAGCCGCGCCGAGGTGGAGCGCCGCTTCGCGCGCGCGGTCGTGGTGCCGGAGGCGGATGCGCTGCGCTTCGCGTGCAACGCGCTGCGGGTCGGCGACGCGGTGGTGCTGAACGAGGGCTGCCCGGCGACCGAGGCGGCGATCGCCTCGCTGGGCCTGCGCGCGGTGCCGACGCCCACGGACGAGTTCATCAAGGCGGGGGGCAGCGTGAAGTGCCTGGTGCTCATGCTCGACGCCTTCGACCGCTGGGCGCCGCGCGAGGTGTGAGCGGGGTAGCGCGGAGATCGGGTGACGGAGGTTCTACCCAGACCCCCGGGGAGGGGGTATGATGCCGAGGCGAACGAGAAGGAGTTCACCTCAATGCCCCAGATGACCCTGTACGCCCCCGCGATCCACTGCGAGCACTGCATCAACACGATCCAGAAGACCGTCAACGCCGTTCCCGGCGCGCGCTTCCTTGATGGTTCGTGGGAGACGCGCAGCTTCAATGTCGAGCTCGACAGCGGCGCCGTCCTCGACACGATCGCGGCGGCGCTGGAGGCCGAGGAGTACCCGCTGGGCGACGCTGCTGCGGCCGCGGCCGCGATCGCGGCGGCGGGCGGCGGCGCGGAGGCCGGTGCGACGCACCCCGACTACCGCGTGACGAAGACGGACGCCGGTGCCGAGCTCAACTACAACTGCCCGTGCTCCTGCGACGCCGGCTTCGCCTTCGACCGCTCGAAGGCTGACCAGACGCCGGAGGGCTGCTGCTGCGGCCGCACGATGTTGGTTGGTCGCGACGCCGCCGCGCGCCTGAGCGCTTCGCTCGACGACGCGGACGCGTACTACCCGGTCGATGTGCAGACCGTGACGATGCCCTGGGGGCAGCCGGTCGAGGTTGCGCTCGCGACCCCGCGCACGGACGCGCACCACGG
>Ga0172380_10003616_pt1 | contig 20953 bp, 40 predicted proteins | sample Leawe162metaG_FD_119747 | JGI IMG/M metagenome (GOLD analysis project Ga0172380, IMG submission 119747) | Leachate microbial communities from a municipal landfill in Southern Ontario, Canada - Leachate well 162 metaG | ecosystem: Engineered > Solid waste > Landfill > Unclassified | place... | reverse complement strand
TGTCTCTGTGGTCGCGTCGATGTTCGCCTTCAGGACGCGAAATGATATCGCCGAGACCCACGGATTTTTGGCCCATGAGCCAGGGCCGTATATACTCTCCCAAAGCCGCTCAAAGCATTCAGTCAGCATCAGCGCCCCAGCCTTATCGGCGTCGGTGAAAAGGTGAGGAAGCACGCGGTGGGGGAAATCTCCCCCAAAAGCCTCTGCGTCGGCATCATCTTCGCTGATGTCCTGCAGCCGCTCGACCTTCACCGACTCTACGATCAGCGTGAGGCGAGACGCCCAGCGTGGCATGTGGATAGACGGTTTCCAAGGGCAGAATCCTTCGCATATTGGCGCAAGGCCACCGCCGAACGTCGCCTTGTAAATCGGCGATCCCCACGGATGACCGTCACCTTTTTGATAGATGCGCGGCTCAGCGTTCTTGTGAACCGAGAAGTTCTCCCGCACCCAAAGCCGATCGCCTACGGCCGGCATCTTTGGCCAACGATAAGGTTTGTAATTCCCATCGAGCGCGGTGATAATTCCGTTGTCAACGAATGCAGGAGCTACGTCGCACGCTGGTGTCAATACCTGTCGATATTGCGACTTTCGCCCATCGAGAAATGCGCGAATAATTGGCGCTGCAAAATTTCTGTACGTCATATCTGCACAAACCCTCGGTTAGATCGTCTCACGCGCGAGGATGTCACTCAGCCGCCTCGTCATAGCGGCTAGCCCAATCCACGCGCCCCGGAACCGTCCGCTTCGTCCGCATAATCACACTCGGCTCCGCCAGTTCTTTCGGCGTGAGAAACCCGTAAGGCGCGTTCACTTCCTTGAACCCAAACGGCGGCCCTGGGCGCGTCGTGTAGGGCACTTGGCCCTTGCGGTTCACGATGCAGTTCGGATCAGCCAATTGCGCATCCGTGAACCCGTGGCGCGCCGGGGGAAGGCGGCCGTGTTTTAGGTCGTCGACCAACTTTGTGAACCGAGCTTTCATCGCCTCACGGTGCTCGTCGCTGTATTGCTCGATCGGCGGCGGGAGCTTCGCCAGCATGTCTCGCTGGAATCGACGGGCCGAAACCTGATTGCAAAGCTCGTAAAACTCCGGCGCGCTCGGCGGCCATGCCGTGCCTTTCTTCGTTGCCGCAAGCGCAGCCTCGCTTACGATTTCAGGTCCATATCCGCTTAGCGAGCGGAGATAGATCATCATCATCGCGGCAAGGTCCTGTTTCGTCGCCTTGAACGACGGGAAGGCTGAAAACATTTCCCCCAGATATTTGGCCTTCAGTTCGTCTATCCGGTTCATCTTCGAGCCTTTTATTCAATTCCATCAACATTTCTGTGAGCGCGCCCTTGCCATAATCGCGATCCGCTGGTCCGGCGCGAGCGTTTGAGTGCGGTGTGTCCCAATCCGCCCGGTATCCTTGCCAACCGCGCTCGATCATCGTCGCCGCTGCGTGCTCAGCGTCGCCGCTCGCCGCTAGGCTCTTGGCGAGCAATTCAGCCGCTCGCGGCGTGAGAGGTTTCCGAAGGGCCTTCCGATGAGCGATCACGTCAGATGCTGTTTTTTCGGAAACAACCTCGGAAAGAATTTCCTTCGTGGAAGGGGATTTTGATTTTGGGGGGGTAACTACCGTAGGTAGTTGGGGGTTAACTTCTATGGGAGGAATATCGTTAGATATTCCGACCGGGATTACCGTCTGCGCGCGTGTAGTATTATACTCTTCGCGCGAGGCGGGGTTGTCCGCGATGTCACAGGCTGTCCGTGGCGTCACAGTCTGTCCGCGTGACATCGCGGACGCCCGGCTCTTTCTTTTCCGCTCGGCGTCCTTCGCACGCTTAGCCGCGACAGCATCTCTATCGCGCTCTGCAAACTGGTCGGCAACAGCCGCGATCTGCTCTACTGAGCAGCCGGCCGCGACCATAGCCTTAATGGTTAAAGCTAAGCTCATACGCCGCACATCCCGTCGCATTCTTGAAGGAAACCAAACTCGATTTGACCGCGCTCGGCATGCGTCGATAGATCGGCTTTATCGAGCGGAACGCGTTGCCTATGGACAAACTGCGCTCCCGTCATGCCGGGAAACCCGCGTCTAATTTCATGGTCGAACGCTACTGCCTTATCCCAATCGGATGGGGTATTGTCGCGAAGATCGCGCCATTCGTTATTCGTCCTATAAGGACAGAATATGCATGACGAGCGCGGCGGCGTTGGATATTGGCGCTCCGCAATCCATCCTAGGCAGTCTTGCCGCCTCATGCGCAATTCGACCAGCGGGAACCTATTCGTTGTGAACGCCTGCTCGGCGTCCTTGCATCGCGACATTTCGTCGAACGAAATCCCCAACCATTGTTCGACAACTTTGCCTTTCGGTCCCCTTTTGCCGGGAGCTACGCCGAGCATTCGTCGAACCTCGCGCCCGATCACGCGTGTTTTAAATTCCTTGCTGCACTGCTTAGGTCTCATGCCGTCTGGCCCCGCGGTAAAAAACGGCGGCAGTGACGACCCTTTAAGCGGAACGGCTCCACTGGCAACGCCAACGGAAAGATTGCCCAAATCAAGACCCAGCCGCGACGCGCGAATAACGGTAAATGGCAACTGCGTTTCGAGCCAATCCAGCCATTCATAGACGCGGCTTGATTCCCATCCGGTATCCGCAAAGATCGCGCAATCCGGCATAGGCCCAATTTCGCCGCGCGCAGCCATGAGCGCCATCGTCGACGACTGGACGCCTGCACCAAGGGAAATGACGGTAAGCGCTAGGCTCATGCCGCCCTCCGCAAGAGCGCCTGGCGGGCGTCTGGTTCGTCTTCAGACGGAGCTGCCAATGGGCTATCGGCCGTCCATGTGCATGTCACGCGATCGTACCAAATATCGCGGCCGCTCCCATTGTTGTGGGCGCAGATCATCGGCGCGAAGAATCCGTGCGTTTCCTTGCACGCCGGACAACAAGCATCCGTCGTGTAGAATTCCATCGGCTTTTCCGCTTTCGGCTTTCTCTTGAGCGCGCGAAGCCTCACTGGCGGGCCTCCATGGCTTGGAACGGCTCTATAGTGGCTGAGTTCGGCCGCAACGCATGCGCATCGAACTTGCCGGTTTCATTTCCGAATGACGACCAACCATCGCGCGACTGTCGAGAGAACATTTCCAGGTAAGGCCCGGCGCAGTAGCGCTGGACCCGGTTGAAAAATTCATCAGGTTTGCGACTGTGCTCCCTGACCGGCGATAAGATAATCTCGCGAACATCTTTCGCGATCCGCTTGGCGTTGCCACGGCGCCCAAGAACGCAAAACTCGGCATTTTTGCGCGTCGTTAAGCCAAGCGAAACGTGAAGGTCTGACTCTTGCGTCGGGACACATCGAAGCTGCATGGGATTATGTGAGCGCTTTAGCTTGACCCAGGTGAAAGCCATCGAGCTTGGTTTGAACCCCCATGCTTTCATGACTTCGACGTGAGCGCCTTGAACAATCATCGGGCCGGTAATCCAAAGGAAAAGGTGCGCGTCTGGAGCGGCAAGTTCCTTCACCGGCATTGCTATAATGTCGTCTAGGCCCATGACCGCGTAATGCTTCTCTGCGTCCCTTCGCGATGTCCAATTGCCGACCTGTAGAGCCGTTCGCGCGCGAAAGTGCCACGGCGGATCGGCTGTGATGCAGCCGAAGTGTTTGCGAGGAAGGTCGCCGAACGGCCATTTGCTCACCCTCGCGCTCCCTCTGTCTTCGTGTCGCGCCGAGCCGCAGCGTCAATGATGCGCTTGCAGATGGATTCGAGATGCTGGATCGTCAGCGCAGCGTCAGCAGAAGTGAGCTTGCCGCGCCGTCCGCTGATTACATCGATCGCGAGTTGCAGCGCTGCTAGCTGTGAGGCGTCAGAGATCATGCGCCCGCCTCCATCTCGCGTTTAAGCTGGCGGCAGTGCGACGCAGCGCCAAACTCGCCATAGAGCGCGGCGGCGTCTACATAGTCCTGCGCGAGATCGGCAGGGAGCCAGTTCGGTAATGTGACGCCGCCGCGCGAGCGCAGCCGTCGCGGCGAGCAAACGCAGCGCGGAACCATCACACGAGCGACAGTCGCATCTGTAGACTTTGGTGGGCGATCGGGCTTGCCGTTCAACGCGTAGTTGACCGTCGTGTGATTGCGGTTGAAAAGCTTACCAATTTGAGACAACGATAAATGTGGGAATGCTGCTTTCGTCGCGCGGATCGCGTCATGGCGCGCGGCGCTGATCGGCGGGATACGCCCGCGCCCGAGAACGTCGGCGACTGTCACGCCGTGCTCGCGCGCTGCGGCGGCGATGAAAGAGCGAACCTTGTCGCCAAACGTTGGCTGCGAAATCACTCCGCCCATGTTGTAGCCTTTCTCCTAATCACCGCCGCGCGGCGCTTGGCGTCTGCCGCTACGTTCCGCGCAGAGCGCGGCGGGTAGAGAAAGCAATTGCCGCGTGCGCCGCGCAGTAAGCGTTGGAGCCGTCGAGCGGCTTCACGCGATCAGCGCCACAGAATGCAAAGTCCTCCGCATGGCGCGGATCACCAAGAGGCCAGCGGCACGAATTGAATGTGAGGTCGAGAAGCTGCACGCGCCGGCTTACCGGAATGGCGATAGGCTCCGACGGGAGCGGGAACACATCCGCTTTAGGTTTGCCGCGCGGGGCGATACTTAAAAGCCTGCCGCCGTCTTTACCTTTCGGCCTACCCGCTCCGGGTTTTGCTCCACCCCCGTTCCACCCACTGTTGATTTTCAGCCCAAGCCGCGTCGCCTTCCCGATGACGCTGTTTCTGGAAATTGTGACGCCGAATTTGGCGGACAATTCCTTGGCTGTTTGGCCCGCCGACAGTTTACGCGCGAGTGCGTCGCGCAATGCGCCAAGAGACTCTGGACGCGTTTCCCATATCGGCCGAACGCCATAGGAGAAACCGCTCATGCCGCCCTCCCAAATTTTCCGACGTGCTTATCAAGAGCCACGACATATCTAAGATAGACGTCAGCCCTGCATTTGCTTTTGTATCTAGCTACTCTTTTTCTGTTGACCTTAAGATCAAAGCACCATTTCTGCGATTGCTTATCAAAATAAATACATTTCAAGCCACTCGTATTTCTAGATGTTTTTCCTTTGTTAAAGAAATTTTGCGAAACGGTCGCCGCGCGAAGGTTGTCGATACGGTTATCGTCCGTAACCATATTTATGTGATCTATGTGGCTGCTCGGTAAAGCACCATGCACCAATAACCATGCGATCCTATGGGCTAACGTCGCCCGTCCTTGTATATCAATATAGATGTATCCATTTGTCCCAATAGACCCAGCAACGCGTCCAGCAAATCTTCCATTCCATTGCTGGCTCCTGTCAGAACGCTCTCGCCACGTAAAGATGCCAGTCGCAGGGTCGTAATGCAGGATTGACTGCACATATGCCGCAGTAGGTTCTATTCGACCCATCGTCACTCGGCTCCAATGGTTGGGGGAAGTGCTTTAGCCTCGCGCGTAGGAATGCCCCAATGGTTGAGCGCGACGCGCACGTCATCAACCGAGCGGGCTATGCACCAAGGCGTGCTGTTCACCGTGCACCATGCAAGCCATTCTTCCTGCTCATCGGAAGGCGTGCCACGCGCTGTTTTGACCTCGACGAAGTAAACCTTCCCGCGCCCGACAATCTGTAAATCAGGAACGCCTTTGCGGAGGCCCGGAACGGCATTCGACGCGCGCCCGCTCTTTGTGCGGCGTGAGGCGTTCGGAACAGCGAAACAGCGATGGGCGCTCGTTAGAACAGCGTCTAGATATTCAACGATCGCGCCTTGGATTGCCGCTTCCTTCAACCGCGCGCTCCGAATTCTCTCTCGACAGCCGCGACCCCGAGCGGAGTTCCGTCAAGATCGCCCAACGCGGAAAGATAGAGGTCTAAGATTTCCTCGAATTCCTCGCGTTTTGCCTTGTCCTGCTTGCGCATGGCGACGATCGCGCGAATGACTTTCGCGTCGAACCCCGTGCTCTTGGCTTCCGCGTAGACATCCTTGATGTCGTCGGCGATCGCCGCCTTCTCTTCCGAAAGCTTTTCGATGCGCTCCAAGAATGAGCGAAGCTGCGCGCTGTCGACCAAGTTGCTCATTCGTCGTCCTCAATCCAAGGCGCGATCAGGATCGCTATCCATCCGGCGAAGCGCATCAATCTGATCGCTATGGAAGTCCTCGTCCGCCACGCGAAGGGCATCCTCAAGCCGCGTGATCCTTGCGATGAGGTCTGCGTATGTTTCGTTTGCGGTGGTGTGGAGCGCATCATCTTTTTTCTTCCTTGCACGCGCCGCGCGCACCTTTTCGACGGCAGAGATGTGCGGATTGGCGGCCTCGCAGTAAAAAAGCGCCTTCGCCGTGCGATAAGAAACGCCGGCTTTCTCAGCAGCTCTTTCAAGCCAACGCATGCGGCTATCGAACACAGCACGGCTTCCCGCGAGTTCGATGATCGCCTTACGCATTTCGATCGCGACTTCGCTCACAATCCTCACCCCGGAGAACTTTTCCGACTTCATGGACAGACCTCATGTCAAAACTTTCGACATGAGGAACGAACCCCAAAACCTCGAAACCTGGACATCGCTCGGCGTTGCTGCGCTAAGCGTGCTTTCGAATATTCAATCCCGTCCGCATCCGGTCAGCAGTTGCGGTCAGGTCGCGGAGTCGGCGCCCGAAAACACCGACTCCGCATCCCGCAAGATTTACCGGCGCGTCCCGCCCGCGCGGACCTGCAGAGCATGTGGCTATGCGACTCGCCACGACGCCCGCCCGATACCGAACCTGTAAGGATCGCTTACAAGTTGCATTTGTTTCGGCTGGCCGAACGCTGGGAGACGCTCGGCCAGCCTGCCTGCGATGGGTTGGGAAGTGAGCCAGGAGGAAAGCTCCCCATCGCAAAGATTGTTCAGCGCAGAACCCACCACGCGCACAGCGCCGCCTCGGCGGCGACAAACGCCGCGCCCCAAAACCAAATCCCGAGCTGCGGGCCTTCGCGAAATTCGTTCATGCTGCTTCCCCGGTCACGTCTTCGGAGGGTGTTTCATTCGCTTTCTGGCGCACGGCGCTAGGCGAGCTTTCGTCCGCTTCAGTAGAACGAAAGGGAAAGAAGTCAGTCGGAGTAACAGCGCCGGCGGTAGCCTCGTAAATTCTCTGCGCTGTCTCCCAGTCAGGTTTCGTTTTGCTACGCCGTAGCCGGCTTACCGAACTGCGATCACGCTCTATGGCTGTCGCGAAATCAGCATCAGAGATGCCGTTTGAAGAAAGGTATTCATTCAGTTTCATGCCCGATAGTGTATCCCATGCACGGTGCATGTCAAGCATTATGTGCATTCGATGCCGTGGCGCGCCCGTGCCCGGTGTGCACAATTAAGGCATGGCACCCGTCCCTAAGAAACCCCGCGAGCGCAACCGAACCTTCATGCGAGAGTGGAGGGATTTCCGACGCCTGTCTCAAGAAGAGGTCGCAGACAAATTAGATATAGACCGCAGCACTATCAGTCGGATCGAGCGCGGCGAGTCGCCATATGATCAAGACATTCTCGAACGATTAGCGCTGGTATACAGATGCGACCCGGAGGATTTGTTGGCAATCAACCCTTTTGGCGAAAATAAATTGCATATCGCTTATTCCGACCTTCGACGCGCGCCCGCCGAAATTCAGGCTCGCGCCGTTGGCTATATCGAAGCCATCCTAAAGGCTGGATAATCCCTATATTGCTCATTGGTGAGGCTCGGAGCGAAGGCATAGGACGACAGCCCCGGCGTTGGAGCGCCAGGCTGTCCCTAGCCTTCACGATCTTGGCTTGCTCATTGGAGCCGGCCCGTCGCTTCTGGCTTCGCAGATGCAAGCGACGCTCTGCGAATTGGTGGCTACTTCCGACGCTGTCGTTGCGCCGCCCGCGGGCTTCCACCTTTCGGACTGCCCTTGATCTTTGCGGGTCCCCACAGTAAATCAAGCCATCGTAGCGCTGTTGTCTCGACCGACCGCTGCGATTTGGGCCGCCGGCGATTGATCGCGCCGAGCGGCATTTTTCTTTGTCGAATGTAATGGGCATTTTAGCCCGCCGCTAGACCTCGCGCAAAAAAATCGTGTAAGCCATGCACTTTCTTATTGACTATGCCGTGTATGTCATGCACCTTAGGTCCATAGGCAGCGCTTGCCTTGGAGGGGACGATGACGACAACCGAAATCATTGCGAAGCCGCCTGAGTTTGATCGCGGCTGCTACCCGCATCTTTATTACATCTGGCACCGCAGCCTCCTACACACCGTTCGCTACCTCCAAGATAGCGAGCACATATTGCTGCACTTAGGCGCCGCCTCTTTTTACATGTGAGGCGCGCGATGTCCTTCATTCAATCGACCGACGCTCAACCCGCGACGATCTTATTCGCCGCGGGTTAGTGAGCGTGGGGTCACTGCAATCACTATGGGGAAGACCAATGTCTGACATCATCCCCTGCAAGCGCTGCAACCAGTCCGGCGAGATCGGCAGACGAGTGAGTGGCAGTCGCGAAGCGCCGGGTCCGGTGCCAGAGGACGCGCGCGGATGGATTGCTCTGACGTGTCCTGACTGCCACGGCATGGGCATGATCGAAGTTGATGACGATGAGGACGCAGCATGAGCACGAAAGACGACGCGCTGATTGAGAAAATGAACGACGTGTTTTTCGACGCTGTGGAGCAGTCAGCAGATTACGAAACCGCAATGCGCCGCGCTCTCGCCGTCGCCCGCAAACAGATACTGGAAGAGGCGGCGCTTGCCGTGGATGACCGCGAACGCGAACTGTCTGCGCTTATTGAGCGCGGCAAGGGAGAACACGGCAAGCCTGGATATGTCGTTGACGCGACATGGAATAGCTGGCTCGGCCAGCGTGTAGCTTATGAGAATGCGAGCCGCGTTATCCGCTCTCTCCACCCAGGAGCAGCACAATGATTGACGTGATTTTGGTCGCGAGCATTCCGGTAGCAATCGCGCTTTGCCAGTTGGCGTACGCTTTCCATGGGGGATGGTGATGGTTGAACATACGAAGACGCCCTGGCGCGTCGGCAGGAATGGCGGCGATGATGCCGTATTCTCCGGCAATCGCGTTGTGGCGATGTGCGACACAGACACCAATGCTGAGCGTGTCGATAAAGCCAACGCCGCGTTCATCGTCCGCGCGTGCAACTGTCACGCTGAGTTGGTCGAGGCGCTAGCTCGTTGCGAGGCGATGGTTTCAACCGATCAAGGCCCGCCTAACTGGGATTGGGTTCGTTCCGTTCTCAAGACAGCACGCGTAGCAACGCCATGATAGGACCATTGGAAACAACCCTGATCCTCGCCGACTTCCGCCAGCCAAGCAGCCATATCGAGAACCTCGCGTTCCATGAGGCAGTTCCAGGCTACACGATCGACGATGCTGTCTCTGACATCCTATCCGGTGAGAAGCTCGGCTTCATCCGCGCCGTCTATGTCGTCAAGGAAGGACAGCCAACGCGCGTTGTGTCCGAGGAAGTCGCGGACAAAATCGCCGCGGCATGGATTGCTGGTCTTTACATATCTCCAATGGCAAAAGAATTCATCGATTGGATGGGGCGGGCAGTGTGTGAGGCGGCCGAATGAAGAGCAATCTAACGGCAGCATATGTCCGGTCAATTCTCGATTACAATCCGAACACCGGGGTCTTTACATGGCGCCATCGTCCGCGCGAGCATTTCACCGACGAACGGGCGAGCAAGATTTGGAATACGAGATACGCCGGCACCACGGCGGGATGCATCAAAAGTGATGGTTACGCTAGGATTGCCATCGACAATATCAGGTATTTCGCACATCGTCTCGCGTGGCTATATGCAACCGGATTTTGGCCGGCGTGTCAGATAGACCACGTCGATCTAGTTCGTTCAAATAATATATTTTCTAATCTTAGAGAGGCTACACATTCACAGAACAGGGCTAACAGGCGAGCGCAATCTAACAACACCAGCGGGGTTAAAGGCGTTAGCCTGCACAAACAAAAAAACAAATGGCAGGCGCAGATATGCGTAATCGGTAAGACGCTCCGCTTAGGCTATTTCGACACACGCGAAGACGCAGCAGCGGCATATGCCAAAGCCGCGCAAGACCTCCACGGCGAATTTGCGAGGACTGAGTGATGCGCAACCATTCGATCGCTCTATTCAATCTCGACGGCGAGCCGATGCTGCGCTTAGAAACACGCGCCTCTGGCCCCTGCTTTTCTGTGCGCGACAGCCAAGACGAGGCGTTTATGCAAGGCGTTGATTTCTACGCTCCGGCCGGCGACGCCGCACGACTCGCTAGAGCTGTCGAGGCATTCAACGAGATCATGCGCGAGCCGGCCGCGCAACAGCAGGCGGCGGAGTAGTGACAATGGCGGAACTTGCGAAGATCGAACAAACGCCGGCTCCAGTGATGAGCGAGACGGCTGCTCTTATTTCGATGATAGAGCGCGCGGCAGTAAACCCGTCAGTTGACGTTGAGAAGTTCGCCCGGCTCCTGGATTTACGCGAACGGGCCGAGGCCAGCTTCGCGCGCAAGGCGTTCAACTCTGCTGTTGCACTGGCGAAAAGCGCGATCGGCCCGATCGTCAAAGATAAAGCCGTCGACTTCACGACGCAGAAGGGCCGGACGAATTACCGCTATGAGGGCTTTGACACGATCGCCCGCGCGGTCGATCCGATCCTGAACGCGAACGGACTGTCGTATCGCTTTCGCGCCGCTCAGGATGGCAACAAGGTCGCCGTGACGTGTGTCCTTGCGCATCGTGACGGCTACAGCGAAGAGACGACGCTGAGTGTCTGCGAAGATCATTCCGGCAACAAGAACGCCATCCAAGCCATTGGATCGGCTGCAACCTATTTGCAGCGCTACACGCTTAAACTGGCTCTCGGCTTAGCCGCCTCACTCGATGACGACGCGCAGGCGTTCAACCATGACGGCTGGGTCAACGAAGAGCAATTGCAGGAGTTGCGCCAACTCATCGTCAGTGTCGACGCCGACTTGCCGAAGTTCCTTCGCTACTTCCGCGTCGAGACGCTGGACAAATTGCCCTCTGCGAAATTCGAGGGCGCCGTGAAGATGCTCAAGGCCAAGGGGGCGCGAAGCGATGGCTAGAAGACCAGACTGGGGAAGCTGGAACGTTAAACATGGCGGCGCACGCAGATCTGGGCGTGATCCTGAATATTGGGTCTGGCACAATATGCTTAGACGATGCAGCGACGATAAATCCGCAGACTACAAAAACTATGGAGCTCGCGGAATATCCGTGTGCGCGAAATGGAATGATTACGCCGCGTTCATATCTGACATGGGCGAGCGCCCATCGGCCGACCATACAATCGAGCGTCTAGACAATGACGCAGGATACTCGCCTGACAATTGCATTTGGGCAACCCGTGACGTTCAGGCGCGCAACAGACGACAAAGGCGAGTGAGAACGCATTGCAGTCGCGGGCACGAATTCTCAGCAGAGACAATATATTTGCGCCCAGACGGGAAGCGCGGGTGCAAGCTGTGTCGAAAGATAAATATGCGGAATTTTTATTCGCGCAGCAAAGGACAAGAGCACCATGACTCAGTCTGAATTGCTCCTAGCTCAAGGGTCTCAGGAATGGCTCGAAGCTCGCGTCGGTTCGCTTGGCGCGTCGCGTGTATCCGAGGCAACCGCAAAAACTAAAACAGGATTTGGCGCGAGCCGCGCTAACTTGCTTGCCGAACTCCTAGTTGAGCGCCTTACCGGGAAACCGACCGACAAATTCACGACGCAGGCCATGCAGATCGGAACGGAACGTGAGCCTGAAGCGCGCGCCGCATATTGCTTCATGCGCGATATTGACGTTCAGGAAGTTGGGTTGGTCAGACACCCAACCATCAAAGGGACTCATGCTTCGCCGGACGGCCTAGTTGGAAGCGATGGCCTGATAGAGATCAAATCCCCGCAAGCGGCTGCGCATCTCGACATATTGCTGACGGGAACGATCCCGTCGCGATATCAGCAACAGATGGCATGGCAAATGGCCGTTTGCGATCGGTCGTTCTGCGATTTCGTCTCCTATAATCCAGACTTCCCAGAACACATGCGCTTATTCATCAAGCGCGTTGATCGGTTGCCAGAGCAAGAGGCGCATCTAACGGAAGACGTTGTTTCGTTCCTCGCCGAATTGGACGCCAAACTTGCGCGCCTTCAGGAAGTCTACAGGAGTGCCGCATGAGAACGCCGCTACCGATCGTTGCTCGCTACGAAGGCGAGGGCACCTTTCAGGCGCTCGGCCGCAGCAAGCGTGAAGCCGACGCCGAATATGTCGTGGGACAGGTCTATCGCCTCGACAATATTGAGAACAGATCCACGGCGACGCACAACCATCAATTTGCATGGGTCGCCGAGGCGTGGCGTCAGCTCCCGGAAGACTTGATGGACCTCTACCCGTCGCCAGAGCACCTTCGCAAGCGCGCGCTCGTCCAGGCAGGATTCTATGACGAGACGATCATAGATGCAGGGACAAACGCTGCGGCCCTTCGCGTCGCGTCAGAGTTCCGCCGCCGCAATGATTTTTCGCTCGTGATCGTGCGGGGGCCGGCCGTCGTGATACGCGACCCGAAAAGCCAAAGCCGACGCGCTATGCCCGCGAAGGAGTTCCAAGATTCGAAGACGAAGATCATGGACGTTATCGCGGAAATGATCGGGGTTGAGCCTGAAACGCTGCGCAGAGAAGCGGGGAAGGCAGCATGACCACCTTATATCGCGTTCAGGACAAAGATGGCAGAGGACCATTCAAGCCTGGGTTTTCTCATATGTGGGTAGCCGCCCAGGGTAACTCTTTGCCACCCTCCCCGGCATGAATGCCGGGGTTTCTCGCGGAGGGTTCGATGATCGAGACAAACTTGAAGACCGTGATCTATGGAGCCTCAGACGACTTGCTTGAGATCGAAGGGCTTCTGTCTGAGGAAATGAACCCTTCGAACGACGAGCCTAATGTTTTAGGATTCAGCGACGGGACGCTGCTCCAGATTGAATACGACGACGACGGTATATGGCGCATCAAAATGCTGCGCGCCGGAGACTGTGAATATTTTCACGAACAAGGCAGCGTTGAACAAGACACGCCTGACAAAGTTACGCTTGTTGGCGATTTGCAATGGGCGGTTCTCGCGACGCGAGGGCAATACAACCCTGTCATGCGCTGAGAGGTTAACGTCTTCCCCGGCCTGAAGGCCGAGGATTTCCACTACAGCGGCGCGACACTTTACGCAATACGCAGTCTGAGGGATGACGATGGGCGATAACTCCGCAGAATATCTATCGCACCTTGGCGATCTTGAGGTTGCATATAAGGGCGGGCTGCGCGCCTTCGCTGCTTGGTTCACAGAAGGCTGGAAGATCACTCGCGAGCAATGGCTCAAAGATTACGACGAAGCCCCGCCATCTGATGAATATATGAAAGGCTTCAACGATGGCGTCGAAAGCATAAACGGCGCTCTTGATGCGTTTTTAGACGAGTTCCACCCGTGACGCGCCGCGCCGCTAGAGTCACGCAAGCCGGGGAGGGGGCTCCGAGAGCCCTGCGTCCATGCGACGTAGCGCGCATGTGGCAATGCTCGGAGCGACATGTTCGGGGTTTGATCGCCAAGGGGGACTTGCGGCACTTCCGCGTTGGCGACAAGCTCGTTCGCATCCCAGTTGAGGCCGTAACGGAATACGAACAATGCCGCCTGAATACCGCTTGTGCAAATACCGAGGCAAGTTCGCCGTCTCCTGGAGAGACAAATCCGGCCGGCACCGGATTAGTCTTGGCACGGAAAGCCGGGCGGAGGCCGACCGCCGCCTAGACATTTTCGTCGCCGAGCGCGAGCGCGCCAGTCGGCCGCAGGAAATCACGGTTGCCTATGCGTGGGACGGGTATCGGAAGACACTAGGCAGCAAGCCGGCGGCAACGACGATGGGTCACGAATGGAAATCAATCGGGCCATTTTTTGGAGAGCGCGGGGCCGCATCTGTCAGCGAAAAGGATTGCGCCGCCTATATCGCCATGCGCCGCAAGCAAGGACGGTCTGACGGAACGATCTGGACCGAACTCGGGCGCCTGCGATCTGCGCTGAGATGGGCTGAAAGCAAGAACTTGATCACCAAGGCTCCGAAGATTTACCGGCCAGAGCGCCCGCCGCCGCGCGACAAGAGGTTGACGCGAGAACAGGTCAAAGCCTTCCGAGACGCCTGCGAATATCCCCACATCCGGCTTTTCGTGACGCTGGCGCTCGCGACGGGCGCCCGCATGAGCGCCATTCTTGGGCTGACGTGGGACCGCGTCGACTTTGAGAAAGAGCGGATCAATCTCGCCGATCCCGATTTGCCGCGCACGAAGAAGGGCCGCGCGATCGTGCCCATGAACGCCATGGCGCGCGCATCGCTTGTAGAGGCCAGAGAGGCGGCTACAGGGGCGTATGTGATCGAATGGGGTGGCAGGCGCGTCCGGTCGGTCAAGAAGGCTCTGAGCGCCGTAGGGAAGGCGTGCGGACTGCCTTGGGTGACGGCCCATGTGTTCCGGCATAGCGCCGCCTGCGCAATGGCTGAACGCGGCGTCCCTATGGCGGAGATCGCCCAGTTCTTAGGGCACTCCGACAGCCGCGTCACCGAGAAGACCTACGCTCGGTTCAGTCCGCAATATCTGAAAAAAGCCGCTGAGGCGCTTGATTTCGATTGAATACGGAGTGCTCTTTTGTTACGATTGAACCACGATAGCGAACCTAAACGGAACGCCTATCGTCTAAAAGGCGAACGAAACGAATGAGCTACAACGCTAAGTCACTGAATTCAGGCAAGCGCACTCCCTTCACACAAGACGGCTCTTTGCCGGATTGTGAGGCTACGCCGGCCGCCGCTGCGGTTCACGATTTGCAGGGGTGTAGCTCAGCGGGAGAGCGCCGTCCTCACACGACGGATGTCGCCGGTTCAATCCCGGCCACCCCTACCAGCCCCGCCAGTAGGGCTCCCATCCTCCGCAGTTTGATCTTCAAGCTCGCCCCGACCGCCGAACAGGAGACGCTGTTCCGGCAGTTCTCTGGTGTCTGCCGAGTTGTCTACAACGCCTCCCTCTACCAGCGCGAGCACTTCTGGCGTCAGTTCAAGCGAGAGACTGGGCATAGTTTAAACTATGCGGTGCAGGCCCGTGAGTTGACGAAGCTTCGCGCCGAATTCGATTGGATTGCTGCCGTCTCGCAAACCTGTGAACAACAGGCGATCCAAGACCTAGATAAAGCCTTCGCCAACTTTTTCGCCGGCCGCGCTAGCTACCCGACGCCACGCCGCAAAGGCGAGCATGAGAGCTTCCGGTTCCACGGTCGAGAGATAGGTGTTGAGCGCCTGAACCGTTGTTGGTCGCAGGTCCGACTACCGAAGATCGGTTGGGTAAGATTTCGCGATACCCGACCGATGCGCGGAACCATCAAGAACGCGACCGTGCGCCTCTCGCCTATGGGATGGCATGTCGCCTTTGCCTGTGAGTTCGAGGCCGATATGCCGTTCTGGCTCACGGCTGAAGTCGGGATTGACCGCGGCGTCGCCAACAGCATCGCGCTATCTACCGGAGAACTCGCTTCGGTTCCGATCGAGCGATTGCGCGTTCTCGATAGAAAGCATCGCAGGGCGCAGCAGGCGGCAAGCCGGCGCAAGAGGGGATCGAAGCGATACGCCAAGGCCAGGCGACATGCGGCTGTGTACGAGGCCAAGGCGGCCCGCGTCCGCAAGCATTGGAACCACGTCGCGACGACTACGATAGCGGCGAACTACGGGACTGTCTGCATCGAGGCGCTGAAGACGCGCAACATGACGGCCTCGGCGCGCGGGACGGTCGAAGAGCCGGGCTCTCGCGTCGCGCAGAAAGCCGGGCTCAATCGTTCGATACTTGAACACGGATGGTTTCAATTCGAGACCTTCCTTGCCTACAAGCTCGCCGCCGCTGGCGGGGATCTGATTAAAGTCGACCCGCGAAACACATCGCGGAAATGTTCGAACTGCGGCCACATCGACGCTCGCAATCGCGAAAGCCAAGCATCGTTTCGATGCGTCGAATGCGGACACGAAGCACATGCTGACGTGAACGCCGCCCGTAATATCCTTCAGGCCGGAACGCGGCCTACGGTAGGGACATTCCCTCGCCGTGAATCTCGCCCAGCCGCTTAGGCCGAGTGTAAAAATCCTCGGAGCTTAGACTGGGGAAGACGTTAAGTTCGATTTGCGTTCACTACTATGCGAGACCTGTGCGAATGGCAGGGAAAGAGGAGAATGAAGTGATCAAGCCGGCAAGGACTACAGCATATCTACGCGATCTGTTGATGGATGAAATCGAGGAACTGCGCTCGGGAAACGGAGACGCCGCCAAGGCGATGTCGGTAGCGACCTTGGCGAAGCAGGTGATCGGGACCGTAAAACTGGAATTGGAATATGCAATGACGTTGCAGGAGCTAAAAGAACGAACCGGGCAAGAACACCCCCTAATCGAGGGCGAGAGCAGCACCCTTGTTTTGTCTGCGAAGCCCCCTGTGCAGGAACATTAGTCCGCGACGATGGGAGGTGCACAAAACTAAAACGCATCATGTCTGATGACTTGATCCCTAAGCATCCGCAAGGAGGTCCGAGACTTTGTCACAAGTGTCAGAGCGGCATTTATTGGCGGGGAAACATAATGCGTTTTCTTGTCGAGAAGCTGGAGGAAGACGCACGCCTTGTCCGCATTGCGGATCGCGCAAAACATATGAGCACAAAAAGCGGAAAATAGCCGTGTGCTCAGAGTGCAAGCGTCAATTCTCAGCAACTTCCGAAACGAGATACCGAGCGCACAAGATTTCCGTGGGAACAATTCAAAAGATTGAGTCGATGGCCGGTAAATCTAGCATACGCCAGATAGCCAAGGAAACCGGCGTAAATTATCGCACAGCATGGGCGCGCTTGCGTAAATATGAAGATGACCTAGGACACGCCCTAACCACCCGCGATCCTGCGGGCCTGTGCGGCGAAGAGATTGGAGAAGACAATGAGCATTCCTGAAATTACTGCTGACTATGTTAGGTCAATCCTCGACTATGATCCTGAAACCGGCGTCTTTACGTGGAAACAGCGGCCGCCTGAAATGTTCCGAGACACGGCGTTTAGGCCGAAGGAAAATACGTGCGATATTTGGAACACGAGGTTTTCTGGAAAAATATCCGGGTGGCCTAATGGGCACGGCTATATCGAATTTTCAATACTAGGAAAAAAATGCCTAGCCCACCGAATAGCATGGCTTTACATGACCGGCGAGTGGCCAAAACACCAGATTGATCATGTCGATTGCGACAGGTCGAACAACACTTTCTCGAACTTGCGCAAAGCGACGCACGGCGAGAACCAACGCAATTGCGGCGTGAAAGCTAACAACACCAGCGGGCACAAAGGAGTTCGTTGGCATAGCCATTCAGGGAAATGGCAGGCGTGCATTCGCGTAGAGGGGGAAAGGCATCATCTCGGATCGTTTGAGTCAATCGAGGATGCAGCAAAGGCGTATGAGTGCGCATCGTCTAAATTCCACGGTAAATTTGCGAGGGTCGCATAATGACAATTCCCCCTAATGTAATCGAGGCGGCGAGCGTCGATGCTGTAGACGTCACTTTCGTTGATCGACATGAGGCCACGGCCCGCCGCGTCATCCTCGCGCTGGCGGAGAGTCTGCCAGAGAGCGCGGTGGAGAAGGCGTGCGCAGAGCTGTATGCCCGCAACAAATTCGCCGAACCAGACGACATGCGCGCCGCGCTCGTCGCCGCGCTGAAGGATATTGTGGAGGGGGAGTGATGGCAACTAAACGCCAGCGTCACATAGCCCGGGCGTTCGACGACCGTTGGGACGAATACGGCGATGGGAGATCAACCGAGTGGTTGATTCTGATGACAGCAGACGTCTGCAACACAACCTATTCTGAAGTTGTTGACGCTCTTGCCGCAGTCGACGCTGACCGCAAGAAGGGAGAATTGAAAATGAGTGCGCTTAATGAGATTGCCACTGAATTTCGCAGACAACGTGAAGATGAAGGTTGGACGGCAGAACATGACGATGGGCACGTCAACGGGGAATTGGCTCAAGCTGCATCCTGTTATGCCAGCACAGACACCGATACGGTATTATGGCGCAAACGCCACAAGCTCTCGCACGGGTCACCGCCATCTAAAACGGAGAGGCGATGGCTAGGAGCCGCGCGCTTGTTCGGCGCAGCGCATTGCGCGCTTTCTATGTTCTTGGCGTTGTTGTTACTATGTAACTATGCTCAGGCCGGCATTATTAAGGCCAATCAGCACTTGTGGGACATCGCCATCCTTCGGAGCGATGAACATGGCTCCGCCCGGTCCCTTCTTGATTACGCTATAAATAAAGGCCGTCTTGCGGACGGTGGCGCTAACAGCATTTTCGGCGGCTTTGGCGGATCTGATAGACGCCTTTGTAGTGACGACAGTCGCGCCGAGGGTGAACATGAGAGCCGCGAAACCAAGGACGCCGAGCAGAATTTGCGCTCTATTGAGGGACCCGGAATTACGCTGTTCGCACAAATCAGCCTCGTCGTGATTTGTGGGATTGGCGCAATTTGGATTACGCCAATCGGTCTCCTTCTTTTCGTCTTCGCCGACGCTTGGCCGTTCGCTCACGACTACGGGGAATCCGATCACGCCAAACGTCGGAAGCGCGGGGTAGTAATGCTGATTATCGGTCTGATTAGCTTTGCTGGGCTGGCGTTCGCTCTTAGCTTGTAGCCTTGAAGGCTGGGCCAAAGCGCGCGCAGACGCGTTAACGAAGGAGGAACGGTCAGCCATCGCCAAGAAGGCAGCGGCGCGCCGTTGGGGATGATGCCTAACCATTCCGCAAAGGCTATTGCGAATGAATTTCTAAAAAGGCGCGCGAGTCCATTTTTCCCAGCGCAGATGCAGCTTCAAAAGCTTGTTTACATTGCTCATGGTTGGAACCTCGCTATCAATGGCGAGCCTCTTGTGTTGGAGCCTGCGCAAGCATGGGATAATGGGCCGGTATATCGCTCAATTTGGAACCATATCCGAGACTTTGGATATGGCCCCAACTGCACGCTAGTTGACCAAAATTCAAAAGACGAAATCAGCGAATCGCTTAGCGTTCAGGAAACGGCTGTGGTCGATCATGTTTGGGGTAAATATGGCGATCTGTCTGCGAGCGAGCTTTCGAATAGGACGCATGAGCCAAATAGCCCATGGTCAGAAGCCTATTTTAGCAGGGGAAGAAATGCTAATCTAAACAATGAGATAATTAAGAAATACTATATAGAATTGGCACTTGCGGGACGACACAAGCAATAACCTACCGATACGGGTAGAGGATATCGATAGCGCCCTTGGTTTACGCCAAGCTGTGCTGCCACTGTCTGTTGCGCCATTCCTTTGAAGATGACGAGCGTCTTGATCTTAGACGCCAATTCTTCCGTCATAGGATTGGCGACACGCGGCGCGCGACGACGACGGGGGAACGGGACAACGTTATAGCTATCGGCCATTGCCGGTTTTCCTTTGGAATCCCGGCAGTTTCCGCTTGCTCGACGACTCCGAGCATGGTACTTTTTTCTCGTCTGAGAATACTGGGAGTGTTCGAGGTCGTCGAGGTCAGCGGAGACTGCCAGGTTTTAGTTGACCACGATCCGGGCGAGGTGGAGTTGACGCTCCTCTCGCCCTTCTCGTATCCGCGAGCGATTCGCGAGACGGGTGTGACTTTGGAGCCGGATGACATTAAGCAATCGGCGAAAGCCGGCGCTGACGAACTCGCGGCACTTCGCGCCGAGCGCGACTCCCTCCGCAAGGCCCTCGACGACCGATTTGCCGCGGACCAGCGCGCCGCGAAGGCGATCTTCGCTGAAACCGGCCGAACGTCAGGCTTCCCAAGCGGGAAGGAAGTCGTCGCGTACTATATGGCAGAGGTGGAGAGGCTGCGATCCGTCCTCGCGAAAGACGATCACACAATAATGATCTCCTTTGAAGACGGTGACCATCAGAGATTATCGCGCGGGGTTGGGAAACTACAGCGCGAGAACGACTCCCTCCGCGCCAAGCTCGAAAGAGCGAATGCTGAGGCTGAGAGGTTGGAGAAGGAGTTGGCTATCCTCCGCCGCGACAGCGGTGAAGATTTATAGGAGGTGACGATGGGTGCGCGCGCAACTCTCACAGAGGAATACGTCCGTCAATTACTCAACTACAACCATGAAACCGGCGTGTTCACGTGGAAAGAGCGGGCACCAGATATGTTTGTGGACGGCGAGCGTCATGCCGAATGGCAATGCAGAAACTGGAACTCCAAGCACGCCGGCACAGCCGCTGGAACCATCAACAGCAAGGGTTATGTCCTGATTATTATCGTGCGTATTGGGTATTATGCCCATCGTCTCGCGTGGCTTTACATGACCGGCCAATGGCCTGAAGCGGATATCGACCACACCAACGGCGATAGGTCGGATAATCGTTTTTGCAATCTGCGCGAGGCAACGCACACTGAAAATATGCGTAATGCTCGCAAGAGATTAGACAACACGTCTGGAGTCAAAGGCGTTTGTTGGGACAATCAAACAAATAAATGGCGGGCCAGTATACGCGTAGCCGGTAAGAGGTTGTATCTAGGGTATTTCTCATCTCGAGAAGACGCCGCTGCTGCGTATGAGCGAGCAGCGTGCGAACACCACGGCGAGTTTGCGAGGACAGAGTGATGTTAAAATCCGAACTCTCCGCCGAAGCGCCAGCGCAGCCGACGCAAAACATCTCAGAATCCTAAAAGCTGACGGATGCTCTTATTAGTCGCTACGGCATTGCATCAAAAAAACACCCACGGCGCCGATGGTTTCGCCGGAGGCGGTGCAGGCGTTTGCGGAACGGCCTGCTGTCGTTGCTCAGATGGCGGCCCTTTAATCACAACCACACTTGTCACAATCACCTT
>Ga0172380_10003615_pt1 | contig 20961 bp, 25 predicted proteins | sample Leawe162metaG_FD_119747 | JGI IMG/M metagenome (GOLD analysis project Ga0172380, IMG submission 119747) | Leachate microbial communities from a municipal landfill in Southern Ontario, Canada - Leachate well 162 metaG | ecosystem: Engineered > Solid waste > Landfill > Unclassified | place... | reverse complement strand
GCCTGAGATGAGCGAAGCGGACTTGACCAGCGTCATCCGCGAAGTCACTGCCGACGTTCAAGCCTACTTCCCAGACATCACCGAACGTGAAATCCGAGACCTGTTCTCAGGCTACGGAAAGATCCTGATGCCGTCGCAAGACGAACTGTCCAAGCAGGTCCGACAACTTAGTGCCTTGGGTAAACTGGCTTCAGCCATTGAAGACGCGAAGGCGCAGATTGCCCCCCTGAAGTCTGGCCCCCAGCGCGACAAAGCCACTCAGGCGATCCGTCTCCAGCAAAAGAAACTTGCCCGAGAATTGCGCATGAGTGGTGTGGAGTATGCGGCTGGTGAAGGGCAACTTCGTTCCCCGCTCGACGCCATCAAGGCTCGTCTCAACAACCAGATCAACGACCTCGCGTTGGAGATCAACCAGCGTCAGAAGATCAAAAAGCGCCCATCGGTGGACTACGACAAGGAGACTGAGTCCCTCGTAGCTCTCCGCGATGATTTGAAGCGTATCTCTGATGAAGTGAATGCTCCGGCGGGTCCGACTCTCGAAGAGACGGTCGCCGAGGAGATGAAGAAGCTCGACAAACGCATTGGAGAACTCCAGAAGCTGATCGCGGAAGGGAAGTTCAAGCCGAAAGAGGACACTCTTCTCCACACGGCGGAACTGGACGCGAAGCGCGAAGTCCGTGACGGCCTGAACAAGACTTTGCAGAAGATGCGCAAAGAGGCTGCGGACAAACTGCGCACACAGGACGACATCGACAAAGAAGCTATCGCCTCCGCACAGGAGTCCATCGCTGAACTGGAGCGTAAGATAGCAGCCAAGGACGTGTCTCGCCCGCAACGCCGCACGCCGACTGAGACGGCGGAATACCAAGCTCTGACAGCGAGAAAAAAGAGTCTTCAGCAGGTGCTAGCCAAGCTGCGCGAGTCCATCGAAGGCAAACGCGGCCTGTCTGACGAGCAGCGCATCAAACTGGCGACGGCAGCTATCGACAAGTCAGCGGCTCGTATCCAAGGGATGCTCACCTCGGGCAACTATGAAGTTCCGAAGCGTGTGTCGAAGACTCCAGAGACGCCCGAGCTGAAGGCGAAGCGTGACGCCCGTGACGCTCTGCGCAAGCAACTGATCAAACTGCGAAAGCTGAAGCGTGACGCGGCCATCGACCCGGTTGCGAAGCAGATTGCCACGGACAAGAAGCGCATCCAGACACGGATGAAGAAGCTGAAGGAGCGCATGGCTGACGGCGACTTCAGCAAGCCTGTCAAAAAGCAGCGTGCGACCGATGAGGCTCTTCTGAAGCTACAGATCGAAGAGGAGAAGCTCAAAGAAGAGTGGGCCAAGATCGTGTTCGAGCGTCAGTTGGCTTCGCGTGGTCCTGGGAAGAAGATCCTCGACGCCACGCAACAGACTCTCAACACGGCTCGCGCTATCCTCACCAGCGTTGACGTGAGCGCCGTGCTGCGTCAGGGCGGCTTCATCGTTCTCGGCAATCCGCTTCGAGGACTTCGGAATCTCGGACCTATGTTCCGTGCTTTCGGCTCCGACGAGTTTGCCAAAGGTGAGAAGTTCCGTCTGCAAAACCGCGAGAACTACAAGAACGGACTCTACCAACAATCGAAGCTTTTCCTCGCGGACACCGCTCAGGTGAACCAGATGAGCAAGCAGGAGGAGAATTTCATGTCCCGCTGGCTGGACAAGCTTCCGAACGGAATTAAGGGATCAATCATCGGTGCCGGTCTTGGTTTTGCAGCAGGAGGCCCAATTGGGGCAGCTATAGGAGGGACAGCGGGCCTAAAACTTGGCAGTACTATCCAAGGCTCTCAGCGTGCCTACACGGTGTTCCTGAACCGTCTCCGCGCCGACTCCTTCGATGCGATGGTGGCGAATCTGAAGAAAGGGTCTGTTCCAACTCCACAGGAGGTAGCAGCAGTCGCAGGCTTCATCAATATCGCCACGGGTCGCGGAGACCTCGGGAAATTCAATCAAGCAGGTACGATGCTCAACACCGTGTTCTTCGCACCACGTCTCGTCGCCAGCCGTTTCCAGATCCTCTCAGGCTACCCGTATTTCACGGCCTCCGGGCGCACGAAAGCTCTCGTCCTCCGCGAGTACGCCAAATTCTTTGCCGGAGCAGCTTTGGTTTATGCTCTCGGAATACTCGCACAAGACGACGATGACGAGCCAGTCGAAACAGACCCTCGCTCCAGTGACTTCCTCAAAATTCGTTTCGGAGACACCCGAGTTGATCCTCTCAGTGGTTTGATCCAAGCCACGGTCTTCGTGTCACGTCTCGCCTCGGGAGGGAAGAAAACTGCGAAGGGAGCTATCGTCCCAATTCGCGGGGAAAAAGTCCCCTACGGCGGAGACACAACCACGGACGTAACGAAAAACTTCCTGCGCTCGAAACTGAGCCCTATTGTCGGTTCAGTGTTCAACGTCCTCGAAGGCCGGAACGTCGTCGGTGAATCGACTGACGCACTGGAGGAGTTGAAGCGGATGGTCATCCCGATGTCTTTTGGTGAAGCCAAGGAAACTCTCGAAGCCCAAGGCATCCCCGAAGCGACTGCCTTGATTATGCTCCAGATGTTCGGTATGGGTGTCCAGACCTACACTCCCGGCAAGAAATGAAGCACCTCCTCGACACCTCGCGCCCTGTAGCAGGCATGTGGACCTACACACAGCCTGAGACAGGCGTCACGATCAAGGACATCCACTGGAACGGCTTTATCAAGCGTATCCGTGCTCACAGGCTTGCGAACGACCTCGACCTTCATGGGGGCTGGGTGGACGAGCTACAGGACACACTCTGCCGTGAGAATCCGCACCTTCCCTGCGAGGAGATCGGACATGTGGCTCGCTACTACACGCAGGACGACATCCAGCGGTTCGTCGCCACAATGCTCGAACTCAACGCCTCGAAGGAGCTGGTGAGCGAGGAAGAGCAGAAACGTCGGATCGACATCTGCGCTGTCTGTCCCAAGAACACCTCAATTGGTGGCTGTAAGTTCTGTACCTGGCTGGCCGAGAAGACCACCTCGCTTCTCGCCGGTCGTAAAATTCACCGAGTCTCTGAAGTCCACAAACGCTCATGCGCGGCGTGTGGATGCGACATCACCTCCAAAACTGCCGTGCCAATGACAGTTTTGAAGGCGGTGGATGAGAAGCTGGGAACTACGCCTGACTATGCTCCTGGGTGTTGGATGACTGCGTCGCAGCCTCCCAGTCAATAAACTCTCGTGGTAGATAATCGACCGCTTCTTTTCCTTCAGTGTTGGCTACTTTCATCCAACCGCGCCACACGCCTCTTTCACCGCGATTTAGACGATTAAGACCGTCGGATGCCGCACACGACAGCGAGCTTCGCTTCCGTCCACCTTTTACTCTCCATACTACAGTTTCTGGCGGAAAAAGAGATTCGTTCGCCGCCACGAAAGCCGTGGTGTTCATCACCAAATATATTCTGTTCTTTGGGGATTTCACAAAATATATAGCTGCGTGGTGGTGCCTCGGAGAGTGTTTGGCTGTTAGCGGAGATGTATGGGCTCTACCAAGTGACTGCCGCCTACGCTCTTCGCGTTTTTCCTCTAAGCGATTAGTTCTGGCGGAACTTTGTCTTGCTGCGTCAGACCACCCCTGACCCAGTTCCTTCTTTATCTGAGCCATTAGTTTATGCCCGCACTTCAGTGAACAAGCACGGCTTATATCCGAGTTCTTTTTTGGTGTAAAAGACTCCCCGCAAATTACACACTGACGGTCGGTTACTTTACCCCAGATCAAAGCAGTTCGGCATTTGAAACTACAGGTTTTGCGTCTCATAGAAGGCACAGCAATAGTCTCTCCGCAGACGCAGCACGAAGTAATTGGGGTCTTCATAGCGTGATAATGCGTTTCTCCAGAACGGCGTGGACTTGGTACCCTTCAGCGTTGACGACGACTTTGAAGTGCAATTTCCCAGGCACGCCCGGAATGTCTTCGAGACTGTTGAGCGCGGCCTGGATGCCAGCAGCGGTCTTCTGCTCCAGTTCCATCTCCGCAGCCTTGCGGGCCAGCAGTTTCTGGTGCGGAGTCTTGATCTCGTCGAGGAACGGGTGAGCCGCCGCAGCGGCGTGGACAGAGGTATTGGTGGTGTGGGTGTCAGACATAGATTTTTGTTCTACTTGAGCATTTCAGCAGCTTGTTGAAAGACCTTGTCTGTCAGCTTTCGGGCGGACTCTTCGGTGTATCGCTTGAAGCAAGCCTCCTGCAAATCCCAGCCTTTTTCGTCATCGTCCCATGCCAAGGCTACGGAACAGACTCCAAGTCCTTCTGGTTCGCAGTAAACCCGCATTTCCGGTTCCCCTTCGGCGTTTGTTTGGCGTACAACAAGAAGCTGCCCTCTATCTTCAGTAGCGAATAATTTTGCGAACATAATTCAGGTTTCTTTTTTCTTGATCCAGCCCGCAGCGATGATCTCGTAGCCGAGCGTCGGGAGTATCTTTTTGATAGTGTCTTTGTCCACTTTGCTCATGTCAGCGACAGCGCCGAGACGTGGCTGATCCATCTTGTTGAGAGCTTCTAGGACACGTTGTTCTTTGGTGGTAGGAGCTGAAGCCGATTTCATTTTTGAAACGACCTCTTGGAACGCGGGCTCTCCCGCCATGTCTCTCAGATTAGCGGCGAGAAGCTCGGTGCGAGCCGCTTTCAGATCATCCGGTTGCGGTGCTGTCTCGCCGATCACCAGCTTGTGTAGCGATCCATCTTTGCATCCATGGACAAGCACGGCCTCGTCAGGGATGGCTCCTCCCACGGCTCCACGTTCACCGGCAACTGGTTCGCACAGTATTTCGTCGAACTCACCTCGGGTGTAGTTGCACGTTCTCCAGCGGTCGTAGATGAGGGTCGTTGAGTGGACTCCTCGGCGGAACATGTGCCAGCGGAGGTAGATATCCCAGGGAGAAGCAGGGTGCGAAGGACGCGGAAGACTGAGATCATTGAGCAGAGGAAGCAGTTCCTTGTCCTTGTGCATGTCGGGCGGGTAGATTGCCACGCCAAGGAGCATGTTGTCGCCTTCCACAGGCGTCAGGTTCCCGTCAGCATCACGCCATGCGGTCGGACGAGTGAAGCCGAAGTAGGGCTTCTTGGCTTCAGCATAGGCGTTGCTGAGGATCACGTCCCATCCTTCCTTGACAGGACAGGCGTCGGGTTCGAGCCACAACCACGGCTGGGGGTTTTCAATCTCCGCCAAGAAACGGATGGTCCAGACAAACATGCGATCTGGTCCGACAGGCCAGCCGTTCGCAAACTCGTCGTGGGTGAGCGCGACAATAGCGCCAAGGGTAGCCGCAGCCTCCTCCGCCTCTGCTTGTAGCGAAGGCACGGAGACGATGAGAACCGGATTCTCTACGACTCCCAGGCGGGTAATCGCCTGAGTCAGGAGACGGAGGTTGGGGGCGTCGGAGGGTCCGACAGGAATGACGATTAGCATGGTTATTCAGTAGTGACTGTGAAGGTTGCCCCCGGCGAGATGCTCGTTACGTTGCCGAGAAGACTTGAGTCCCCTGTGAGCAGCCGCACAAACGCCTCTCGGGTCAGGTTTTCTTTTGCGAGTTGTTGGTCCAATTCGTTTTCGGGAATGTCTAAAGTGACGGTGATCTTCATAAGGCGATTTCAATTTATCGAAATCACCTCGTCTGTCAACCAGCGTTTTGTTTAGCGATCTTGAATCTTGTCAGGTGATGGTCCTCGGCAGCAAAGAAGTCCGGCAGACGGGCGCATTGGAACTCATAGACCATCTGTTGCGCCTGCTCCCGCGAGACGCCGTCACGGCGAGCTATCGTCGAGGCGAGGCTGCTGAAGGCGTTGCTCGGCTTCTCTCCGGGATACTGCCAGCGTCCAGGAGGAACTCTGGAGGTGTCCATCTCGCGGAAGGTCGGCTCTGCGGAGGTCAGGGTGACAGCAGGACGGGAGCCGATGGCTGGGAGATGAACTTCCCCGTTGGCAACGTGTTGGACTTCTGGCAGGCCGGGAGCCTGGGGGAAGACGCAGTCTGGGAACACGAGACTGGTCTCTTGGATTCGACGATGTTTGAGTCCTTCAGCGATGGCGAAAGCAGACGACTGGTTCCCGATGAATAGTTCCGATCCCGCAATCAACTCGGCGACTTGGAGCAGGTTGTCGGTCGGCTGGAAATCGACATACCCGTAGTGACCACAGAACTCCCGCCATTCGTGGTGCAACCCCACGAAGAGCAGAAGGTGCTTGTAGTGGTCCACAACCTTGAACCAGTTGAAACAGTCGTTCCTGTACCGTCCTGTGCGGTTGATGACGATTCGTCCTTTGGACAGAGGAGATGGAGTGGCGGTAAGCCAAGCCGTCGAGCCGTCGATCCGCAAAGAGGTGTTCTTCACCACGCAGTAGTGGTTGAGATGCGCCTGCATCAGCGTCTCACCGGGAGTGAAGTGCCGCAGGTTTCGGAAGTCCTCGCTCCGCCAGTCAACAGGCTCGTTCGGCTCAATAACACGAAACTCGGAGACGTAGCTCTGAGAATCTATGAGCGGCTTTAGGAGGTCAAACATTCTCTGAGCCTGCTCCGGCGTCTTCGCTTTGGTAGTTGTCGAGTGACGAATACCGAGCGAGTGGGGGCCGTTGGGGAGATGTTTTAAAATGTTGGTTAGGTAGATAAGGTCGCCCAGATCCCCTGTGGAAGATATGGTGAGACTCATTGTTAGACGAAATTAGCGTGGTCTATTGCTCCTTCAGGAAGAGGAGTCTCGGCTCCGTTCACGACATCGTTGATCAGGTCAACCTGATCGGCGAATACGCACCCAGCGCATAGGTTGTCCGGCATCTGATACTTCTCAGGGTGATGCATGAGATCGCCCACTTTGTCCCCCGTGCAGATGCGCCACGCCGAATCAAACTTGTGACCCGCTGTGCGGTTCAAAACAACAGAATCACAGGCATACACCCACCCGTCAGCGTTGAGACATGGTCGTGTCAGCACCTTGAAACACTTCTTCGGCTGGCGCGGGGGCTTGTTCTGCGAAAAGACCCGGGTTGGGTCGATGCGGTCTGCCATCCCTTGCAGCAGTGCGTGCCGCTGCGGGATGCGTTCAGGCTGCAAGCAGTTGGTGAGCAGACGCACATAGCGTGGATGATGCTTCTCGACGTACTCTTTGATCTTCGACTCGATCCAAGGCAGTCGATCCTCAGCATCGACGAACTTGCCTCCAGGGGTCTTCACATCCTCGGGGGTGGACACCCAGCCGTGCTTGTGCGTTGGCTCCTCGTAACTGTCTGACATGATCCAGGAGAAGCCGAGAGCCGGCTTGTTCGGATCGAAGTCAGGAACATAGACTTCCTGCTCCTTGTGGTTGTGGTCCAGTCCAGCCATTGAGATGCGGCACCACGTCAGCTTGTCGAGGTTGTCGGGGCGGAGGTTTTTCCAGGACTTCCTCACGTCCACGCGCCCTGATGTAAGCTCCTTCCGAGCCCCATCAGGCATCAGGTCAAGCACGGCAGAGTGGTAGATATACTGAGTTTCCTGTTCGTACTCTACCAAAGGCATTCCATTGGTGATCATCGCCACTTCGAGCCCGAGCGTGTCGTGAGCGTATTCTATCAGTTCGTTGATCCCGTAGCCAGTCTCCTTGCACTTGTATATGAGTGGGTTCCCGCCGCCTGAGAAGGTGACAGACTTCAGGCCGAGAGGCACCAGTTGGTCGAGGAACTCCTTGATCTGAGAGAATCGAAGCACATCACCCACACGCTCACCAACGGAGCAGAAAGAGCACTTGGCGTTGCAGACATCGGTCGGGGCCACCCAGCAGGAGATGGGGCGACCTTTGCCGTCGCGCAAGGCTTGCATGGCTTCCTGATGATGAAATAATTTCGCCCCGGTCGAGGTGAACGAAGTGTCGAGTTCTGGCTTTTCAGCGATGGAGGATGGGAGGCTCATAGTTCTAGGTCGGCGCGAAGGCCCGTGTTTGTAAGTATTTGAACTGCTCGGTCATCCCACAGTTCGGTCATCCCGAAATCTTTAAAACAGGTAACAGGAAGTGGGGGCAGTTGGTGCAACTTGAGCCAGTCGTGGATGACTCGAATCACTTGCTGTGCTTCTGTGTGCTCTGGAGTTCCGACAGGATAGAGCATCCTATAGGCTCTAGCGGTGAAGATACGCACATCCCGGCCTTCAGCCACCCAGTCTTTGACGCGAGCTAACATCAAAGGAACTGGCTGCCCGATGTGCTCAATCCCACGCCATTCGTCGTAGTAGGCGAGTGTTCCGTCGAGATCGACACCAATCCATCCGTTTTGTATGCTCATATTGAGAAGTTTTTGCCGCAGCGTTTACAGGTTAAAACATGCATGTGAAGAGGGCAGGCAGCCTCATCGTCATGGTAGTCGTGATAGTCTTTGCCACCTTTGGAGAGTTCGCATACCGCGTTGTCGCTCCAGTGCATGTAGGCGAGAAAGCGTTTCCAAAACTGTTTCATACAGGCATGTCGTGTTGGGTTTGATCGTAGAGCGAGCTGTAGTGAAGACCTGTCGCCTTCTCAGCTTCCTCGAAATGAGCTCTCTGCTCTTCGAGACTGAGGGGGCGAAGATCGACACCGGGGTTCGGCAGCGGTAGCTCCTGTGAGAATGTGATCAGGCGACGTGGCTGACGCTTCAGGAAGATGGTCAGACCATTGTCTGAATGGATGTCCGCCACGTCCCAGCCTTTTTTCTCGTACTTCTTCCGGTTCTCCTCGACGAAGAGGCGAGGACCGACGCAGTTCTCTGTGTCGTCGAGAGCGATGAGGTAGGCTCCTCGGGCTTCAGCGAGAGCGAACTCCTTGGCGACAACCTCGTGTGAATGCCAAGAATCTAAGTAGGCGCTTGTTACAATTTCAGGCCAGACCACTTCGTCAGATTTACCGTCGAGTAGGGTAACCCATTCGCGAACACCAAGGGTTGTCAGGTTCTCTTCTGCGTGCTGCTTCGGTGTCTTGCCATTCAGAATATGGGCGTGTTCCGTGAGGCTCCAAGAGTCGATACCATAAACCCTACCCACGTTGTTTTCCTGCATGGCTTTCGCTGCCCAAGCCGTGCTCAGACCTCGATAAACCCCACACTCCACATGGGACGTGGACTTCAAAGAACGCAGGAGCGCGTGCAGGATTCGAGGGTGATTGTAGTTCCAGGTCGCGAACACGCGATCCACTTCAGTGTAAAAACTCATGGTGTTGTTATAATTCGTTCATCATTCCAGCCGCGCTTCTTTCTAGCATACATATTCTTTACCGAAATACCAGTCTTTTCAGCCCATGCGGCTATACAAAGTCTCTCGCCGTTCAGTTCAAGAATAACGTTGTTACGCTTGTTTCTAGCTTGGTCTGTGTCGGTCTTCCAAGCGCAGTTTTTCTTCTCGTAATTTCCGTGGTTATTGACACGCTCCATTTCTCTCCCTGCTGGACGATCCCCCATATCCTGTTTAAAACACTCAAAGCCGCTACGACCGCCTTCCCCTAACAACCATCGGTCACAGACTTTAATACCTCTGCCCCCGTAGTTTGAATAACTCTCAACGTTTGGGTTGTAGCACCTAGACAACATAGATCGCCATACTCTGTAAAGACGTGTGGTTGACTGCCCGTGAGTTTTATTTCTAACTTTAGTTAGCGCCACGCTATAGCAGCCGCATGACTTAGATGCTCCTCTGCATAATGCCGCGCCTTTAACGTTTTTAATGATTCCGCAAGAACACCGACATCGCCACATTCTATCTTTGGACTTAGTTCGTCCTACAAAAGCTAGGACGGTCCAATGCCCGAAGTTTTGGCCTGTCAAATCTCTTGTTCGAGATTGACGTTGGAGTGGTTCAAAGTTAATTATTGCAGCAGCTTCTACCATGGTATGAACATGTTGGAGGTTAAGCGGAGGTGTCTCAGTAGCATGGGTCACCTCCGCGCTATTACATAACATGAGTGCCAAGCGAATCAAGATCATTTTGGTTCGTCAAAGCCTGTCTTTGACCACATGGTCGATGTGCCAGCCTTGTCCAACTTCTCGTAGGTTTCAACCGCGAGCTTCCGGCCTTCGGGGTCTTGGTTCTTGAAGTGGAAATGAAAGTGGTCAATGAACGGTCCTCCGTGCTCGTCGCCAGTCCCCCAACTCGGCTCGGACCAAGTCCGTGAGTCGAGGATCTTCTCATGCATCTTTACCGTTGGGTCGTAGAAGATGAACGGGATGTTGCGGACTAAACGGAGTTGCCAGTCCGCGATCAGGTGCCAGTTCTGGCAGGGTTTCTCAAAGTCTCCGGGAGCCCCGAACCAATGGCGGCGTGACAGGCGGTAGGCGTTCTTGGAGCCCGACAGCCCAAGCGCGTCTTTGAGCATCTGCCCTTGTGGGTGCGAGGGGTTCAGCATCTCAACCTTGAGATCGGGTGTCTTCACCTGCGGGTAGCCTTCCGTTCCGTGGCAGCGCAGGAGCGATGGCATCTCACTGAAGCGTTCGTCGGCGTCGAGAATCAGCACCCATTCAGCTTGTGACTCGCGTATGCACCGGGAGCGTACAACTCCGTAGCCTCGGTCAATGGTGGTGTGAACGAGCCGCACACCTGCCTTCTCCACCAAAGCGATTGACTCGTCATCTGGCTTCGCGTCAGACGGCGGTGAGGAGATCATCACCACGTCGTCGAAGTAGCCGCTCGTCGCCATCTCAAGGAAGCCGGGGAGGGCGAAGGGCTCACGGTAGAAGTTGCAGGCTAGTCCGAGGGTCATGGTTCTACTTCGCTTTGGGGTGGCTCCTTCTCGTTCCTTTCATTAACTCGCACTCTTAACCTATGCCATATCGAAGCACTGTCGGTTCCCCACGTCAACGACCTCATAACGACGCATAGGTCGCGCCAATCGTCGGCTCTTAACGTTATAACTGGGGGTAAGTTCTGATTGTCTTTCATACATGCACCCTCCGTACAGTGAGGAACCCGTAGCTCTTCGGATACTTGAAGCAGTTCGGCTTGACGACAGGAGCCTCGTAACCGCCTGACACGACGAAGTTCTTGTCGAATCTCTGGAGGAACTCAATCCAGTCAGGCAGCGTCCAGCGGATGACATGGGTGGAGTCCTGCTCATCGACGGGGCAGTTGTAGGTGCCCCCGCGAGTGACCGCCAACGGGACGATGATGTAGAGTTGCTTCCGGCAGGCTCGGAGTAGCTGCCCGACAAGGTCGGTCAAATGATCGACGGGAATATGCTCAAACACGTCCTTGGCGATGATGTGGTCCCACGCCATCGGCGACGTGTTTATCGTGGTGCTGACGAAGCCTTTCACACCTTCGTCGCAGTTGGCAATCGCCCACTCGGACAGGTCGTAGCCGTGCGCCTGAATGCCCTGCATACGAAGAGCCTTGACGAGGTAGCCACGGGCGCAGCCGTAGTCGAGCACGCTGTCGTCACTGCGGATGCCAAGCATCCACTTCAACTGGAGTGCCATCGGGAGCGTGCGGTCGGGCAACCAGTGGTAGTTCTCATAGTTGGACAGGCCGGACGCAGGTCCGTTGAGGTAGTAGTCTTCAGAGTAGGGGTGGTCAGGCATGTCTTTTCAGGTTATCGAACCTTACCCGCCCCGTCAACCTCAATCTCCCCAAGCCGTTTCTTTTCCCCCTCCTGCCCACCCAGCGTCGGCGAGCAGTCCATCTCGGAACGTAGGCTTGGGTGGAGGCGGCGGCTCCCACCAAGGTAGCTGCGGGCCAACAGATTTCACCTGCTGTGCGGCTCGGGCTGCGGCGACGAACCGATGACGGCGACGGCAAATCTCAATCAGGCCCACCCAGGAGTCGGCACGGTCGGGGCTGTGTCCGCCTGTGCGCTTCTTCATGTCTTCCTTCGGCTCGACGCAGACCTTGCTGCCGCGTTCCGTGTAGGTGCGCTCACACATCTCGACCATCGTGGCGGCGTCCAAGCCTCGAATTTGCCCGCTGGCGACGAACTCCTTGCCGACATACCAAAGCTCGGAAACTCGGTTCGTGAATCGGTCCTTCCCTTTCCGTTTGTCCGTGGCACTGACGATCATGTCCGAGGCAGCTCCCGAGAAGCTCACAAGCTGGAAGCCGTGGCCCATCTTCATCGCCATGATGGTCGAGAACGGATCTCCACCCCCGGTAGCATCGACGCCTCGGTCCTGGACAGCAACGTTGCGCTTCTCGCACTCGGCGATGAAGAGTTCTGCTAGCTGCTCGTTTCGGTCCTTGGTCTTGTGTCGAGCGTCCACCTGCTTCATCAAGTCAAGGGTGTCGGTCTTTAGGAGAATCTGGCGGTTCGCCCCATTGATCTGCGCGATACCGAACAGACCGAAACTGGCGGCTGCGGCATCCCCACCTTTGGAGAACGAGGGGTCGAGGAATGCAACGGGCGTCGGGCGAACGAGCCACTGGTTGACTCCGTGAGCGCAGAGGTTCTTCGTCAGTTCCGGCTCCGAGTAGATTGTGTCGGTGGCTCCTGTCGGACAGGGGAAGGACTTCACCATTCGGTAGTATCCAGGGCTTTTAGGTCCGAAACGAGCTTTGATCTCATCGAGACCTTCCTGAGTCAATAGGCCAGGGTAAACCGTCCTTCCCGCTCGGACGTTCGGAGACAGCTCGCCATCGAAGCGAATGCAGAAGCCATTGACCTTGGTTCTCCACTCGAAGGTGTTCTCGTCCACGCTGTTCCATCCCTCCTCCGGCTCGCAGAATAACCCCATCGGGTCGAACTGAGAACTGAAGTTGCCGGAGGCCAACATCTTGAACCCATCGTTCGCCATCAAGTTCGAGGTGGCGTCGTAGAGGTTGTGGGTGAGCAGGGGAAGCTCGTCTGCCAGCAGCAGGAGGTTCTTGGCTTTAAAACCGATCAGGCTGCTGACATCGTCGTTCCCTTTCCCACCTGCCACCAACGCGATGCCGACGAGGTCATTGGCTTTCCCTTCTGGCGTAAGCCCCGTGATCTTCCCTGCGGAGGACACCAGCTTCCCCGGCATCGAAGGCGGCAGCTTCAGGTAGGCGTAGAGCGATCCAAAGTAGCGAGTCGCTTCGTTCCACATTCGCTCCACTTCGCCCCAGACTCGGTTTCGAGAGTCCTTCAGGGAGGTGGAGGTGATCAAGACCTTCGTGTTCTCCGGGAAGATCAGGAACATGCAGACGGCATACATCGACAGGAACGCCGATTTGCCAGAACTAGCATGACCAGAGATAGCCATCAGCTTCTCGTTGCGGATGTGGCGCAGGATCGTCTCTGAATACAAGTTCCAATGCCACTTGAAAGGCCAATCCTGTCTCCCGAGGACGTGGTTCACGAAGAGTTTGAAGTGCTCCTCCCAAGGCATGATCTCGTTCCCCGGCAGCTTCGACACGACATCGTAGTTCCGCAGGATCTCGCGCTCGATCAAAACGTCTGGCATCTGCACGATGACCTTCCCTGTTCGGGAGTCGCACAGAGGCATGAACTTCACTCCATACTTCGGCCGTTTGGCGGCTTCAGGAATGGCTGGACGTTTTGGGGGAGGTTTGGTCATTTTGTCGGTTTACACTCATCTGTGAGTGATATTCAGTCAATCCGTTGGGTGATCTGGATTGTTCAGCCTAGACTTCCCGTGCTCATACCAGCGGCACAATATACTCACCCGTTCCGTGAAGCACAGGTCGTCACCATCATTCCCGTCCTCAAAGTAGGAAGGGACTCCGACTTTTGCCATCGCCATTCCTGCGACGGTTTGTTCTCGTTTTAGCTCTTCGTTTTCACGCGTAAGCCTCCCGTTTTCGCGAGTCAGATTTATGATTGTTTGCTCGTCCGGTGTCATGTTTTTGGTCTTGTGTGGTTTCGGGCTGAACCATCGGCTGGTGCCAACGGCTCGATGTTGATCTATTGTGATTGAGTTGCCGCTGTGCTCGCCGTCGTCACTGATCCTTTGCGTTCGGCTTTTTGGGGCGCTGTTTGTTTCTCATAGCCTGCTCTCGGCGCACCTCGGTGATTGAATTTTGACCAAACAAAAATTCAGCCAGCGAATGCGTTTTTGGACTCGGTGATAAAGCCGAACAAATCGCGGCAGGGTCAACCGCCTGGGCGGTCTGGACTTCGTTGGCTTCTGGCTTCGGTGAATGTGGCATGGTTGGCGTGGGTTGTTTGTGGTTAATCGGCGGTGCCTGCGCTCAAGCGTTCGCTTCGATCTCCGATCCTAACGCAGCATAGCCGATGATGTCGAGCCAGTTGTCGCGTTTTGCGCTCGTCACGCCTCTCGACACTTTCAGGAGGATCATCATGGCGGCGACATCTTTGGCGGTGATCTCGACTCCTTTGTAGGTGGTCCAGAGGGACGCGATACGCCCGAAGCTAGCCTTCGCGTCCCCGTAGCTGGAGGCGCGGTCGCCACGGATAAGGTCACGGGCTTCTTCGAGGATGTCCGGCTCGGAGAGGGGCTGCGTTGAAGCGGGCAGCGAGACGTTGAGAGGGATGGCGTAGTGGTGGTTGTCTCCTGGAATAGCTGTGACCGAGCCCTGGTCGTTATCATCCCATTTGCCCGAGGAGTGCCAGAACAACGATCCTGGAGGCAGCTTCTGCAACTGCTTCGGTCCTGTGTAAAGGACGTGGGTTGAAGGCGGCGTCGGGCCTTGATAAGCCTCAGCCGTTGTGTTGTCCCGCTGAAAACGAGACGTGTCATATTGTTCTTCAGGCATAGTAGTTAAAACGGTTCGTTGTCTTCTTGTTCCTGCTGACGTTTCATGTCAGCAACAGTTTTCTTTTTGTGGCATTTATGACGACAGAGCAACTGGAGGTTCCCCTCCTTGTGCTGGCGTCGGTAGAAGCTGACTCGCTGGCTGGTGTCCATGTCTCGGTGGTGGGCTGGTCCTTGAGGAGTGATGCAGTCGAAGTCGAGATGCTTGTCCGTGCCACACTCGAAGCAGGCTCCGCCGAGCTTGAACATCAATTCAAACCGAGCTTTCCTGGCCCACTCTTTCTGACGCTTAGCCATTGTGGTAACGTGCGAGGGCTTGGACTCGGTGCTTCTTGGCGCAGACAGAACACATCGCCTTGCCTGGGCGGGCTTTGGACTCGGCACATTGAGTGCATACTCCCTCGGCTCGGAGGGCTCGGTAACGGTCGTTCTGGTAAACCTTCATGTCGCGGACTTTCCTCTCGACGTTGTAAGGGCCGCGAGGCTTGCCAAGAGTTGCTCGGATGGCATACACCTTTTTGTTTGAAGAGAGCTTCTCGTCTTCGATGATTTCTCGGATTCGTTTCAGGTAGTTCATGGTTTAGCAAAAATCCTCTTCATGTTTGAGGGTTAGTTTCTTCCTCGGCACCGCGCCTTCGCGGTAAGATTCCAGTAGCTGTAGCGCGGTCAACAATCGGTCTTCGATCATCTTCTTCTCCTCGATGACGCTGGCAACTGCGTAGTCAACTGTGTCAGGACAGAGGATGCGGTACACGGTGACAACGGTGTCCTGTCCTCGGCGGTCGAGACGAGCGATCATCTGTTCGTAGTCTTCTCGGCTGTAAGTGAGGGTGATCCAGACGAGTGTGTTGCCTCCGTGCTGGAGGTTGAGACCGTGACCAACGCTCTTGGGGTGAGCAACGAGTATGGGTATCTTCTTGTTGTTCCAATCCTCCAAAAGCTGTTTCTGAGAGGTTTGATTTTTGGCGTGCAAAGAATCGAGCCTTCGGAAAGTATTTTCGCAGGCGCTCCTGTTCGTGCCTGAAGGCACAGGCTACCAGCACCGGACCATCCGTCTGTTTGATGATCTTCTCCAAGGCTTTGATCTTCAGGTCGTGGATGTCGTGCCACTTGCTGTCCGCGTCGTAGATGCTCCCTGACGTAAACTGAAGCAGCTTGGCAACGAGTGCCGCAGCGTTCGGTGCGGTGATCTCTGCCGACTTCAACTGGAGCACCAGCTCCTTCTCGAACTCCTTGTAGTCGTGGATCAGGTTCTTCGGCAAATGGACTTCTACGTCCTCAACCACGGTCTCCGGCAGATTGAGCCAATCCTTCGAGCGTAGCGTGAGCGTGATGTCTGCTAACCTAGTCTCGATGGCTTCGTTGGAGCCAGGGAGTTCTTTCCACTTGTAGCCTCCGTAACCAGACTGCTTGAAGTAGGTCTGTTTGAAGTGCTCGAACGCACGTCCGAGGCGCTTTCCGTTATCAACGAACCGAGCTTGAGCGAACAGATCAAGGAGTGAGTTCGGAGCTGGGGTGCCGGTGAGCGCCCAGATACGTTTGTGTTGTTCATGCGGTATTTCTCTCCGGTAGAGGTTGGCTCGTTTGGATGTGGGGTTTTTGAGTTTGGTGCTCTCGTCGATAATCAATGTGTCATAAGGGAGTCCGAGCCCCATGCTCCTCCGAGTCTTCACCAACTCTACGAGCTTGGGGATAGACTCGTAGTTGCAGACGTAAATGTGTGCTTTTCCTTGCAGGAACGCACGTTTCCCCGCAGGCGAGCGCAGGTTGGCAATCTTCATCCACTTGAAGTCGTCCCAACGCTCGACTTCCAGAGGCCAAGTCAAGTTCGCCACGCGCATTGGCGCGAGGACGAGAGTCCCGATGGTCTGCTTGCGTTGGAACAATTGGTTCACCGCACTCAGCGAAGCTGCCGTCTTACCGATTCCGACTCCCACGAACCCGAGAGCGTGCAGGTGGTCGAGCAGGTGCTTGGTCAGCAGATCTTGGGGTTCTGAGGAGGGGAACTTCATTCCTCCCAATCAATAAGAGTGAAACAGTGTGACGCCAGCATCACCAAACCCAAAGAGAAACCTAACCAGTCGATTTCCATTGGCGGATTTTTATGAGGTACCGACAGGGCGATCAAGGCTCCCGCGCATGGTCCAGAAGCCCGTTCAAAGAATTTGTTCATAAGGTCAGCAAAATTCAGTGTTCTTCTTCATCAGTTTCCGAACGAACTCACGCCCGTCCTCGACGTTATCACACCAGTCTGCGGTGCAGCACTGTTTCGTGAGTTTGATGATCTCGCCCATCTGGAGAGGCGTGGGCTTCTTGCCTTTGGCCTTCACTTCGAGGAATCCGATCACGCCCATCGGAGTGATGATCATCCGGTCGGGTACGGCTCGGCGTGCGGGGCTAACAAACTTAAGGTATAGGCAGCCATTCTGCTTGGCGAAGTCGCCGATCTTTTTCTCGATGTCTTTTTCGAGCTGGGGGCCAACGGGAGTCATGGTTGTTCGGATTTTAGTTCTGTTATCTCGAACTCAAGTTCTCCGATCTGATTTTCCAAAGCGGAGATTTTGTCTTCGAGCTTTCTGATGTCTTGGTTCAGATCATCGGCAATTTCACAAGCAGGACATTTATACCCTTCGTAGCAAACCTCATCGTGGTTAGCAGAACACAGATTCATATCAGTTCACGCCCTCCAGTTTGAGTTGCTGTTCTGCGTCCATCTCCGCCTGCTTCTCAGCCGCGCACAGTTCCTGAAACGCGGGGAGCAGGATCAGGTGGTTCACCTGCGAGATGGCGTCGTCGAGAGCGTTGTGGTGTGTGCCCACGCGAGCAGGCATCTTGATGTGTGGGTACATCGCCTTGAGGGTGCGGTAGCAGCGGTCGTTCCAGAACTCCCAGGGGGCCTCCATACCGACCTTGTCATATGCTGCTTTGAGCAGGTTGTTATCGAAGTTGGCACCGTTGCCCCAGAGTTCGATGTTCGCGCAGTTGCAGTTGTCGTGAGCCTTGGCGTCTTCGTTGTCACACCACATGCCGAAATTGGCGAGCGCATAGCCGAGTTCGACCGACTCCTTCTGGAACTCAGCGCGGGCTTCATCCGACTGTTTCATCCACCATTTGATAGTGTCCACGTCGATCAGGAGCCGGGCATCGACGCAGCTTTGCATGTCGATCCGCATGTAGAACGGATCGCCGTAAGGTCCGTTCTCGTCGAACTTGGTGGCTCCGATGGAGGTGATGATGGAGCCGGGGCGAGTGCCTAGTGTTTCGAGGTCAACGCAGACCCTCGTTGGTTTGATTTTTGGTTGCATAGAGAGGTAACTTTATTTCTGTTTGTCGAAATTGTCCAATTATTTTTTGGTTTGGTTTGGTTCGTTAACAAAAATCGTCAATACCTAGTGCCTCTGCAAAAGATTTTCCCATCTTAAATACTCTGTGTTGCACGGTTGATCTTGGTATTTTGTGGGTTTCAATGTAGTCCAGTACCCACCCTGGGAACTTGGACACTCTTCGGTTTCTTTGTTGTTCTTTTCGTGTGGTCCAGCGGCAATTTTTAGGCTCGTAGTGACCAGAGTTATCTATTCGATCTAGCTCCAACCCTTTCTTCCAAGTTGGACCCATGTCCTCCCAGAAATTGTTGAAGTCGGTCAACCATCTTTCACATATTTGAATACCTCTAGCTCCGTACCATTGGTAAAATGGGTGATGTGGTCTGTAGCAACGACCTTTCATAGCGTGCCACGCATGAATGGCTGGGTGGTCTTGCTGGACGTTATGCTTTTGTCTCCCCGCAGCTTTGGCGGCACGAGAAAAAGTACATCTGTAAGAACACCCTTTTATCCGTGCATGTAATGCATTTTTTCTCTTTGTGCATTCGCGTCCGCACTTGCAACGTACTCTCAACATAGAAGAGTCTGAGTCCACTCCTATGACTGTTAAAGCTCCGTAGGTTAAGGTTTTCATTTGAGGTAGAACTCTACAACCCCGCCTTCAGCGGCGAGGGGCATACCTTCGGCCCATGCGGGGAGCTTGGTGAGGCACTGGACGAAGTGGTCGGCGGTCTGTCCTGCGAGTGGGTCGTACTCGGAGAGGGCTTCGTCGTGGATGAGGGCGACGATCTTGTAGCCTGCGCGGGAGGCGTTGATGGCACCGACTGTCATGTTGTCGGCGGCGATACCCTGGATAAAATTGTTCGCGCCTATGCCAGCGTGGAGAAGAATGCGCCCCCAGATTTTCTTCATCGGCACCTGTCCGTAGAAGGTGATGCACTCAGACATTCGAGCCTTGGGCCACTTCTTCTTTGTCTTAGCAACCTGCTCGGCTGTCGGCTGTATGATCTTCTTGTATTCACCTTTGACGAGACGTTCAACTGTCACTGTTTCTCCTGTCTCTTTGTCCTTCTCTTGAACAACTTCGACGTAGTCTTCACTCCATGAAATTTGAGGAACGAGTTCCGGCTGCGGGTACGCAATCCTCCGTCCGCTCGGCAAGCGCATAAACAGGAACTTCATACCCGCAGTCTGAGTTGAGAAGAAGGCTCCGCTTACCCCAAAAGGAAATATCTTGCCGGGACTGCGGATAGCGTTCTTCGCAGATTCTCCAATCTGGTTCCACATGACTCCGAAGTTGGGGCTGGCAGCGCGCCACACTTTGACGAGATCAGGGAGTTCCTCTTCTTTGAGTCCTTGTTTCAGCCCGCCCATTTTGATGATGGCTCGGTGAGACCCCATATACTGAAGCGATAACTCGCCGAACTTACCCTTCTGGCGCATGGGGTGGTGCTTCCCATACTTGGCTCTGTAATCGGTGAAGTCCGACATCTTCATCCCGAACATCTGACAGGCTGAGGCTTCGTAAATCTGTCCGTGTGTCTTGAACACGTCGAGTCGCCACTTCTCCTGTGTCTGCCACGCCATGAGGCGAGCTTCTATCGAGCTATAGTCGGCGTTGAGCATGGGTCCGTCGTCCTGAATGAAGTGACGAATGCACGAAGCGATCACTTCGAGAGGTGGTCCATACACCAGTTCCAGCCATGCGTTGTTGCATCCGTCGCAGATGTCCTTGTACGCCTGTGCCGAGCACTTCTCCATATAGGGCGCGGGCTTCTTGAAGTTCTGAGGCTGGACAAGCTCGGCGGTCCATCTCCCGGTTCCGGCTCCGTGGTCCTTGTGAGTGCCTCGAACTCGGTTGTCGTGAGGACCAGCACAGGCAATCATGGCCGGGATCTTCTTGAGTGAGGCGAAACCAATTCGTCTCTTCAGTGTCAGGACTTTCCCAAGCAGTGTCGTTTCGTCTAGTTCGTCGTCAAACTCCTCGAAGAACTCGTCCAGTGTCTCCGCTTTGAGGTTCGAGTGCTTGAAGCCTCTCTCTTTCAACCACACCAGTAACTTCGCTCCCTGTGACGGACGAATACCTCCTGTGAGTTTCACGAACTCACTCTCCACTTTGAGTGTCTCCTCCTCGACCAACTTCTGTGCTTTATGGAGTGCGTCGAGGTTCACAGGGAAACCTCTGGAGTTGATGGCGAGAGTGAGCTGGAAGCAGTCGAGGGACAGCCCTTTCAACTCGAAGTCTTTGAGTCGTTGCTTGGCCTCCCTCTCCGTTTTCGCGTCCTGTAAACAATATCGACAGAAGTCGCGAAAGGCTTCAGGGTCTTCGTCTGGTTCAGTGAACTCCCCATTCCTCTTTCCTGTTTTATGAGGAACGGAGAACTTACGGATCAGAGCATCACCTTTGCTGTCCTTCTGCTCGGTGAGATTGAGTGCCTCCCCCAACTTCTTCAAACTCCCTGGGAGCGCAGCACGACGAGCCATCGAAGCCACGCAGCGCCACTGCTCGTGTCGTATGGCTCGATAGCCCGTAGCCTTCTTGAAAAGAGCGTCTGTGATTGCACACTCGAAACTAACATTGAAGGCTGAGATGACCACATCCGGCTTGCTGAGATCGTCCAGTTCGTGATCTGGGACGAGCGGCAGGTGTCCTTGAACAATGTAGCGCCACTTCTTCGGCACCCAGATTCTAGGCTCGCCGTTTTCCTTCAATAAACTGAAGCACAGAATCTCGGTGCTGGGGTCGTAAGCGTACCGAAACGCGCCGACTTTGCGAAGGTCGGCACGGGATCTTGTTTCGTAGTCAAAAGAGTACTCGGGCACAGGTTGAAAAAGTAAAAATAAAGTTACCCCAAGACGCGCAGGACTCGAAACCTGCTCTCCCCACATCACGGGCTTGGTCGTGAGCTATGTGTCCTTCCACATCGGCGTCTTGAGGTGTGATTGGTTTGTCGGAAGACAGAGTTCAGCGGG